>Ga0247841_10009504_pt1 | contig 13595 bp, 9 predicted proteins | sample LaCruzMarch2015__2_FD_192410 | JGI IMG/M metagenome (GOLD analysis project Ga0247841, IMG submission 192410) | Freshwater microbial communities from meromictic Lake La Cruz, Castile-La Mancha, Spain - LaCruzMarch2015_18m | ecosystem: Environmental > Aquatic > Freshwater > Lake | place: Spain...
TGAAAATCCAGGGCAATTTTTTCAGTAAATACCGGGCTTAGGTAATGGCCTCCTGAAATAAGTTTTCTGATAGCGATGATTAATTCTTCAGGAGCAGCTTCTTTATTGATGAATCCAGATGCCCCTGCTTTGAGTGCTTTAGAAGCATAAATGTCTTCTGACATAACGCTCATCATTAAAACCGGAAGATTCGGAAATAAATTCCTGAGCCTGCTCAATATCTCAAATCCGTTAATATCAGGTAAGGAAATATCAAGGATTACCAAATCCAATTCGTATTCTTCAACCAATTTGAGAGTTTGTTCACCTGTTGAAGATTCACACGCAATTTCCAGGTCGGGTTCATAAGAGATTAAATTTCTCAGACCATTTCTGATAAGAGGATGGTCATCAACTATCAGAATTTTTTTGACTTCGACCCCTTTTCGTGCTGAGACGTTGATTTTACGCATAGTTTATTTTTTATAATACGCTACATTTACTATTGATTACAGATCACAGGAGGTAAAGTTAAAAGGCGATGTCGCTTGTTTTAAATCCGCATTTAATATAAACTTCCAACCATCTTAATGATAGTTCTTGTTTCCTTTTAAACGGATTGGTAAATTTAGAATACTTAAACTGGAAAGATTGTAGGACAGAATATGAATTCATTATGGGGTAAATTCAGAATTTATTGTAGGACATAATCCTATTTGGCTGTAAGGGATTGAGTAAGTAACAGATGAAATGGAGAATGAAAAATGAAGAATGAAGAATGAAGGAAAAGCGGGAGATACAATTAAATCAAACCTTCGTTAATACAATATTTGACCAAAGAAGCATTGTTTTTAAAATTCATTTTTTCAAGAATGCGGGCTCTGTATGTACTTATTGTTTTTATACTTAAAGAAAGATCGGCTGCAATTTCACCCAAAGCCTTTCCTGAACCAATCAAAGTTAAAACCTGAAACTCACGGGAGGAAAGAAGTTCATGCGGATTTTTAAGTAGTTTCCCATGAAAATCCAGAGCAATTCTGTCAGCAAATGCAGAGCTTATGTAATGGCCTCCTGAAATAATTTTTCTTATAGCGATCACTAATTCTTCAGAGGCAACTTCTTTATTAATAAAACCTGACGCCCCTGCTTTTAGCGTTTTTGAAGCAAACATTTCTTCTGACATAGCGCTCAGCATTAACACCGGAAGATTCGGAAATAAATTCTTCAGCCTGATCAATACCTCAAATCCGTTAATATCAGGTAAGGAAATATCAAGGATTACTAAATCTAATTCGTGCTTTTTGACTAATTTGACAACTTGTTCACCTGTTGAAGATTCACAGACAATTTCCATGTCTGATTCATAAGAGATTATATTTTTCAGTCCATTTCTGATCAGCGGATGATCATCAACAATCAGAATTTTTATCATAGTGAAACTTTGTTTTAAAAGGTAAAGATAAAACATTTTTCAGATTCTGCCATTTGTTAAATCAGAGGGAGTAACAAAATACATATCAATTTCGCCTTTGTGTTTTGCTTTGACTTTACCCCTGTAGGAGCATGTGAAACTGTCTTTGACCCGTTCATAGGTACTGCCACTGATGTTTACTTTGTCAGTTTCACCTGTATTTTCCATTCGTGAAGCCGTATTTACCGTATCGCCCCAGATGTCATAGGCAAACTTTTTAAGTCCCACAATGCCAGCCACAACAGGTCCGGTATGAATTCCGATCCGGAGTTCAAAGTAGTGTTCGTTCCTGCGAATCCTTTCTTCTTTCTGAGCGTTCATGAAAGCCTGCAGTTCGAGTGCAGCCGTGACCACATCGAATGCATGAGTAGTATTGCTGACAGGCAACCCTCCGGCACACATATAACTGTCGCCAATGATCTTGATTTTCTCAATGTTGTGTTTTGTGATGATCTTGTCAAATTCGCTGAAATAAAAATGGATCATTTTTACCAGTTCTTCAGCGCCCATCTTCTCGCTGGCCTGGGTAAAATCTTTGAAGTCGGTAAACATTACGGTTACTTCGCTGAATTTTTTTGCTTTTGCCTCGCCTGTATGTTTCAGCTCTTCTGCAGTTTCTAAGGGCAGGATATTTAAAAGCAGATCATCTGATTTTTTCTTTTCCGCATCCAGTAGTCTGTTTGATTTTTTCTGGTTCTTATAATTTTGATATATAAAATAAGATAGCAGCAGAAGAAAAACGACACCGCCACCCATCATGTTCCTTTCTGCCCTCCGCTGCCTGATCGTGTTTTCTGATTTTTGTTTTTCCAGTTCGGATGCCTGTTCGTAAGCAACCTCTTTTTGCCTGGCATCGTATTTGAGTGAAAGGGTTACAACTTCTTCTTTTGTTGCGAGGATATTGATGCTGTCGGCAAGTTCCTTATTCAATTTCGAAAAGTAATAGGCTTTTTTGTAATCCCCCATTTCCTTATACAACGAATCAAGTTGCATGGATGCAATTAACATGTATTCTTTTTTCCCAAAATAAGAATTATTGTTTGCATAGTGTAATGATAAGATGAACTTGTTAATTGCCTCTTTTTTCCGGCCGGTCCGTTTTAAAAACTGCCCGAACCTGTTATAAAAAGTAGAAACAAGTATTTTATTGGAGTTGTCAAAAATCAACTTTTCAGCTTTTCTGAAGAAGTAATATGCTGAGTCATCCTGTTCCTCAAAAACTTTGAAAAAAGCTTTAAGTTTAAAAAACAAGGCAGGATCTGTGAAAAATAATTTTTCCAGTTCAGCGGGATAGTGTACGTTATAAAGGTGGTGCAAGTCGCCAATATGATCTGTATCAATAAGAAATGTTCGTAAAAATGCAAATGAATAATCTTTCAGTTTGTTGTTTTTTGTCCTGATTGCAAAATCAATAACGGCTTGAATGTCATCTACTGTGAACAAATTGATGTTAAAGTAGCGATAAATTAACTGCTTGTCGTGCATAACCCACATCAAAGCAGTTGAATCACCAGGCACAATATGAGACCTTTGTTTATTCTTATAAAAGAGCGCCCTTTCGTACAACTTATTCAGGTAAAAAAAGTGCGACAACTCCTTGTAACATTCTATCTGTAACTCCCGGGTTTCAATTTTATCAGCAAGGTCTGCCGCAATGAGGAAATTTGTCAAAGCATGATTTTTTTGATTTTCACCTTCAAGGCTTTTTGCAATATCGAGATAGCTTAGAGATATTAAGGCAGTATCATGAATTTTTTCGGCGATCAACATCGATTTATTGCTGAATTCCATCGTTTTCCGATAATTATATATTTCCAGGTAGGCCTTGGCAAGGTTATGGTAGGTACGCCATTCCATACGGGGATTCTTGTACTTCAGACAAATTTGGGAGGCTTTGGTAGCATAATCAAGCGCTTTCTGACGGGTGAAATTGTTGCCAAAATTGTCCGATTCGATATAGCTGTTGTAAGCAAGTAAAAGAAGATCGTTACGGAAGCTCCTTTCTGCTATTTTAACAGCAATCTCGCTTAAACTGTCAGCAACCTTCCTGTCGTATATGTAATTGTTGTAAAACAGAGCAAGTTCTGCAAGCTTGCTGATCTTTAAACTGTCATTTTTTGAATGGTTAATATCATACAAAAGTTTATTGATTTTGTTTGCAGGATCTACCTGGCCTAAAACGGCTCCTGGTTTAAACAAACAGAATATCAGCAAAACAAAAAAAGAACAAATCGGTATTTGCAACTTGATCTTAAACATCCTTCTATGATAGTATTCAGAAAATATACACAAAAGTGGAATAATTCACAAAATCAATTATATTTGTGGTGTAAATATATAAAATTAATGTAATATCTAAAATTTTACCCATGGACAACAAAAAGGTTTTTTCGTGGATCGGGATTTTCCTGGTCGGTGTTATCGCCGGTGGATTGATCATCTACCTGTTTTGCGGTAACTGCAGTGTTATCTGCAGGGAAAGTTGCAAAACTGAAGGCAAAAACAATGGAGGCAATGTGAAAGACTTTGTTGCAAAAATTTCAGTTGATACTGCTAATGCCTATTTCAATTGTTATATGCAACATCCACGGAGCATATCTAAACTGGTTGCCTTCTCAGTTAGCCTGGAACAATTAACGGCAATGCAACTCCTATTGGCCAATGATTCTACAGCTAGAGGATTTAGAATTTATATGGGTATGTATGGTGATCCGTTACCTGTTAATATGGTGGTTGCGACAGATGAGGCCGGAAATGACAATGCTGAGAATATTTACAAGACTTCTTTCAGTGATCCATGTCCTGATCTCTGTGATAAGGAGAGCCCCATAGTAGCCCCGCCAAAATAGTAAATTCAGGGTTAAGTCAGCATCATCCACTCGTTATATGATTCACCCAATTCGATTGGATTGACGCACATCACCGGTATCTGGTCTTCGTTGAACATAAGCCGTTCATTCCAGGAGGAAAAGTTGAAACCAGGTGTATTTTCACCAGGCATGGTCATGATCATGATCATATCCGATTTTATGGCAACCGAAAAAGAGATGATCTGTGTTGAGAAATCCTCTGATGCATCAGCAGTTTGGATGTCATAAGGTACTTTCTTTTCGTCTAAGATCTTCATTATCTGCATGGTTATGATCTTCAAACGGTTGTTCAGAGCAGGATCCGTTTCCAGGGATTGGAACAAATGTATTTTTGAGTTGAAAAGCCTGCTCATGAGCAATATCCATTCAACCGATTGCCGGGGCTCCACATCACTGCTTATAGGGAGAACAATATTCTGATACCCGTTATCAAAAGAACGTTTTTGAACTACAACCACCGGGCAAGGGGAATCAAGTACTACTTTAAGGGCATGACTGCCGAACAGATGCTGCAAACCCTGTTTCCCATGGGTTCCCAATATCATGAGATTAGCCTTGATTTCCGTTGCAACCTTATTGATCACTTTAATGAAATTGCCTTCCTTAGCCAGAAGGTCAATCTTAACCGAATATTTATTTTCGTAAAGTTCTTTGCATTTCCGGAAATTCTTATCCACCAGTTCCTGATCGTGATTTTCCTTTTTATCGTCAGATCCGGTTTGTTTATTAGTTACGTGCAAAATACAGACTTTATAATGCAGGAATTGTGCAAGCTCAATTCCATGGTTGATGGCATTTTCACAGACCTCTGAAAAATCAGTAGGAATAAGCAGAACATTATTGTATCTGGTTCGTTTTTTCACTTATTTTTCCATAAAAACCGGTTAAGCCGTCATCTTTTATTTTCAGGTAGCCTTAATCTTAAATACCTGTTCCACCGCCGGTACAAAGAACAGGAATATGAAAATCGTTTAATAGCATCGTTTCCTTGTCGGATTGAGCAAAATAGTAATTCTCTTCAGTAGGAACCGATATCATCCATAAGGCATCTGCATCGATGGATTGTGCATATTTGACGGTCTGCTTGGCATATCCCATAGAATAAACCTGCTGTTCCTCCTTTACCCTTATCATACGGACACCTTTGGTTTGTAACCGGAGGGTAGCATCTTCAATGTTTCTTAACATCTGGTCTGACCATATAAACCCCGCTTTATGAATGGAATAGAGGTGTACTTCCAAATCATAAATACCGGCAAAAAAAAGAATCGCCTCCACTGCCGATAGGAATGCGTCATGACTACTGACAGGGAGAACAACTTTATGAAATGATTCAATCAACGGAGATTCTTCCTGTACAACCAAAACCGGAACTGGTATTTTGACCACAAGTTTAAGAATATTGGCGCCAAAGAGCATCTGTTTGATTCCCTTGATGCCATGGGTTCCGATCACCATGAGATCATACTCTTTTTCACATGCCACATAGGAGATCATTTCAAAAAGATTCCCTTCTTGTATCAGGACATCACAATTTACACCTGTGTTCTTACTGATCGTGTCTGCCTCGTTATCCAATGCCTGCCTGACTTCCTCAAGGGAAGATGATTTATTGTCCATCACATGGACAAGCGTAATGGATGATCCGGTTTTCCGGGCAATAACAGTTGCTTGTCTGATAGCCTGCTGGGCGGCTTTTGTCAGATCGGTGGGAACGATAATCTTATTTTTCATTTTCTTTAAAATAAAGGAAATAATCCATCGCAAAAATAATAAGATAAAACAAATTAACCCTGTAATCTTAGGAAGAAGTTATATTTCCTTCCATATCTTCACCTCTGTTTTTCCTTTTTTCTTAAGAAACTGAATATTCCCATCAATAACGTTCACTCTCTGAAGAATATTGGAAACACCCATTCCGCTGGTTTTTTTATTGATTTCTTCAACATTATAACCCTTGCCGTTATCCGTATAGGTTAACTTCAAAAGAGACCTGGAAAAATTTAATGTTACATTGGCAACTGTTGCCCCGGAATGCTTGATCGTATTATTTATCAATTCACAGACGATCCTGTATATATGCAACTCGACTTGTCTGGGGAAGCGGCGGCTCTTGAGATTGGAATTGAATTCGATGGAAAGTACCTCTTTCTTAGGCATTGTATTGATAAACGAATTTATTGCAGCCTCCAATCCATAGTTTTCGATAAGACGCGGCATAAGGTTGTTGGCAATGATCCTCATTTTGGTTATCGCCTCAGACAATAAATCATTGGCTATCGTAAGCGTTTCCTTGAATTTTCCGGGATCTTTCGAATGCTCAAGAAGACCCAGGTGCAATTTAATACTTGATAAAGTAGGCCCGAGATCATCATGAAGATCTGCTGCAAATTGTTTTCTGGCTTTCTCTTCTGTTTCAATGACCTTGCTCAGTAAATATTTCTCTAAGTGTTTCCGTTCCGTGATGTCGATAAGAATTGTCATCACTGCATCCTGTCCTTTATATTTGATCTTGCTGTTCCTCAGGAGGAAATTTTTTATAACGAACCTACGGTTTTCGGTCAGGATCTCGAATTCTTCTTCTTCCACAAAAGGATTGCCTGCAAGGTTACTGAAAGGATTTTTATTTCTTATATCATTTGGGTCGTTCAGCAATTCTGAGATCTCTTTTCCGATAATTTCCTCTTTACCAAAACCTGTTACTTCGATAATGACATCATTGGCAAAAACTACTTTCCCGTTTACATGTATTAAGATCGGGTGCGGCAAATTGTTTACCAGGGTTTTGTATAGAGTTTCACTTTCCCGCAGGGATTCTTCCGTTTGATTAAAGATGGTAATATTTTCACATGTACAGTCCTTTGAAGGAATAGTCGGTTTTTTCATGGTTTTACAAAATGACTAATTTATTCTTTAATGCATAGATCACGAGGTTGATCACATTTGCAGAACCGGTTTTTTGAAGCAGCTTGTTCCTGTAACCTTCAACGGTGCGTACGCTCATAAATAATTTTTCGGCGATATCGTTGTTGGAAAATCCTTTACAAAGCATGCGGAGCACCTCTTTTTCCTTATCGGAGAAAGTGATCTTTTCAATGGTATCAATCGACCTGAATTTTTTTACGAGCAAACCCATGATCTCTTCCGAGTAATACTGCTGTCCCTCCGACACTTTTTTTATGGCTCTTTCAAGATCCAGGATACCTGAAGTTTTCAGAATAAAACCGGCTACTCCTTTTTCAACCATGGAATAAACGTACTCTTCTTCACCAAACATACTGATGACCAGTATTTTTAGTGACGGATAAAGTTTAAGCGCTCTTTCCGTGGCTTCGATCCCATCCATTACAGGCATCTGGATATCCATTAAAACAACATCCGGGGAGACTTTCTTTAACATCTCAAGGAACACAGCTCCGTTTTCTGCTTCACCGATCAATTCTACGTCAACCATCTCACTGATAACTCTTTTCAGGCCTTCCCTGAATATTGCATGGTCTTCGACAATAAAAACTTTCGTTTTTGTTTCCATTCGTTTCAATTTTTATATATTGCTAATTTCGCATGAAAAGTACATCAAATAATGATTTTGTGCAAATGGTTTATATAAAAAAGTTCATATCTTTGATTGAAGAATAGCTAATACCTTATTTGATGTGCCGGAACGATCAGGGCTTTAACCGCAAAGACGCAAAGACGCAAAGAAAATTCAGTTTTTTGTTTTGCCTGTATCTGCTTTTTTTCTGTCTGACCATTATATCTTCTCCGGGATTCGGTGAAGGGACAAAACAGCTTCTACCCGATTCCACAGTTTCTGCAGCAGGTCTCTACTTTGATAACAGCTATGGCAATTATTATCCGGATTTTGGTATTATCAACTGCCTTCCGAATTACAGGTTGAATATTCATGTTAAGAATGTCGGTGAAACCATATTGTTCGGATTTCAGGTATCAACGCCAAACTTACAATTCAACCTGAGAAAACCGGATGGAACCATCGCTCTTTCTGGCATCTTACCTTATGCGATAGGGCAAACAGGATATATCCGCTATTATCACCAGGCTATCGTCGGACCATTTCCGCTTGCCGGAGGATATTCACCTTTCTCATATCAAATAACCAATATTGCAGATACAGGGAATTATTATTTTGAACTTAACCTTCCTGCATACTACAGTTTAATCGTAGATTACTGGGATTTCCAGGTAGTATCCGGCCAGCATTCCCCCGCAATACCTGCTGATATGATCAATGGGCGGGTATGGTCGCAATCCTGGCAAGTATATGCAGATCTGGGCAACTATGTTTTTCAACCGTTTAACGGGAAATTCTTTGTCTATTCTGATGATGGCATCGTAACGAAACTGGCCTTCAGTAACGCCCATGTTGGTGCGGTTACCATCTTCTGCAATCCTTATGGATGTTTGAATACCGGGAATTTTACTACCGACAGGCAATCGAAAAATACTAATTCCTATATTGCCTTCCCGGGAATTGCCCAATATAAAGTTTTCCTTAATGACCCCGATTCCACTGTCTATCCGAGTGGTGTCTATGGACAGATCACCGGCACGCCATATATGATTGATGATCCCGGGTTCCCCCCATGCAGCGGGGAAAAACAGATCGTGGTGAGTGTAGATAAGGCAGGGAAAGTGGAGGTTAATATTTCTTTTCCTTACGGCGGAACAGCTACAAATGTGAGTTTATATTCAGATGTCGTAACAGGGGTAAACCATATAGACTGGGATGGATTGGATGGCCTGGGGAACCCACCTCCTGACGGAACAATTATTACGGTCGTTGTCAACTATGTAAATGGATTGACCAACCTGCCCATCTGGGACCAGGAACGAAATCCTGACGGATATTTAATTTCACTCATCAGGCCTGTCAACCCTAACAATCCTGTTCCTTTGACCTACTGGGATGATTCACAGTTAATACCTGACTATTCTTGTTACAACCCTCCTCAAACTACTAATTTGACGGGTTGCACACCTGGTTCCATTCCTGGTTATGCAGGATGTCATCCCTGGAACCTGAATTTAGCCGATTGTCATGAAAAAATGATCAACACATGGTGGTACGGCAGTACAAGTTCTGTGACATTTGATGCTTGTTATACCGGTATTCCCACTGTACCGACAGGTCACGGAGGCTACCGCTGCGGAGAGGGAACAGTGATCCTTCATGCAACCGTACCTCCAACACAAACGGTTGACTGGTATGCAACGGCAACAGGTGGAACACCCTTGCTGGCAGGAGACACTACATTCATTACCCCCGTTATAAATACGACAACAACCTATTATGCTGAAGCAAGGAATGATTCTTCCAATTGCATAAGTGCTTCAAGAACTCCTGTTGTGGCAACAATTCTGCCAGCTCCTGTTCCGACTATTAGTGGGTTTGATTCCGTTTGTACAGGGTCATCGGATAATATTTATACAACGGAACCAGGCATGACCAATTATTTCTGGACGGTCTCAGCAGGGGGCGCCATCACCTATGGACAAGGAACCGATGCTATTACAGTGATCTGGAATATTACAGGAACCCAGACAGTAAGTGTTAATTATACGGATGCTACCGGGTGCGCTGCTGTTACTCCCACTGTTTATAATGTCACCGTTAATCCTTTGCCTGTTCCGTCCATTACAGGGCCATCTTCACTTTGCATCACCACGTCAGGGAATATATATTCAACAGAGGCAGGTATGACAGGTTATGCATGGACAGTTTCTCCAGGAGGCACAATTGCAAACGGTGCAGGGACAAATGCAATTTCTGTTACATGGAACGTAACCGGAACCCAATCAGTAAGTGTTATTTACACCGATGCCAACGGTTGTACCGCTTTAAATCCAACAGTTTATGAAATAACAGTCAACCCATTACCAGACCCTGCCGGAGTGATTGACGGAATGTCTCCGGTATGCGCCGGAACAAATGGTGTGGTATTCGGTATAGCTCCGGTCATATATGCATCGACTTATTCATGGACCATTTCTCCCGGAGCAACCATTGTTTCAGGGGAAGGAACCCATTCAATCACTGTTGACTTTGCCGTGACTGCCACTTCAGGAAACTTTTCCGTTTTTGCTACCAACCTCTGTGGAAATGGTTTGCCGTCACCTCCATTTCCGGTCACCGTCAATCAATCCCCAATTGCTTCCGCCGGAGAAGATCTTTCGACATGTGAATCATCTCCGGTGATTTTGTCGGCATCAAGCGCAACGAATTATATTTCACTATTTTGGACAACTTCGGGGACAGGAACCTTCAGTGATCCGTCAGAGCTTCACCCTGCTTATACTCCCGGAGCAAATGACGTACTCAATGGTTCGGTTACACTCACATTGACAGCCACTGCATCAGAACCCTGTTTGGCTGATACTGATAATCTGATATTGACCATTGTCAGGCAGGCTTTGGTTGATGCAGGAACTGATAAATCGTTGTGTGAAGGACAAAATTATTTGCTGAATGATGCAACTGCTGTGAATTATTCCTCGTTGACCTGGAACACTTCAGGTACAGGCACTTTCAATGATCCTCATGCCATTCAGCCCTATTATATGCCAGGTGAGGGAGATATTCTGAACGGACAGGTGTCATTAATCCTTACAGCAACATCGATATCTCCTTGTCTCCCGGCTTCAGATACCATGATCCTGTCTATTTCAAAGATCCCAATTGTACATACAGGACAAAGTGGCTCGATTTGCCAGGATATTCCATTTCACGTTACGGGAGCTGGGGCTCAAAATTATAGCAGTTTGCTTTGGAGTCACAATGGTTCCGGCACTTTGAACGGTGAAAACACGCTGACGCCAACCTATTTTCCATCGGCCTTTGAAACCGGGATCGTCATCCTTACCTTAAAAGCATATGGCAATGCTGCCTGTACAGATACATTTGCGACAACCGATTTGAACATTGAAATCTATAAACCTCCGCTGGTTGATGCAGGCGAAGACCAGGTTATCGAATCCGGTAATTCTGCTTCATTGACAGGAGCGACTTACGGGGGTTCGGGAGATTATTCATTTCGATGGGAACCAGCAACATTACTCCTTGACAGTACAAGCGCACACCCGGAAACGGTTATCCTCACAAAGGATACGACCTTTACTTTGACTGTGTATGACCTTACTTCCGGTTGTATGGCAAGTGACAGCATGAGGGTCAGGATCAGTTCTAAACCAGACCCTAATCCACCGGAGGAGGAATGCATCGTGATTCATAATGCAATCACACCAAATGGTGATGGCGCAAACGATACCTGGATCATTGAATGCATCGAGAATTTCCCCGACAACAAGGTAGTGATCTTCGACAGGTGGGGCGACAAGATCAATGAATTCGAGAATTATAATAATACTTCACAGGTTTGGAAAGGAACCAATTTTAAAGATGAAAAAGTACCTGACGGAACCTATTATTATGTTCTGACAATTAAAGATGGAAGTACAAGAACAGGCTGGGTGTTTGTGAGAGGGTGAGAAGTGTTTTGGTAAATGCCAATATATTAACACGTGAAACGGATTATCATTTTGCATCTTTTCTTCATAACTGCGGTATCTTATGCCCAGCAGGATCCTTTATTCACCCAATATATTTATAATAAACTGGAGTTCAACCCTGGCTATGCAGGAAGCGGAGGACAGTTTTCCATGGACCTGCTAAGCAGATTCCAGTGGACAGGAATCAAGGGTGCACCGCGGACAATCTCTTTTACTGCTCATACACCCTTGCGAAACCAACATATCGGACTGGGATTTTATACTTACCGTGATGAACTGGGTCCGTCTGTTGATTATGGCGCTATGGCTGCTTTTTCGTACCGGATCATTTTTTCAACCACAAAGCTCTGCTTCGGGATCCAGGCAGGGTTCAAATACATGGACATTAACTGGGGTCTCCTTGACCCGAAAGATCCCGGTGATCTATTGCTCAACAACCAGGTAACGAACAGGGCGGTGCCTGATGTAGATTTCGGCATATATTATTATGGAAGCCGGTTCTATGTCGGATTATCAGCAAAGCACCTGTTACAAAACCAGATCATTGTTTCCAGTGCAGCGCCGGATAATGAAACTAATTTCACAAAACTGCTCCGTAATTATTACGGAATGGCAGGAGGAGCTGTTCCGATCACCGACAACTTAGTATTTATGCCTTCCATTCTCATAAAATATTTGGAAAATGCACCGTTACAGGCAGACATCAATGCATGTTTTCTTTTCAATAATATCCTTACTCTCGGAGCTACATACAGGACCGGTAACGCATTGGGATTACTCATCGAAGTCAATATCGCAAAAGGGCTTTCGATAGGGTACTCCTACGATATCTGGTTTAACATGTTTAAAGCTTATAATGCAGGATCTCACGAGATCAGGATCGGATATGAATTTGATCTTTTCAACAAGAACCGCATGCTCACACCGAGGTATTTTTGATTTGTAATATTCTTAAAAGATGAACATTCGAGTTCCTTTCATACCTTATTTTATAATCATTTTAGTCGGGATGACTTTTATGGCCATGGGACAGATCAAGGAGGCAAAGAAAGAGATGTCACTGTTCAACTATTCTAAAGCAATTGTCACCCTCCGGAAAGCCGTAAATTCAAAAAATCCTGATATCATGCGCGAAGCTTCTTTTCTTATGGCTGAATGCTATCGCAGGCAAAATGATCCGGGAAATGCAGGGATATGGTATAAAAAATCCCTGGAAATCAGTAATCCGGAACCCATCACTATGTATAATTATGCACAAGCATTGCGCTCTTCAGGGGATTACAAGGAGGCAAAAACAATGTTTCTTTTGTACGACTCTGCTGTTCCAACGGATCAGCGCGGGAAAATCTATGCGAGTTACTGTGATAGTGCATTTATCTGGACGGGTAGAATTCCACGTTTCGAAGTACAAAACATTTCAACTGTTAACACGCCGGAATCAGAGTTTGGGGCTGTGTTTTATCACAATGGGATCCTATTCGCAAGCGACAGGGTTCTTAAAAGACAGGAAGAGAAAACCTACGGATGGACCGGCAACAATTACCTGCGGCTATTCTTAGCGGAACCGGTTTCCCAGGGTGATCCGGACGGCAATTTCCTTCCTTCGGAACCATTCCCGCGTCTGGATGGACAATCCTGGCATAACGGGCCTGCAAGTTTTAACAAGGACAATACTGAGATGTTCATCAACCGGACACTTCTTGACAGAGATAAAGGCAAGAAAGATACTGACCTTATCCGGACAC
>Ga0247841_10009507_pt1 | contig 13592 bp, 15 predicted proteins | sample LaCruzMarch2015__2_FD_192410 | JGI IMG/M metagenome (GOLD analysis project Ga0247841, IMG submission 192410) | Freshwater microbial communities from meromictic Lake La Cruz, Castile-La Mancha, Spain - LaCruzMarch2015_18m | ecosystem: Environmental > Aquatic > Freshwater > Lake | place: Spain...
TCAAGAAAAGGATTTATAATTCCTTTTTTTTTAAGTTTGTATGTGTTTATTTAAATTACAAATTTTATTAAAGATAAATAAATTAAACTTAAAAAATTATTAGATTTTTTAAGTTTAATTTATTTATCATTAATAAAATATGTAATCTAAATAACTATATATACTTTTAAAAAAAGGAAATCTTTAATCAATTTATAAAAAAAATTTTTGGTGTATGATTATATATTTATATTCTTAAGTTTTTATGTTGTTTTTAAATAATTAAATAATTTAATTATTTATTTTATGAAGTAATCTAATAATTTTTATATTTAATTAGTAAACATACTTTATAACAATATATAAAGTATATAAGATTAAGATAAATATTATTTTTGCTAACATCATATTTTATAATAAAAAAATATTTATAAATGTATATTTTATTAACATTAAGTTACAAAAAATTAATCATTTGATTTTTTTATATAATATGAAATTGGTAATAAATGTTTACCGATTTTTATACAAACTTTATCATTAAATGAATTAGAATTAGTTATATAATTAACATCAAAACAAACAATAAAAGATTTAACAATAGGTTCAAAATCTTTTCTCAATATTTTATCTTCATCAGATTTTGAAATTAATTTAAATATATAATTATAATTTTTAGTTTTTAACTTTTCATCAAACAATGTTTCAAAAACTATATTTAAAATATTTTTACATTCGATTTTAGTTAAATATTCATCGGATGATCCAAAAATTTTAAAAAGATCATCTATTATATCTTCAATAGTTTCAGGATTTAAAAAATCCAATGTATTTTTATCAATCATTATTAATATACATATATAAAATAATTATAATTTATTTTTTTTTTCACTAAACAAAAGTAGTTTTTTTAATATTTCTTTTGCTATCATGTTTGGAATTAATTTAATATCAGAATTAAATTTGTAATCAAATGATTTTGCAGAATTGTCAGATGGATTTTTAAAACCACCTATTGAAATTTCTAAAATTCCATTATAACTAATTTTAAATAATAATTTAATTAAAACCATACCTTTTTGTAAAGGTGGAATACCTATAATTTTATAACTTCCAATAAATGTATTTGAATTACAATTATCACACAAACCTTCATAAACTTCAATATTAATTGTTCTTTGACAATCATGTGATGTAGAAAATATTCTTTCTACACTAACAGGTATTTTTGAATTTTTTTCAATCATTACAATCATTTTATTATCAGGATCTATAATTCCAATATTCATCGGTATTATATCAAGTAAACAAAAATCTTCTTTACCGATAATTTTTTTATATAAAATACTTCCTCCTTGTGATACAATAGTTTTATATAAAATACTTAAATCATATGTTGAAATATTTTGAATTTGATTATTATTTAAACAAGTTCCTATAGTACTTAAATTATTATGTTCAATGTTAAGGATAGAACAAACTTTTGATTGAAGTAAAGGTATCTGTGTTGGTCCTCCAATAAAAATTAAATTTGTAGTTTTATATTTGTGATACATATTTTTAACGGATTGTATCATTTCATCGATAATTTCATTCATCAAATTATTAAATTCTTGACGCGAATAAGTTATTTTAAGATTATCAATATATTCTAATTTATTTAATTTTATTATAGGAACATTTTCTAAATAAACTGAATAATTTGTTTGAGACGTTAATTTAATTTTAATTTCTTCAGCACATTTTTTTATCCTATTTAACCATTTGATATCTGATTTTGTGATTGAATATTTTTTAATTATATCAAAAGTCAAAATATTGTCAATATCAATACCTCCTAAACCATTATTACCATCAATATCTATTACTTCACATGTATTATTTTCTTTATAATAATTAACAACTGTTGTATCTATAGTACCTCCACCCAAATCATAAATAATATATTTAGTTTCTGATTCTAATAACATTGGATTTTGGAAACGATTTATATAGTAAATTGCTGCGGCTGTAGGTTCGTTAATTAATTTATAAACATCAAATCCCGCTTGTTCTGCTGCTCTTTTTAATTGTGATCTTTGAAGATCGTGAAAATATGCTGGGCAAGTAATTATAATTTGTATTTTTTCCATTTGTTTTAAATTTTTTAACTTATCTTGAATCATTGTTTTTAATCCTTGAAAATATAATTTAATTAAATCACAAATTGAAAATTTAATCTTTATTTCATCAGATTCTGAAGATTTAAGATAAAAATATATTGTATCTTCATCAGATGTATAGTCCAAATTATATTTTGTTAAAAAATCTTTATAACTATCAATAGATTTAGATGTTATTCCCAGAAATCTCTTAAATTGAAAAAAATAATATTCCCAATCTTTATTTATATTTGCTTGTGCTGATCCAACATTGCCTATCAAATAATCAACACCACAATTTAAGTCTGAAATTTTTGTTCCTATCCGAATATTAGATTGAGTAAAATATATTGTAGAAGGGATAAGCACATCACCATTCATATCATCTTGTATTTGTTTTAAAATTCCATCTTCAACATATGAAATAACTGAATTACAAGTTCCAAAATCTATACAAATATTATAATTCATTTTATTTTAATAATATTGATAATAATAATAATTTTGTTTTGTTTAAATAAAAAAAAAATTGATAATCAAAAAATTAAACAATTGTTCATTAAATTGATATCACAGTTAAAATCATATATCTATTATTCTAACTAAAATAGCATGAGCATTTGTTATGTTATTTTCAGAATCAATTGGTATTGACCAATTATGAACCAATTCTCCACACTTGGAATAAAACATATTATCAATACCATAATCTGAAGAACTAAAATAATTATCTCCAGAAGAACTAAAAAACATTAATTGTATAATGCTACCAGATTCTAAATTAGTTTGTTTTGTCAAATATTGTGTATTTGTAATTTTTACTATTTCATATTGAATATTATTTACATATTCTTCTATAGTTTTAGTTTCAACATTATAAATAGTTTTAATTCTTTTAGCAACGAACAATCCTTGGATATCACACATGTTATATAATACATATATTTAAGAAAAAAAAAATACTGTGGATGGATAATTTTTATAAATATAATATTAAAATTAAATTATTTTTATAAAAATTTATAATTATAATATTATATAAACAATGACAGATAAAAAATCAATTAATTTGTCTTATAATATTGATTCAAGTGGTTGTGCATTATGTATTGAAGATTCAAAATGTGAAATTTATGTAAATAGAAAAGAATTTATCAATAAATGTATACCCTTAGTTAATATGGTATTTAGTAAAATAAATATATTAAATTATGACCAAACATATTACATTTATTATGATGAAAATAATAAAGAAACATATTATTTGTGTAAGGATTTTAAATTAAGAAATCCAACAGTTAAAAAATTACCAACATATTATAATATAAATTTAAATTCATATTTTTTGAGAATAATTACATCACAATTGATTATTTATGGAACAAAAATAAAAATTCCAATATATTATACATTTGTAAATACAAATAATTCAATATTTAATTTGTTCTCATGTGAATATAATTTGATGATTGAGCGAGATTTGAGAGAAAGTAAAAAAATACTCAAATATAAAAACATTATATCAAATACTGATAAAAAATTAATATCATCTATCATGGTATTAGATGGTGATAAATTTGTAACTCTATCATATAAATTCAATATTTTTAATGTTAGTTTATTATGTAATAAATTTTTTGATATCCTTCCATTATTTATTGATTTGGAAGATGAATATCAAGATAAAGATGAATATCAAGATCAAGATGAAGATTATTCTTATGTTTATGATGACAATATTACAGTTGATGATAATTTATCAGAAAAAAATAAAGAAATTGGTAATAAAAAAAATGTTGAAGAAATTATTTTAAAATTAAAAAAAATTTTTGAAGATTATAATTTATTAAATTTATATACAACAATTAATAATTATAAATATCCTATTAATAATTTATCAAAAAAAAATGAATTTAATATTTTTATGGTAGAACAAAAACCAAAACAATATATTGGTTTTGAATCAAAATACACAAATGAATTTGACCAAATTACAAAAATTGAAAATAATAATGTTTTGACAGCAGAAAAAGAAAAAAAAAGATATAATATTTTTAAAGATTTAGCAAATTCAATTTTGTTGATAAAAAAAATAATTTCAAATGTACAAGAAAATATTTTTGATTTTGATAAATTATTCATGATGTCTATTTTGTCATATAGAGGTAAAGAAAAAACACTAAACAATACTTGGTCATATGACATAAATTATGTACGGGAATATATACAATGTAATAAAAAAATAGAATTATTTTCAGATGCACAACTGCTGACACAAATTTATACAATAGATAAACCAATAATATATGAGAATTCAATTGTAAATTATAAAAATATGAATTATGGAAATTGTATGGAAAGTACAATATTACAATTTTTAAAGGTATTATTTTATGACAAACAGGAAGAAAAATATTCAAACTCAATTATTTGTAAAATTATCAAGTCTAATTTAATAAGTATTATAAAAAAAATATTTGATGACATATCAAATGAAAAAACTGAAAATTTTGATTTGGAATGGGTTAAATTTATAAATGAATTACCAAAATCACAAGATTTAATATATGATGATTATGATTTTATTATAAAAGAAAAACAAGTTGAAATCAATTCTACATTATCAAATTTAATTTTAGCATTGAAATATTTAATTACAGATGAAATAAATAAAAATTTAGAACCAAATATATTTTTAAATGAAATTTTTAGTCGTATTGAACCAGAATATAATACAGAAATAATTTTATTCCCAAATAAAGAAATTATAAATATTTTTTGCTATAAAAAATACACAGTTGAATTAAAACATCTTACTCATGCTAATTTTCAAAACTCCAAATTGAATAAAGATTCTGAACAAATAAATATTCTCCAAAATTATTCATATTATGAAAGCATAAATAAATATTTATTCTCCAATGTTAAAATAACATATTCTGATATTACATCTGTTATTGCTCTTGATTACATATTTAATAATAATGAATTATATAGAAAATATTTAAATTTATTTTCACCAAATATAATTTATGATGCCTATAAACTATTATTTCATAATGAAGTTAGGAATAAAATTGATTTTAATATTTTATTAAAAAATGCAAATATTTTTAATTATTGGAATGATGATTTATGGATTTTAGCAATTGAAAATTTAAATACCAATAATCCCTATAATAAAAATTTTTGGAATAAATTTGGTAGTTTAAAAATATTTAATAATTGGAATATCAGAGTATGGGAATATGCTATAATATATTTGTCTAAATTTAAAAATTTTTGGTCTCAAACAATTAATCACACATCTTGTTGTAAATGGAATAATTATATTTGGTATCATGTTTTTGTTTGGGCTGATTCTAGTGAAACTATTTTACAAGCATATAAATTAGGTTGTTATTTAAAATGGGATAATGATACTTGGGAATTAGTTATTGAAATGTGTGATTTGGATGAATTTTATATTGGGGTTTTTAAAAATAATATTTATTTAAGTTGGAACAGTAAAATATGGAATACATTTTTTATTCAAAAAAATAATATTAATTTATTATGGGATATAATTATTGATAAACAAATTTATTTAATATGGAATTGTGAAATTTGGAATTTTGCTTTTGAAAATTTAGAAAATAATTTTTTTTGGGAAAATATTGATTTTAGTAAAATTATGTTAGTTTACAAGGATGAAGTATTTGTAAATGAAATAAGGAAAAATAAAAATAATTTATTTAATAAAATTTGCAAGGATATTGATGATAATTCAGATACCAGTTATTACAAAAAATATTTAAAATATAAAAATAAATATTTAAAGTTAAAAAATAACTATAAAAAATAAATTAAGTTTTATAAATCACATAATAAATTACTTCTTGATGTAATGATGTCATTAAATGTGATATCTTAGTTTTATCCAATAAAATACTTTTGTTTCTATTATTATAAAAGTATACTGTATCTAGTGGATGAGATTTATTACCTCCTAATAATCCAATTTTAATTTTTATAATTTTAAAGTTTGATGAATTATGATTAAAATTATTTTCATCTAAATCAAAACCCATTAAAATTACATTATTCTTAAATTTATTAAAAATTTGTTCATTTGTAATATTTTCATCTGTATGAAATGTTTCATTATAAACACATCTATATATATCTCTTGTATTAATTTTATTGATTATTTTTTGAATTAAATCAATTTGTTTCTTATACAATTGATAAACAATTGGATATTCTTTTAATATTTTTCCAGTATCTAAAATTGTAGAATCTGTTAATTCAATGAATTTATCTATTTGATTATATTTGATAGTATTCGAAATTTTTAATATAGGGTCAAGATTATACAATATATCTCTAATCATATATTCAATACAAATAGTTGTCTTATGAGTGTAATATTGTTTGTGAAGATCGTATCTAGATCTAAATACTTTATATATATCATAAGAAATTTTTTCCGAAAAACAAATATTTAAATCAATAACTTGAACATGAGATATTATTCTCAGCAAATCATATGGATTTCCTATTCCCAAATAAAATGAATCTCTGTATAGGTAATCTAATTTATCTACATCTAACCCATTCAAAGAATTTGATACAATTTGAAAAATAAAATTTGTTGGTGTTGTGGATGTTGGTTCAATTAATTCGGCTATAAAGTTAAAAGCATCTACGTTTATAAAATCATGCATATAAAATTCATCATCTCCAAATTTAATTTTTCGATCAACAATTATTTCTTTAAATAAGATAATTGATCTTGCTTCATGTTCTAACATCAAAGTCCCATCAAGTTCTCCATTAGAATTTAAAGAATTTAACCATTCATCAAATAAATGAGAAAATGGTCCATGACCAATATCATGTATTAATCCAGCAATTTTTATTAATTCAACCAAATAATCATCCATTAATGTAGTATTCAAATTTTTTATAAAGTCAATATTTTCTTCATTGTCTTCAAGTTCAAAATGTTTAAGTAAATATTCCTTTATAAATTTAACTTCAACCAATGCTTTATTTATTTCTTTGTTGTTAGAATTTTTAATTAATTTTTCTAACATCAATCCTGTTAAATGATATGTACCTATTGAATGTTCAAATCTATTGTTATTTGCATTTGGAAAAATCAAATAACAAACTCCCAATTGATGTAAATATCTTAATCTTTGAAATATTGGAGTATCAATTATAGTTTTAGCAATAGGGCTTAGTTCAATTGAATCATGAATTATATCCTTAATAAAGGTCTTTTCTCCAGTCAAAAAAATTGGATTCATTAGTATAAATATATATATATATAAATACATATATTGGTTATTTATATACAATAAATGTATTTTTCAATTTTTTTAACAAATTAATATATATATATATTAATTGAAAAATTAATATTTAGAAATTATAAAAATAAATAATTAAAATGACTGAATATATTACTAAAATTCAAAATAATGAATCATACAGGGAGTATAAATTTGTTAAAATAACAGGTTATTCATCAAAAGAAATAATTGAATTAATAAAGAGTTAGATATTTATAATGATGAAAATAATTTGATGTTAATTGATGAATTAATGAATTATATTAAGATTTACACCCTTGAAGATTTAAAATGAGACAAAAATGTCAAATAAAACTTCAAGGTTTGCCCGTTGCAGAGCGTGTAAATTATGATTTTGTTAAGGCGACAACCTTAACTGATTTTTTGGCTTTAACCTTATTTTGAACGACTTTTTTTACTTTCCCTTTTTGGGGTTTTTCTACTTTATCATCATCTTTCTTTTCTCTACATAAATATTTTGGTCGTTCTAATCCATTAATTGCATTTTTAGCAATTCTATATATATTTGTGTCACCATTTACATCTCTATTCCATACACCACAACAAGTTTTACACTTTAGTAGCCCATGACATAAGATATTACCACTTTTATATGGTTTTGGATTTTCTTTTATTTGAAATTTTCCGCATCTTCCTGTTTCATCTTTACATATTGAACACATACAACTTGTTCTAAATTCATCAACTAAATATAATTTATAACCATTGTCTCTAAATATTTTTCTTATTCCTTTTCCTTTGGTTGGTTCTTTATATTTCATATGTTGTTTTTGTTCAAAGTCTCCCCCGCATATAATTACATCTTCAGGGTTTCCAAATATTTTTCTAAAAATATTTTTCTAAAATTATTTATTAATTTTTGTTCATTCTTTTTTCTGTTCATATATCCATTTAGTTTAAGTTTTCTAAATATATATTTTTCACAAAACTTATATAACTTATTATTTATTTCACTTTTCTTTTGTATATAATCCTTAAAATCTTTTATTGTTAATGTTTTTCTATTAAGTTTTGATAATTTAGTTTCATATTCAATAACTGTTTTCCCATCTATTTTTTCTTTTTTGAATTCTAAAATTATTTTAGCATATTTTTTATTTTACATTCTTTTCTTCTACTATCTTGTGTATATCTAAATTCATTTGCATCTTTACTATCATCATCAACACAATATAAAATATCGCTCAAACCCGGATCATATGCTATAATTTTTTTGTTTTTAATATTTGTATAATCTGTTAATTCATCTATATATTGTTCTGCATTTGAACCAATTTTGATATTAGGTATTCTTTTACCTATTAAATCATTTCTTAATAATAATATAGAACAACTTACTCCATCTGTTTCTATCATATGATGAAAAGTATATTTTGGTTTCCTAAAACATTGTCGTTAAGTTCTAAAAAAGAATTCCCAAATTTTATTTTCATGTTTTTTCAAATTACCTTCTAATAAATAATCTGTCTTATTACCTTGTTTTTGTGTAAATAATAAATGAACTAATGTAGTTGTATCTAATTTTATGCTTTTCATAATAATATCATTTCTCATAGGAAAAACATTGTAAATCATAACTTTATCTTTTTCTACTTCTTTCATCATTCTAATCATACAAGGTAAATAATCTTGTGGATTACATTGTAAATCATAATATAAATTATCTTTTTGATATTTATCTTTATTTGGTGTAATTGTTTTCTTTATTTCTTTTAGCCAATTGTGATATTTTACATCTGATTTATATTCATTTGTTGTTTCAAGTATATCAGTTTTTATTTTTCTTAATTGTCTGCAAAATTCATTAACTAATTCTTTTTGTTTATCTTCATTTTTGTTTTCTTCCTTAATCTTAATTATAGTTTCTTTCTTTTTCCAAATAATATTAACAAATCTTTCAATATACTCAACATAATGCAATTTAATATTATTTTCATACATTGTAATTATACCAATTGTCAAATAATCTAAAACTGTATTAAGATGTGTATAATCTAAATTAGTATCTTTAATTAATGGTTTATAATCAGAATTATAGAAAGTAGTTAATTTGTCTTTTAGTTCTTTAATCTCTTTTTTAGGTGGTCGTCCTGATGCACTTTCATAACATAAAATTTTCATACAAGAATTAACAAATACTTTATCTATTTTGGGTAATTTATTATTTTTCTCAAAATAATCCAATAAATAAAGTTTCATAAACATTAATGTATTAATTACAATCTTATTACATTTAATAACTGAATCTGTAATTTTAGGTAAATTAATATCTGGATTTTTAAGAACATGTTTAAGTGGTATCTTAACACATTTGAAATAATCAGTTGGTTTATCAGGCGGTTTAGTCTTCTTTGCTTCTATAGTATTCATAATAATATACTATATCTATATAACTTTATATTTTAATTTAAAAAAATAAACGCAATTATTTGGTTAATTCATAATAAAGTTCAACACTATCACAAAATTTGTTTTGTTTTAATTTTTCTCTTAATTCTTTACCATATTTATCAGGATAATTATTATACATGAATTTCATATACTCAATAAATTCATTGCTAATTAATTTATCAACTAAATAATTATTTGGTAATTCATTTTTAAGTTCATTAGTTTTATTAATATAATTTTCATAAAATTCTCTCATAAGTGTTTGATTAATTAACCAAATTGTTGGGCTAAAATTATTAATTAAATTGTCTTCATTTTCTAATGATCTAATTTGTAATATTTTATCTTCTATAATTTGTTCCATCATGAAATTAAAACTTGCATTTATATAACCATTATTTTCATTAATTTCTTTTACAAATTTATCATATAATTGTTTAGATATATCATTTATAATTTTTAATTTTTTTTTCATTTTTAATATTTCATTGTTGCGATCTTTATTTTTTAAAATCTCACATCTATCAAATATTATTTCTTGCTGATTATCATTAAATTTTGTCATTATATCTTCTATAGTTCCATAATACATTTGATCAACATAAAAACATTTTTGTTGTAATTCTAAATTATTTATAAATGATAAGTCGAATGATGGTTCTATCTTTTCCAAATACTAAAAAGCCAAAGAACGTGCCATTATTTCTAAAAAAGATTCTTCATCATATTTTGAATTATTGTTAGGTTCTACACCTACAAATTCTTTATATTTGTCCATATACTTTTTAATCATTTCATTCATTTTAGTATCCATTTTAGTATCCATTTTAGTATATATCCTTATATTCTTATATAATGTTATTTTTTCATTTTTTTTACAATAATTGAAAAATATATTTCTTTGTTCTAATATCTTTTTTATCATTTTGTTTTATTCTATAATCATAACTATTTAATTTATATTTACTTTTTGTTAATTGTCTTATAATTGATAAATATGGTCTTTTTGCTTTTGTTGGTTCTGATGCACCTATAATACTTGAAAAACTATAATATTTTCTTATTTCTGGTATTAATTCTAAAATTTTATCTTGTTTTGTTTTGTCATTATCAAAATTGTATAAAATAATACTATTTTCATTGTCTAATTCTAAAATATTGATAATCTTATTAACTAATTCATCTTGTTCTTTTTTATATAAAATACTTTTAAGTTTCATAATATTATATAATTATATTATGAAATTTTTAAATAAATTAATCCTTATAATTTTTTGGTTTTCTTTTTAATGTTGAATCTTTTTTAACATAATTTTTATAAGCATCTTTATTATATGCATTTTCAAAGTAATTTTTATAATTTTCTTTTTTAACTTGTTTAATTGCATTTTTAATCTCTACAACTAGTTCATCATATTTTAATACCTTTTTATTTAATTTAAGATAATGTTTAATCTGATTAAACCAATTCTCTATAACATTACACTTTGGTGTATAAGGTAACGAAAATAAGTATTTATTACCACTATTTATAATTGCTTGTTTAACATATTCATTATTATGACTTCCTGCATTATCTAATATAATAAGATGATTTTTATATTTATTAAATATATTTGCTTCTAAAAATTCTACAAATCTTTCTTTAGTTATACCTCCTACTTTATATAAAGTAGCACCAATACATTTAGAATTAGAAATAGCACATAATAAAGTAAATTTTCTAAAGACATAGTTATCATCAGTTTTAACAACACATCTTTTACCTAAATCACATTTTGCATAAGGTAAATACATTACTGGTTGTATAGATGTTTCATCTAAAGATATTATTTTATCTAATGAATATTTTGATACTTCTTTATAAAATGCTTTTAGTTCTTTCTTAATGTCTGTAGGTTTTCTGTATCTTTCTTTTGGGTAATGTTCATGTCTTGTTCTTTTTCTGGTTATATTATTGTCTCTAATTACTTGTCCTAAATGTTGAGATGTTATGTCAAAGTCTTTATATTTCTTTTTAACTATTTTGTGTAATTCTTTCATAGTAATCTGTTCATTTTCTTTTAATTTTTGTGTAGCAAATTAACTTGTTCCTTAGTTATTTTGTAAGATTTAGGTTTTCTACTTAGTCTTTTAATTTCTTCTAACTCATTGTATCTTTTAACCCATCAATATAAAGATTGTTTTGGACAGTCAAAAATCTCACACACATCGTCTAAACTTACATCATTATTGAGATAATATTTAACTGCAGATATTTTATAGTCTTCGCTTTTGTGTTTTGACATTTAATATATAAATATTTATATATTAAAATTTTGTCTCATTTTAAATCTTCAAGGGTGTAAACACAATATGTACTAAATACAAATTTTTAGATTTTATTAAGAAACTTTTCACATAAAATGATAAAGAACGAACATTAAGTTATATAAATTTTTTTAATTAAATGATGAACAATTTAAACAAATTTTGGTAAAATATTCAAATATTAAACTAACTGATAAAAATATTCCATTAGACTCAAAGACTAAAATTGTAATATCGGAAAAAAAATTTTGATTTATCAAATGTCATTTTAAGTAGACTAATAAATACTGTTTGTTCTAATAATTATAATGAAATTACAAAAAATAAAAATTAAAATTGGTTATAGATTTTTTTGAAAAAACTAATAAATATTTAAAATGTTTATTATATAATTATAATCTTATACAAAATTTGATAAAGATAATTTTAGTATACCAACAAAATATGATGAATTAATTAATAAAATATAAATTAATTTTGTAGATTATATCAAAAGTACAAATCATATATTGTTTATTTTAATAAAATTATTAACTACAAATGATGTATTTAGTGATTTTAATGAAATTCTTGATATAATTTATTCACGAACAAATATTCCAGTAATAATATTGATGTCAATTTTAAGACCTGAATTATTGAATATAAATTTAACATAATTGAAGAAAATTATTTATCATAGAAGACATTATGTTTTTTAATTATTATATTTTCACATTATATATAAAATATCACTAATACTTTCAGATAGAAATCTACTTGATTTTAGAGATATGAAAATTAATTATACTAATGATATTTATGAAGGTTTACATTGGAGTAATGATGAAAATGATAGAAATATGGTTGGTAAAAATAATATTTCATTAACTGGGTTAATATTTGGAATAACTGGAGAAAAATATACACATATTTGTAGGACAGATGAAATAAAAAACATCATATTAATTGTGCAATAGAAAATAAAAATATTCAGACTTAGGTTAAGATGAAGCATATTTTATATCTGATGATAAATTTCTTGATTTATTATTTGATTCAAAAGTTTAATTCAAAGTATTTTTATTTAATAAAATGATAAATAGAGTAAAACCTATAACAAATAGTTATTTAATTACAAGTAGAAATTACTATTATAAAAAATAGAATAATGAACAAGAACTATTAAAAATAAAAAATCAAGAATTGAAAAAGTTAATTTCTATAATATTTACCTTTAGTAGTTATACTTTATTGTTTATTATAAAGTACAACCGCCATTTATATATAAAAATTATTAAATTAATTTATTATAATATTTACCTTTAGTAGTTATACTTTATTGTTTATTATAAAGTACAATTGCCATTTATATATAAAAATTATTAAATTAATTTATACAAAAAAATAATTTAATATTAAAATTATTTAT
>Ga0247841_10009508_pt1 | contig 13592 bp, 9 predicted proteins | sample LaCruzMarch2015__2_FD_192410 | JGI IMG/M metagenome (GOLD analysis project Ga0247841, IMG submission 192410) | Freshwater microbial communities from meromictic Lake La Cruz, Castile-La Mancha, Spain - LaCruzMarch2015_18m | ecosystem: Environmental > Aquatic > Freshwater > Lake | place: Spain...
TAGGCTTCTGTTGTTACAGCCTGTTTGGAACTTGACCAGCCGCAGCGGGCACTTGGCTATATTGAAAAAATCAGTGACTGGCGGCGCGGTCTCGGCTATGCCGACTACGCTTTCTATTGCACACAGAACGGTTTTACCAATGATGTGAAGAAACACCTGAATCTCGCGGAACAAATTTCCTCTATTGCCGATCAGGACTGGCGCAGAGACCGCATTCTGGTGAAGATCGCCTCGGTATGTACATTGCTCGGTGATCAGGAAACCTCCGCCCGGCTGACCCGGGATATTGAGCCTTCCGAAGCGGGTAAGATAGAGCAGACAAAAGCCGATCACTGCACCGACAGTTCTTTTGAGACGCAGTTTGAGTCCGTCAGGCTTCTTATAGCGACAGAAAATTTTGACATTGTAAAAAATGCGCTGACGGCCTGCGTCAGACTGTTTGATCGGTTTTATAAGGATACAGAACGGCGCAGTTTGGTTGAAAAAACAATCCGTGAGTCCTGGGGCCGTCTGCCGGTGTTTGTTCGAATCGACCTTCTGGCAGGGATGTCTGATGCGGCGTTGACGAACGCTGATTTACAGAAGGCTCGGGAATTGCTGAATGATGCGAAGGCTCTGTTTAACGGCGCGAAATGGGCTCCCGAACATGGCATCCCTGTAATGGCGCGTTTGGCTGCGTTGCGGTTCCGTTGCGGCGAGCCGGATCTCGCCCGTGCAGAGGTCGCGGCAGCGTACAGCTTGTATGATCGTGAGCACAGCCGGATCGTCAATATCTACAAGGCGGACACGCTGATTCCGCTCGCTGAAGCGTATCAAGTCATTACCGATGTGACCGGTGCAGTGACGGGTTATAAACGGGCAGTTGAGGCTGCGGTTGAAAATCCGAATTCCCGTCCGCGTGCCGAAGATTTATCGGCCATCTGTCTTTCAATGGCGCGGAACAACGTCGAACCGGATACAGCACTTTGGTTGCGAATTCGGGAAGTCAAAGGCGCTCTCGGAGAGCCGTGGTAGCGTGCGAAGCGCGACAAACTTGAAACTCGAATTTTGAACTCATTGCGGCTGAAAAGGTTTAACCGCGAATCACACGAATGATCGCAAATATGAGAGAGATAGAAAAAAAAGACGAGCAGAGCATGGTTCAAAAAACCTTCGCGTTCATTCGCGTTCATTCGCGGTTTCAATTCAGGTTTTTATGCCTTTTTGTGGCGATAATCTTTTCGTCTACGCAGGGGTTTGCGCAGCAGGCGGGATCAATTCGCGGAACGGTTTGTGACCGGGAAGACGATACCCCGCTGTCTGCCGCGCAGGTTTTGATTGCCGAAACCGGAGCGAAAGTGACGGCGTCGGAAGAAGGAAGTTTTGTGTTCGGGCAGGTGACTCCCGGTAAATACACGCTGGTTTTTTCGAAAGACGGCTATACCCGGCAGGTGACGGCCGATGTGATGGTTGAGCCGGGGCGGATGACAGATGCCAACGCGACGATGATCGGCGAGTACACGGAGATGGATGAATTTGTTGTTCAGAAGGTGGAGACCGGCGGCGGATCTGAGGAGGGGTTGCTGAATCTGCGTATGGAGAGTTCGGCTTTAATGGATTCGGTCGGCACCGAGGCGATGAGCCGCGCCGGCGCAGGCGATGCTGCCGGCGCGCTGCGGATGGTGCCCGGAGCGACGGTTCAGGACGGAAAATATGCTGTGGTGCGCGGCCTGCCGGATCGATATGTGGTATCTCAAATGAACGGAGTTCGTCTTCCGTCGGCAGACCCCAATAAACGAGCCGTACAGCTGGATCAGTTTCCCAGTTCATTGATTGAGAGCATCCAGGTGTCCAAAACCTTCACACCGGATCAGCAGGGCGACGCTTCGGGCGGGGCAGTCAATGTAATGTTAAAAGGTGTTCCTGACGAAAACGTTTTAAAAATCAAGGTGGGCACAAAATACAACAGCAACGTCAACGGCAAGGATTTTCTTACTTATAGAGGCGGCGGGGTTAATTTTTTGGGACTGGATAACGGTTCGCGCGATCCTCAAACGCCGGGTACAACATGGAAAGGGGCTGTGGGCGTTAGCCACGGAGAAGCTCCACCTATGTACGACTGGGTGTTAACTGCTGGCGGGAAACATGAGCTCGACAACGGCATCAAACTCGGCGGAGGAGCCAATGTGTATTACAAACAGGATGCTTTCTCGTATAAGGACGGGATCGACGATAAATATGATCCAAACGCAGGAATTCTGAATGAGGACACGAAAACATCCCTGTTCGACGTTCAAAAAAGCACGGATAAAGTGCAGTGGGGATACCTGGGAGTCGTGGGCGCGGAGACCGAACGCAATAAATTTAAGCTGCTTAATATGCGGACCCACGTGGCGGAAGATACGGCCGTATTGGCAGAAGATACTCGAGGGAAAGCGCTCTATTTCCCAGGATATGATCCGTATAATCCGGCTCATTTGGGCAATAGTTCAGACTATAGAACTAGTGCCCCTTACCGGCGTTTTCAGACATTGGAATACACAGAGCGCGATACCGGCACGCTTCAGCTCAGCGGTGATCACAAAATTCCCTTTCCGGAAATAGGGATTCCAAACGTCGTCACGCTTCTGGAGCCGGAGCTGGACTGGACGCTTTCTCAGAACTCTTCGGGATTGTACAGCCCCGACAAGCGCATGTTCGGGGAAAAATGGGTTCCTCCCAATACTCTTGGCGGCACCGGCTACTATGTACCAGATAAGCCGACTGAAAACATCAATATCGGGAATGTACAGCGCATCTGGAAAGATGTTCAGGAGGACGGTTCTCAGCGATCACTCAATGGAAAGCTTCCTTTTGAACAGTGGAGCGGCGATCCGGGCTATTTCAAGCTGGGAATGTTTAACGACACAGTAGACCGGAAATATACACAGGATTCGTTCAGCGCCAACACGGGGGGCGCGCCCGTACATTTTGGTAACTGGGAGGATCCCTACTATTTCCCGGATGAAAATCATGTGGTTACAGCATCTGATACGGATGCGAACTATGTCGGTGGGCAGGAAATCAATGCCGTGTATTACATGGTTGATCTGCCGCTGTGCTCCTTTTTCAAGGTGACCGGGGGAACCCGTTATGAGTCAACCGCGTTAGATATCACCCTTGATCCGGAGGGGGGTGTTTATTGGGTTCCCCCGTCGGGTGTTAGCACCACGCTGTCTCCCGGAGACGGTGATGTGAAGTTTCAACAGGATGATGTTCTGCCGGCGCTCGGGTTTGAATTTACTCCGCAGGAAGCGCTGAAATTCAGAGCATCTTACAGTGAAACCGTTGCTCGGCAGACATTCAAAGAGCTGACCCCGATCCAGCAGATGGAATATCTCGGCAGCGATGTCTTTATCGGCAATCCAGATCTGAAAATGAGCGCTGTGAAAAACTATGACTTACGGGCGGACTGGACTCCGTATCAAGGCGGGTTGGTTTCCCTGTCCTGGTTCAAAAAAGAGGTGACGGATCCGATCGAGTACACACAGGGCTATGCTCAGAATATCGGAGGATATATCAGGCCGGTCAACTATCCTGAAGGAACATTAAATGGATACGAAATCGAATTTCGGCAGCAGTTAGACCGCCTTTGGGATGCTTTAGAGGGGCTTTCACTGGGTGCGAATGCAACCTTCATTCAATCTGAAGTCACAGTCTCTGATGAGGACCAGGCAAAACTTGCCGGACTTAATACTCCCATGAAGACACGCGACATGTTAAATGCGCCCGCTTATCTCTATAATCTGAATGCGACCTATGACATTAAGAAAACCGGCACACAGCTCGGACTTTTCTATACGGTGCAGGGGGATTCATTGGTTGCCGGCCCGGACACAACCCGTTTCGTCCCGGAAGTCTATGCCAAAGAATTCGGCACGCTAAACATCAGCCTTTCTCAGAAAATCGGCGAACACTGGAAGCTCGATTTCAAAGCAAACAATCTGCTGAATCCCGAAATCCAGACCGTTTACCGCTCAAATTATTTGACGGGAGATGTCCCAAAAACCTCCTACACAAAAGGAATGGAATTTTCAGTCAGCCTGGGCCGCGAGTTTTAACATACGGCTCACACAGAATTAACACCGGTGTGATTTATTAGGGCATCTAATGGCGTTACATGAAAAGCAGATGAGGAAATTATGAAGGCGACTCGGTTATTGGTTGTTGGTTATTGGTTATTGGGAACTCTTGTTTCCGGTGAGGCGGCGGCAGCTGAAAGCGCGGCGGCCATTTCAGGTGGGATGCCGCCCCAGTCATCGCTGGAAGAGACCCGGCTGAAGATGGATAAATGGATTGAGACTCAGCAGATCATTTCAAAAGAAAGCAAAGACTGGCAGCAGGGAAAAAATATTCTCAACGGACGTCTGGAGCTGGTCAATAAAGAGATTGCGACACTCACGGAAAAAAACAAGCTGGCTGAAGCCAGTCTTGCCGATACCGGCAAAAAACGCGGCGAACTTCTCACCGAAAACGATCGGTTAAAAGCGACAGTTACCCAGCTGGCCGAGACGATCACGGGCGTAGAAGCTGACATCCAGCGGATTTATAAGCAGCTTCCGCAGCCACTTCAGGAAAAGCTGCAGCCGCTGCATCAGCGGATCCCGGCCGATCCGGCCAAAACTACCGTCGCCACAGCGGAACGGTTTCAAACGGTGCTGGGGATCCTCAATGAACTCAACAAGGCCAACAACGATATCTCTATCAGTTACGAAGTTCACAACCTCGCTGGCGGCAAACCGGCTGAGGTTAAAGTAATTTATGTGGGTCTTGCGCAGGCCTATTATGTGAGTGCCCGAGGGGAAGCCGGCATCGGACGCCCTGCCGCCGACGGCTGGAAATGGGAGCCGTCAAAAAACAGCGCCCGCGAAATTCTCGTCGCCCAGGAAATTCTTCAAGGTAAACAAACTCCGGCCTTTGTGCCGCTTCCGGTGAAAATCCAATGAAAATACAAATGAACACACCCCGTCTCCTGATTGGTATCTTCTGTCTGGCTTTCAGCAGCGTAGCTGAACAGCCCGCGCCTGCTGGGGCAATGAACCAGCTGTCCAGTTCCTCTGAGCAGGAACTGAACAAGAGTATTCAGGAGCTTTCCCGGTTGCGCGACCAGATCGCGACCGAAAAACTTCCGCTGGCTCAGGGCCTCACCGCTTCGGAGGAAAAGCTGGTTCTGCTCCGGCGCACTTACGAACAGAACGCACGCATGGTGGATGCCGGTAATCTGGATCTGACCACCATAAAGAACGGGATCAAAGCCAGACAGGATGAGCTGACCTATGTCGGCAATCTGCTCGACGAATATGCCCGCTCATTTGAATCCAAAATCAACGTGAGCGAACTGCAATATTGCGGCGAAAGTCTGGATGCCGCGAAAAAGGCGGCAGAAAACACAACGCTGTCGCCGGAGGAAAAATTCATCAGTCAGGTTGTCTTTTTGAAAGGCTCCGTCGAACGGTTGTTTAACGCCATCGGCGGCATGCGGTTTCCCGGCGTAGGCGTTGATATGAAGGGAAATGTGGAAGAGGGACAGTTTGCGGTGATCGGTCCGGTAGCTTTGTTTCGCGCCAACACGGGAAAAACGGCCGGGCTGGTAATCCCGCAGTCGGGTTCGACCAAGCCGCTGATCCGGCCTCTGGAAGGTGCTTTGCAGTCCGGCCTCGCGGCGCTTGTGGGTACCGGTGAAGGGGTTATGCCGCTGGATCCGTCTCGCGGCGGTGCACTCAAGGCCCTGGTGCAGCAGAAGGTTAGTATAATCAGCATTTTCAAGAAGGGCGGACCGATCATGTGGCCGCTGTTACTGGCGGCCGGTCTGGCCGTTTTTACTGTCATTGAACGTATCCTGTTCCTGATCGGCCAGCAGGTGAAACGCGATCCGAAAGCCATGGATAAATTTTTCGCGGCGGTTGAGCGCGGCGACACGGAAGAGGCGATTCAAATCGGCAGCGAATCGGAATTTTATGTTGTCCGCACCTTGGGATACGCGCTGCGGCATAAAGAGAAATCGCTGGCCAATGCGCTGTTGTATGCACAGGAGCAGGAAACGAAACGCTTCCGGCGCGGCATCCCGATTCTTGATACGGTCATTACGCTGGCACCTCTGCTCGGGTTGCTTGGAACGGTTACCGGTATGATGGGCTCTTTCTCGATTATCGGCGGCGAGCTCAGCTCGCCGGGTGCCATCACCGGCGGTATCGCCGAGGCGCTCATTGCCACGGCCTTCGGTCTGGGCATCGCCATCACATCGCTGATTCCTTTCAACTACCTCAACACCAAGATGGAAGAAGCCCGCCTTGAAATTGAATCCGCCGCCACGCAGTTGGAACTGCTGGTGAATCCGGCCGTGACCATCGTGGCTGTTGACGGCGCATCAAAAGGGTAGGCGGCAGCGCGCCCGGCCAATAAATACGGAGAAGTAATCATGCACGGCTCATCTGGCGGAAGAGGTCAAAAAAAGGCGCGGATTGAAATTATCCCGCTCATCGACATCATTTTCTTTCTATTGGCGACCTTTATCATGGTGTCGCTTTCCATGACGAAAAATGAGGGCGTTCAGGTTGCCCTACCGACGGCCGGAAGCTCGACCCCGCTTGAGAATAAGGATGAAGTGGAAAAAGCGGTCACTCTCAGCGTTACGGACAAAGGTGATGTATTTTACAACAAGGAAAAAATCACCCTTGCCCAACTGCCGATGAAACTCCAGACGTTCAAATCCGCCTCGAAAGACCCGAAAGTTATCATTAACGGCGATGCCAGCGCGGACTTCAGGAATGTGGTCGCCGTTCTGGATGAAGTTCGCAAGATCGGCATCGCGAAGGTCGGTATCAACACGGATAAGAAATGACGATTGAATATGGCAAAAAAATCAAAAACGGCCTGTTTATCGGCATTGCCTGTGCCGTTGCGCTGCATGCCGTTATGATCCTGTTTGGCGGAGTATTTATCAAAAGCGCCGGGAAAAAACATAGCGCGCCCCAGCAGGTGGAACTGTTCAGTCAGGATCAGGAGATGGTTGTGGAAGAGAAACCGAAAGAGCAGCCGATTGAGGAGACCGAGAAAATCCCCGAGGAAAAACCGGAACTGGAAGCGGCCAGTCTCAGTGACATCGAGGCGGAACTTAGCGGTCAGTCAGCCATCGGCGGCGATTTTGCAGCGGCGCTGAGCTTCTCTTCCAGCGGGCGCGTTGGTGGCAAAGCCAGCGCCGGCGACTCGGATCCGGCTTTTGATAAGGCCTTCAGTCTGTCCGAAATAGACCAGAAGCCGCGTGTGATTTTTCAGGCGGCGCCGACCTATCCGTCAGGGATGCAGAAAACCGAAGGGGTCGTCAGCGTTCTCTTTATTGTCGACCAGACGGGCAAGGTTTCCAACCCGCGCATTGAAAAAGCATCGCACCGGGAATTTGAGAAACCGGCAATCGATGCGGTTAAGCAATGGAAGTTCGAACCGGCCATTAAAGCCGGACAGCGGGTGTCCTGCAGAATGCGGATACCCATCCGGTTCCAGCCGAAGTGAACATTATGAATAGAAGATTTATAAATCATGTTCAGAATTTTTCCTGCGCGTCACAGCCGGCGTTCCGCCGGATGCGGACGAGAGTGCTCATTTCCGGCCTGCTGATTATGGCGTGCGCCGGTAGTTGCAGAGCCGACAGCCGGACGGGCGCTGACACCAGAACCCAGTCAGAAATAGAAACGAGCTTTCTTTCGCAACTGCCCGCCGTTCCGGAAACATCCGGCGTTACCGCCGTCAAAGCTTTTTTTCAGAAGACCAGTCTGGCCCATATTTTCAAGAAGGGCGGACCGGTCATGTGGCCGTTGCTGCTGGCTTCGGTTTTGGCCCTAGGCACGGTGATGGATCGCATATTTTTCCTGATTTTTGAGAGGCAGAACCGCGACCCTAAAGCGCTGACGCTGTTTTTTGAAACCGTTAGGCGGGGTGATTTAAAGCAGGCGTCATCCATCAGCGAGTCATCGAAGTTTTATATTGTGCGTGCGCTGGGCTACGCCCTGCAGAACAGGGAGAAATCAATTGCTAATGCACTGCTGTACGCCCGCGAACAGGAAATGAAGCGCTACCGGCGCGGTATTCCGGCGCTGGATACGATCATCACATTGGCACCGCTGCTCGGGCTGCTTGGAACCGTTACCGGTATGATGGGATCGTTTTCATTAATCGGTGGCGAACTCAGCACGCCCAGCGCCATCACCGGCGGGATAGCCGAGGCGCTCATTGCCACGGCGTTCGGGCTGGGCATAGCCATTACTTCGGTGATTCCTTTCAATTTTCTTAATACCCGGATGGATGCGGCGAACGTGGAGCTTGAATCTGCAGCGACGCAGTTGGAGCTGCTGATGCATCCGCAGGCAGGAATTACGGCGGAGGGCGCGGCCGCTCCGTTCGACAGCTTAACACAAACCAAGAGCCGGTCGCGGTTTGCCGAATCGATTAGTTGCTGGATAACCGATCGCATCAGTTTTTTAAAAAGGAAATACACATGATAAAAATAAAATTTCAGAGTGCAGCTTCACGAATCTGCGGTTTCATCACGTTGCTGTTGCTGATTGCAATAACGCAGGGTTGCGCGTCATCCAAAGCCGGTAAAGCTGCCGAGGCCCCGGCTCTTCCGGGGGAGTTTGGGGTCAATATATGGAACGATCCGGTATTCAAAAAACAATTCATTGCCAGCTACGGCATTAACTCCGAAATAGAACCCCGCGTCACGGCGGAGGAAATTGCGATTCTGGAAAAAATCCGGCCGTTAATGGCGGAAGACCTGAAAAAGGCTGAGGGATCGCTTCGAAAGCAGATCAAATCGGAAAGCTCCGCGATTCTGGATTTCACGCTGGGCAGCATCTATTTCCAGCAGGATGACATGATCGACGCGCTGGAGAATTATCTCAAAGCGGTAACCAAGTTCCCTAATTTCCGGCGTGCATGGCGCAACATCGGCCTCATCTATGTCCGCAGCGGCAAATATGACGAGGCCATCAACGCCTTCACACGAATGATTGAACTCGGCGGCGGCGATGCCTATTCGTTCGGTCTGCTTGGTTTCGCCTATGCCTCTAAACAGGACTATCAGGCCGCCGAGGCCGCATACCGGAATGCCCTGCTTCTTCAGCCCGATAATACCGAGTGGCGCCTTGGCATTACGCGCTGTGTTTTCAAACAACAGAAGTTCGAAGATGCCGCCACGCTGCTGGAAGTACTCATTGCGCGCTACCCGGATAAAACCGAATTCTGGTCGTTGCAGGCTCAGGCCTATCTGGGTATGAAACAGCCGCTTAAGGCCGCCGAAAATCTTGAAGCGGTTGATCGTCTTGGCAAATCGACACCGGACAGTCTCAATACGCTCGGCGACATTTATCTCAGCGAAAACCTGATGGATCTCTCCGGGGGGGCTTACCTGCGGGCAATCAATGTGGAAACCAACCAGCCCCTCACCCGTCCGCTTCGTTCTGCCGAGATGCTGGCGGGCCGCGGCGCAGTGCCTCAGGCGAAACTGGTTACATCGCACATCCGGACGGTTTGGGATAACCGGATGAATGAGGCGGATCGCCGGAAACTGCTCAAACTCGAAGTGCGACTCAGCATAGCCGAAGGCGGCAGCAGCGCGGAAACAGCCGGTGTGCTGGAAGAAATTGTGAAAAACAACCCGCTTGACGGCGAAGCGCTGATCATGCTCGGACAGCACTATGCCGCCCAGAATCAACCGGATCGTGCCATCTTCTATTACGAACGCGCAGAAAGCATAGAAGCCTTCGAGGTTAATGCAAAAACCCGTCACGCACAGGTGCTGGTGGGCATGGGCCGGTATGCGGAGGCCATCCCTCTCCTGCGTCGCGCACAGGAAATCAAACCCAACAACGAAGTTGAAGCCTATCTCAAACAGGTTGAGCGGATTGCGAAAAACAAATAACCCGATTGAAGCACTAGGACAGTTTGTATGAAAACCGGCAGCCAGAAAAAGACGATGAACCGCGTGCTGTTTTTTTTCCTGTTAACGGGTGCGTCGGCTTTTGCCGGACACGACTGGAGCCGCTACGAAGTCATTATGGAACGCGCGCCGTTCGGTAGTGAACCGCCGCCGTCCGAAACGGCGGAGCCTGCGCGTCCCGCCGGAGAGTTTGCCAAACAATACCGTCTTTGCATGCTTTACGAAAGTGTGTCGGGGCAGCTCAAGGCCGGTCTCGTCAGTAAAGTGAACAACAAAAACTTTTTTCTGCAGGTTGGCGAAAGCGAGGGCGGCTTAAGCCTAGTTGAGGCGCATCTCGAAGAAGGCCTTGTGGTGCTTCAGCAAGGCGGCGAAACGGCGCAACTGCGGCTGGAAGGTGTCGGAGGCGATCCTTCGGTTGCTCAGGCGCAAAAGGCAATCGCATCGGCTGCGTCGCTGGTGCCGAGAAGTACTCTGGTGCAACAGTTTCGCTGCGCCGGGGAGAAATCCGCACCGGAACACATTTTGGCGGGGTTGACAGACTCCGCACCTAAACAAGCACAAATTACAGTTCGCCAAACCATCCCGGACCCGGTCGAAGATTTCGGCTCCGCAGTGAATATTGCCGAAACCCGTCCGGCAGTTACTGTCGTAGTTGCGAAAGCGCCCGTATCGGCGAACTATCTGGTGCAGAGCGTGCCGAAACAGTTCAGCCCGTTTTAGAAACAGGCGAGCTGTTGTATTTTTTTGATAACGATAGTTTTGAAAATGGAGAAGTGAAGATGAAAAAAACAATATTGCTGGCGGTCTTGGCGTTCAGCGCACTGCTTGCTCAAGCAAGTGTAACGTTGAATATGGCCGAAGGCATTTTATACAAACACGACGGCATCACCCCGCTGTCTCTGGACAGCACAATGCTGTTGTTGTGCGATGCCGATGGTGACGGATTCGGTAATTTGGCGCAGGCGACAACTAACTGGACTGCGGATGTCGGTGATGTTGTTGTGGCCCGGTGGGGTTTCAATAACTATGCCGGTGAAAACATAGGAAGTGACGCGATTATGTTTGACCTCGCGAGCGGTGTAGGCACAGGCGATAACCTGATGCTGGTGTGGTACGATAAAGCGTACAGTGCCGGTGATGCCGGTCCGGGCGAAGGCGTATATTTCGGCACGTTCCGTACGGACAGCACGATCAGCTTCTCGGATAGCGGCTGGGTCATTCCAGGCGATGGCGCAGGGATTAATCTGAACTTTTTGACAGCGAATGCCGGCGGCGACAGCCCGGAATCTGCCGGTGCAGCGACCTTCATTACCTCGGCATCATTGATCAATACCGCTCCGGTTGCGCAGGATCAAAGCATCTCGTTGACGGCGGGGATTGCTAAAACGATTACCCTGTCGGCCATCGACGCCGAAAACAACTCGCTGACTTATACCATAGCGACAAATCCGGTACACGGTACGCTCAGCGGGATTGCGCCCAATGTTACGTATACGCCGGATACAAATTACTTCGGGCCGGACAGCTTTACCTTTAATGCGTTTGATGGAACCGTTACCGGCAATACAGCTACTGTTTCTATTACCGTGACTCCGGTGAATGATGCGCCGGTTGCACAGGCTCAAAGTGTCTCCACGGCGGAAGATGCCGCGCTTCCGATCACGCTCGTCGCTACTGATGCTGAAACCAATACGCTGATTTACGCTGTGGTGACCGGCCCGGCGCACGGAACGCTTAGCGGAACAGTACCGGATGTCCTGTACACTCCGGCAGACAATTACTACGGTCCGGACAGCTTTACCTTTAATGCGTTTGACGGCAGTTCGACCGGCAATACAGCGACTGTTTCCATCACGGTGACGGCGGTGAATGACGCGCCGGTTGCGCAGGATCAGGGCGTATCCACGGTGCTGAACGCGGCTAAAGCGATTACGCTCACGGCGGTCGATGTTGAAAACAGCCTATTGACGTATGCGGTAATAACCGGCCCTGCACACGGGACGCTTAGCGGCACCGCGCCGAATGTCTCCTACACTCCGTCGACGGGGTATACTGGTCCGGACAGCTTTACCTTCACGGCGAACGACGGAATGGTAGATTCAGCGCCCGCTACAGTTTCCATAACCGTGACGGCCAATACCGCTCCGGTGTCGGATAGCCAGAGCGTTCCGGTTGTCCAGAATGTAGCTAAAGCAATCACGCTGACCGCCACCGACGCCGAAACCAATGCGCTGACTTATGCGATAATTGCGAATCCGGCACACGGAACGCTGAGTGGTGCGGCACCGAATGTCACTTACACCCCGGCGACGAATTATACCGGTCCGGACAGTTTCACCTTCAATGCTTTCGACGGCATTTCGACCGGCAATACGGCCACCGTCTCTATCACCGTAACGGCTGTTCAATACACGTTGACGATTAATGGCGGTGATGGTGGCGGCTCCTATACCAATGGTGCCAAAGTGACGATTACGGCTAGTCCGGTGGTTGGAAAGGCTTTCTCCAGGTGGCTTGGAGCGACGCAGTATGTCGCTGGCGTTACCTTGTCGACGGCTATTGTGACCATGCCGGCTTCTGCTGTCACTTTGACGGCCAGTAACGCGGTAGACACCACGAAGCCGACGGTGGCGATTACGCTGCCGACGGCGGCACTGCGGATATTCTCGAACTCGGTGTATACGGTAAAAGGCACGGCGTCTGACAATAAGGTCGTGACCAATGTGCTGGTGAAAATCAACAATGGCGACTACCTGCCTGCGGTTACCACAAATGGCTGGAAGAATTGGAGTGCGCTGGTACAGCTGAGCGCAGGTTCCAACACGGTCCGTGCGTACAGCGTAGATTCCGCGGTTAATAATTCACTAACCTCAACGGTTTCCTGCACCTACGTAGTGCCGGGAACGCTCATTATCCAGACCAATGGACTTGGAACCGTCGCGCGCACTCCGGCGACTTCACCGGAAGTTGGACAGACCTATACCCTGACGGCAACGCCGGGTGTCGGCTTCGGCTTTGCTAACTGGACCGGTGATGCGTCGAGCACCAACAAAGTGCTCACCTTCATCATGACCACCAATAAGACCCTTATCGCCAACTTCACCGATAACCAGAAGCCAGTCGTAGCCATCACCTCACCAACAGCCGCCCAGCGTATCCTGGGAACCAACGGACTGTTTACGGTTAAAGGCACCGCTTTGGATAATAAAGCGCTGACCAATGTACTGGTACAGGTCAACAGCGGCTCGTGGAGCCCTGCGGGAACCACCAACAGCCTGAAGAACTGGAGCGCCGCCGTCACCCTGAGCACCGGAACGAATATTATCCGTGCCTGCAGTGTGGATACCACCGGCAACAGCTCATTAACCTCGACCGTCACCTGTATCTACGTTCAGACCGGCATCCTGATTATCCAGACTAACGGAGTAGGAACCATTACCCGTGCTCCGATCGGCGAACCGGAAGTCGGCAAAACCTACACATTAACTGCCGCTGCCGGAGCTGGCTCGGTCTTCTCCAACTGGACAGGGGATGCCTCAAGTACCAACAAAGTGCTCACCTTCACCATGGCTACCAATAAGACCATTATTGCCAACTTCACCGATACCCAGAAGCCGGTCTTAGCGATCACCGCTCCAAC
>Ga0247841_10009510_pt1 | contig 13591 bp, 20 predicted proteins | sample LaCruzMarch2015__2_FD_192410 | JGI IMG/M metagenome (GOLD analysis project Ga0247841, IMG submission 192410) | Freshwater microbial communities from meromictic Lake La Cruz, Castile-La Mancha, Spain - LaCruzMarch2015_18m | ecosystem: Environmental > Aquatic > Freshwater > Lake | place: Spain...
CAGACCTTAATCTTAAGACCTTCAAAACAAATATAGCTCCCCATTACCTTAGTTTGGATGACCTAAAGAACATAGACCTAATTCTTAAGCTTAAAATAGCCCACAACAACTCCCTAAGCGAGTTTGTAAGAAATGATAAGTTTGTCTTTTTCTTAGGAGATGGCTATGAGCTAATAACCCTTGAAAGCATAAAAGAGCTAATTAAAACACTTGAAAACCTTATTCTAAGCACAGATAACCTAAAAAAACCTTAGTGAAAAGGTATAAAAACCTAGTTTTCTTTGCTAACAATACGCAAAATTCAGAGAGGGAATACTATAAATGATTTCAGAAATTATTAAAGAAAAAACCAGCGCAGACCACTTATTATACGTAAGTTTGAAGTACACAAAAACTTGTGATGTAATTCTCAATCTTATTGCTAGATGGAAAAGTATGATGGAAATTTCTTTTGATGCACTTCTACAAGAATCTCTAAAGAAAAAGAAAATAGCCCATCTCCCAGAAAGCCCAAAGCAGAAAATTGAGTTCATGAGAAAGGTTTTCAAGAACTCCGAGACAATTCAAGAAACAATTTCTACTTATATTTTCTTTAAAAGAATACCAGAGTTAAACAAAACCCGAGAAGGAGAGTTTAGAAAGAATGTAAATCTTAAAATTTTAGAGCCAGGAAAGACAACTGAAATTAATATGGAGAAATTAAAACAATATGCAGAGCTACTCGAAAGATTTATAAGTGAAGTAAAACAAATTCTAAAATAAAAGATGGCGAGAATTATTGTAATTATCTCTGGAAAGGGTGGAGTTGGGAAAACTACTACAGCTATTAATCTCGGAGCTGCTCTAAACAGACTCGAGAAAGAAGTTATTGTTGTTGATGCTAATCTTAATACTCCCAATATCGGAATTCATCTTGGAGCCCCAATTGTCCCAGTTACTTTAAATCACGTTCTTAAGGGAAAAGCAGATATTGAAGAAGCTATCTATGAACATTCTTCAGGAACAAAGATAGTTCCTAGTTCTTTATCTATAAAAGAAATGACTAGATTTAACACAAAGAAGTTGCCAATGATTGCGCAAAAACTTAAGAAAATTTCTGATTTTGTAATATTTGATTCTGCTGCTGGTTTTGGAGAAGAAGCAATAGCTACAATTGAAGCAGGAGAAGAAATTATAATTGTTACAAATCCTGAAATGCCTGCTGTTACAGATGCATTAAAAGCAGTAAGAGTTGCAAAAGAAATGGGTAAAGATGTCAAGGGAGTAATTATCACAAAGTATAGAGGCGAAAAATACGAAATGCCTTTAGCGTCAATTAAGTCCATGTTAGAAGTTCCAATTATTGGAGTTATCCCAGAAGAAAAATCAGTTAAAGAAGCATTGAATCAAAGAGATGCAGTTGTTCACACTCATCCAAAATCAAAGGTTGCAAGAAAATACACAGAAATTGCAATAAAAATGCTTGGACCAAAAGCAGAAAAAGAAATTCTAGCAAAGAATAATCAGAAGGGAATTATTTCTAGAATAATGGATAAGTTTTAGTGATTTAGATGTTTTATTTATAAATTTGTTTTGAAGATTGTTTGAAATTATGAGAGGGTTACTTTAAAAGATTAATTAATAGATGGGAGCTGCCAAGCGACCATATAATAATGCGAAAGCACAAAAGTTAGTTTAATAATTCCTCACTTCCCAAATAACAGCATTTCTTCCTTTTATATTTCCAACAGGAATACTATAGGAACTAAATTCTATAACTGAATCAGGATAAATCTCTAGAAGTGCATAGATATCAGCTAAACTAGAAGTATAGAGATTTTTTTCTAAAATCATTTTTGCATTTAATCCAAAAGCATGAAGAGTTTGCTCTGCTAGTCCCTGATTCATTGGTTTTTTAACAGTTGTATAAAGCAAATAAAGTCCTCTTTCAGTTAACATTATTTCTCCCTGAATTAAAAGATGATTATCTGGCATTGACTGATTAAATGTAATATCTTCAATCTTAATATTCTCCATTTTCATTTTTTCCATTTCTTCTTTTACCTTTTCCTTAAGAATATTAAATCTAGTTTGAGAGCGTAAAATTCCTTTTTTAGAACGAATACTAATCAATCCCTTCCAGCTACTATTTATCATCTCTTCATAGCTATTCCAAGTTAAAGCCTTGTTCCCAAAAATCCCCTTTTCAAATAAGCTATAACATTTTGATTTTGTTTCAATTCTTTTCATAATTTTAAACTATCTCGGGCATTTATAATAATTTATATATTTTGGAATCTTATTGTTTTATTGATATTAATGATTAGTAGGATATTTAGCAAGTCTGGTCTGGTCTGGTAAACTCCTCAAGATTATAGAAACAAATCTAATAAACGCGTATCAATATTAAACAATTACCCAATTCTTCCACGTCATCTAAATCGAAGCACTTATAAAATCAAAAATCATCTAATATAATGGGTGAAGAAAACATTTTTAAGAAATTCTGGAACTTTCTCAAGAAAGATAGTTGGTGGAGTTTCGTTGTTACCCTAATTTTAGCATTTATAGTTATAAAATTTATACTTTTTCCTCTTTTAACTTGGGTAACAGGAGCTTCATTGCCCCTAGTCATTGTAGAATCGTGTTCTATGAATCACAAAGGTTTTCTTGGAGGAAATTTTGATAACTACTGGGCAACTCACGGAAGCTGGTATGAACAAAAAGGAATAACTAAGGAGCAATTTCAGGAGTTTTCATTTACACAGGGCATGAAAATGGGAGATATAATTATAGTTTACAATAAAGCTCCTCCAAAACTCGGAGATGTAATTATTTTTAATGCAGGGAGTGGAAATCCAATTATTCATAGAGTTGTATCTCTCAATCCATTGCAAACAAAGGGAGATAATAATCTTGCACAACTAACTCCTACAAATAATCCAGGTAGAGTTGATGAAACCTCGATTTCTCAATCACAAATAATGGGTAAATCAGTTTTTAAAATTCCAAGACTTGGTTGGGTAAAATTAGGTTTTGTGAAGCTGTTTCAGTTTTTTTCAGGCACACCTAGTGGTTCTTGGTGTTAAAATTCTAAATTTGTCCAGAATGTAATCTAGCTAATGTTGTATTGGCCATTGATTGAAATATTTTCTGTAGTGCATTTAATCTATCTTTTGGACTATCAATGCACCCAGATTTTAGTGTTTGATAAATTCCTTCTGAATATCCTCTACTGAGCATAATCCCTTGTTGTATGCATACACCATAAAATAAAGGTCTTAAATTAGCTGCAGTTACACTTAGTTCTGGATGCTCCCCGTAATGCGCAGAATTCCAATCTATTTGTCCTACTAAATTCCCAGCCCAATCAAGCTTTCTTTTTTCCTCTTCTCCAATGGGTTCTCCCTTAGCTATTTTTCCCAAGCCACTAGCTACATCTTGCAATCTTGCACTAGTTGTAAATTCTGTTGCTTGTTGTTGCAAATCTATGCTTCCCATGTTTCTTGAAATTATTAATAGTTTATAATAATTTGTATACTTTAGTTAATAATTATAAAAAATCACCTTAAGAAACATTTAAATACAATTAGAACAAGAGTAACCAGTAAATAAAGGAGTTAAAATGCAATTTTGTCCTAGATGCGGTAGCATATTAATGCAAAAGAGAAAGAATTTTGGTTGTCCTAAATGCAGTTACACAACCAAGGTTAAAGAGAAGCTTCAAACCAAAGAAACAATGAATGAGCATCAAAATATAGCAGTTGTTAAAGAAAAAGATATGGATGTTTTGCCAGTAGTTGAGCAAGAATGTAAGAAATGTCACACAAAAGAAGCCTATTTTTGGACATCTCAGACCCGTTCAGGTGATGAAGCAGAAACCAAGTTCTTTAGATGTAAAAAGTGTGGTCATACCTGGCGAGAGTATAGATAGTTTTTTAAATTAAAGATTTATAGTAATTTTACCTAAAAAGGTAAAAGAGTTCTTGATAAAATTAAAAAATGACAAATGAATACCGAGATGAAATAAGGGCATACACTGCCGCAAGAAGAATGGATAGAGCAATGGTAAGAAATATGCAGAATAGTGAAACCCCAGAAGGAGACGTTATTTCTCTTTTGCTTCATCTAAAGACAACTTGGCCATTAATTCATACAACTGATAATAGATATTGGTATAGATATTGGGCAAATTTTTACAAAGGAATATTAAATACAAAAAGAACTAATGTTGGGAGAACAAGGGTAGGATATTTTGCTGGTGGACAAAACTATCCTGGAATTCTTGGACAAGAAGTCAATATCCCAGAAGGTCCACTCGATGAAATACTATCTGATTCTGGCGAGAAGTTTGTTCTATTAACTAGACCAAAATTAATTAAAATGGCTCGTGCAGTTTCAAAATTAAAAAGATAAAAGAGTTCTGAAGAAACAATATGATAAATTTACAATTAAATCTAACTGAAGAAGAACTTAGAAAATTATATGTACAACTTCCTTCTGCATCAAACGCAAGAAGCGCAGACAACCCTAGTGCATTTCAACAATTTGTGAGTCGAAATGGAAGCTTGGGCAATGACGCATTTGATAATGCAATTCTCTGTAGAGATAGACTGTCAGGAGCATATACTTGGCACGTACTATGTGATGAATATGGGTTAGCAGAAATACGAACTTCATGGACAAGACAACTTGCAATAGAGCCCAGAATTAGAAAGTTAAGGCACGGAAGAGATTTACAATGCGTCGAAGTAGTCACAAGAGACAATAGACATTATTTTCTTGAAGAGTAGATATAATTTCTAAATTATTTAGAATAAAGTTTATAATATTCCATATTGTTATAAAATCATGAATCGTTCAAATATGCCATTTCGTAAAAATTGTGAAGGTTATCTTGTTTTTGGAAGCAATATTATTGGGAGAGATACAGAATGGGGTTATATTGACTTTCCTGGAGGGGGAGTTGATGATGGTGAAGACCTAAAATCAGCTTTGAAAAGAGAATCTTTTGAAGAAGCAGGGGTTATTCTGGATAGTGAATTAAAGGAAGTTGGAAATATAAAAACAATATGGCCTAGTGATTGGGCTAAAAATGAAAAGCAAAAGAAAAGATTTGAAAAATATCAGGGTGATGATACGCACTTTTTTATTGGAAAAGTAAAAGAATTAGTAGAGCCAAGGGGTAATAGAGAAGAAGGTGGTTGGGATGTAAATGAAAGACAAATGCCTATAAAAAAAGCAATAGAACTAATTGCAAGCTATAAGCCATTTCCAAAAGAGTTGGAAGAATATTATGAATTTAAACTGAAGATATTAAGAAGCCTATTGAAAAAATGAGACTTTGTTATATTAATTACACATATACTCCAATTAGATGATGGGTAATGTTAATCTCCAAACAGAAATCTTTATATCTTTAAATCACTCTAGTTATCTATGGAAAAAATAGAAATAACTCCTGAAACAAAAGCAAAACTAGACGCACTTCTTCAAAAAAGATATGGAGACTACGATTCCCTAATTTCTAGGCTGATTGAGCTATCAAGTTTATGTGACATGACCCCAAAATCAGATATAAAAATAAAAAAACAAGCAGATAAAATCAAGAAAGTAAAACCAGAAGACGAAGGCTATGACAATGTGGTTCACGAAGAATTTGAAGGAAGGTTTTTGCCACATTAATTTTATAATTATATCTTTTCAATAGACCCATTGCTAAGATTCATGCGAACCTTGTCGCCAGTTTTAAATATTTTTGTTGCCAAATGTGTTCCAATAATACTGGGTTTTCCAAGTTCTCTAGATACAATGGCAGCATGGCATGTGAGTCCCCCCTCATCAGTTATGATTCCAGATGCTTTTTTTATATAGGGTACAATAGCAGGATGAGTTTGGGTTGCTACAATAATATCTCCCTCATTAAATTCTTTTAATTTTATGTCAGTATTTTGATTAGAGTTAATAACAAAAGCCCTGGCTTCAATGATTGGTTTATTCTCATCTGGGAAAGAAGCAACAACACCCCTTAAAAACTTTGTTTTAATATGACTCTTTTTTCTAAATTCAAGAAGTTTTCCAATCTTTTTGTGTGCATTTTCCCCAATATACTCTTCAGATTTTAAAATATTATGTATGAGCAAATAACCCCTTTTTCGAGATTTGATTATCATTGAGTTAACTTTTTCTCCATTCTCAATCAGCCCAATTAACTCATCGTATTTATATGCTTGAATGTCTTCATTGGGGATATTATTTATCTTTGATAGCTCATTGATAAATTGCTCAAGATAATTAACTAAACACAATACATAAGTATTGGTATTAAATCTATGGATTAGTAGTTCACCCACAGCATCAGCCAGAATATAAGATTTATCTTTTATTTCAATAGATTTTCTCTTTTCAATCTTTTGTTCAATTTTAGTTATATTATTTAGTTCATCCAGCGCATCATTAATATTTTTATAGATATTATTTAATTCGTCCAAGACATTATATCTTGTAATTAATTTTCCACCATAAACATCCCAAGATAAAAATCCTAAATCTTCTATGTTTTTGTCTAGCTTGTTTTTTTCTTTAGGGAATTTTTTAAAAAATTCCTCAACATTTAATTTTGAATTATATATTTTATTTGTAAAATTTAATAAAATCTTTCTTAATTCCATTACTTTAGTTATTTGCGAACCAACCTCAGTTAATAAAAACAAATCAGGATTATTCTTTTTTTCTATCATTTTTTCTACTTCAAAAAATCTCTGCGGTTGTGTTTGTGTATAGTATGGTAAAAAAGAATTCATTGTATTCCTTATTAGATTAAAAAATTTTATTACTTTTTTAGGATTTTTTAAAACACATTCTCTTTCTTTTTTATAAAATTCTCTAAAATACAAGTTTGCAATTTGTTTGGTTTTTTCAAACATTTGAGAAAATATCATCTTGAGATGCTTAACATATTCTTCTTTTTGCAGATTAAGAAACTCGGTTTTAGCTTCTTTTTGCATTGTTTCCTCACTATAGGCACCCAAAAAGAAGGGACTTGGTTTCTCTTGAGTATATAATATCCATCCTTCGGGAGCATAGCCTGAGATTTTTTTCATACCAAGATAACTTTCCCTATTCAACCAAATACCCTCTATCCAATAAATTCTAGCAAAGTGCTCTTGATCATACATGATTATTGGCAGTTTTGTCATGAAAATTAAACAAAAACCAACTTTTTATTCTTATGTTTTTTAATCAAGATAATTTTATAAACTCCCACATTATCGTGTTTTCATAAAAGAGTTCTGATAAATTTACAATGACAATAATTACTGAGATTGATTTGGGAAAGGTAAGAATTTACTGTTTTGAGCGTTTTCGCAATGCATTTGTAGTTGCAAATATGATTCGTGGCATAGAAAATGGGGATATATTTCCACCAGTTCCTATTCTTGGCGATGTCCAAGGTGAATATCAACTCATAAATGGGTGTACTAGTCGTCGTGAAAATCCCAAATATCTTACTAGAGAGGGTGGACACCATAGGACATTAGCTCATTATAAAACAAATAAACCATTAACAGTAGAAGTTTTTAGCTTAGATGAATTAAATGCTCTAAATGATGGACATTTTTCAAGATTTGGACCTTCAAATATTCCCCTAGAACAATTGGAATGTGTAAAACGCGAAAAAGATAAAGATATATATCTTAGACTTATTGAAACAGACCCAAACTATAAAAGAAATCACTGCCCCGAGATATTTACCATCAAAGCAACAAGATGGTATAAGTAAATTTTATAAATCCTATAAACTAAACATTTTCATGGTAACCTACAAAACACCATATCAAACAGCAGGTCAAGCAGTTAGAGCAATAGGGGCCGCATCAGATGAAACTTTTCTGGATGTACAAAGACATGCAACTGATTATATAACTAGTCAAATGCGAATTTTAGAAGAAGCACAACAATCTCAATCAAGAGATATGCCAAGGGCAAGAAGGGCCCACAAGAACCTTATGGCTGTTTCAGAAGCATTAAATCAAGCATCCCTAAGACAATCTGCAATAGTTAGATAAATTTAAAATCTCGTTATTTATTAAAGTTAAAAGAGTTCTGATAAATTTACAATGGAAACAAGAAAATTCGCATTTATCTATCCCACGGATGAAATATTTAACCAAGAGTTAAGCAATCATCCAGTTCCAAATCAAATCATATCCCAATGGACAAGGGATCGAGAGCACTTGTTTCTTCCAAAAATACAAGCAGTAAAATCTCAAAGAGAAGTGAGAAAAATACAAGCAGAAGTGAGAAGAGAACAGGCAGAATTATTTAGACCAACCTATTCTCAGAAGTTAAACTCTTGTATAAACCATAGATATAGAAAAAATAATTTTCAAGTTTATTGGGTTTCTACTAGTCAAGAACCTATCTCGAGTGTAGTTCAGGTGCACCCAGAAGACCATTTAATTGATGATAACGCAAATGGAAAAACCTATGCAAATCCAGATTTTATCTTGGATCAAATACTTCCTGTAGATAGACTAGTTTTAGCTGGATTTCACTTGGGAGACTGCGTAGAACGCATAGCTAGGCGAGCCCATAAAAGAAGAATCAATGTCCTGGTTGATGAAGATCTAACAGAATTCTTTGCATGGAGATTAATGGATCCAGATTTTAGAATTAAAACCTATCCCACCTATAATCCCCAAAAAGGCAATAGGATATCTAGCTTCGAACATTTTATGCGCATAAGAAAGGGTAAGCCATGGCTATACCAGGATTATGTTTAATTTCTTCCTACAATTAGTTTTTTAAACACAGATTAACACTAAAATTCTATCAATGTATGCTCCTTAGTTTTGGAGATATACAAATATATGGCTCCGTAGCTCAGCCTGGTCAGAGTACCGGACTCTTAATCCGGGTGCCGGGGGTTCAAATCCCCTCGGGGCCATTTTTGCTTATGTTCTTCTATTTGGATTTGAACCCGGGTTCAAAACCCCTCGGAAAAAATTTCACTCTTTATTAATTCATAAAACTAAAATCAAAGAGTGGAAGAGTAAAATTTTTTGAGGCTAACTTTAAAAGTCCCCACATCATATAAAATCATGAAAAAGAGCTTGATATCAATTGTCCTTTTCTTATCAATTATCTCTGGCTGTAACGAACCATGCTATAAAGTAAGTCCATCAAGACTAGTAGAAGTAGCTCAAAATTTCCAAAACGGAGTATCAAGTTATTATACCCAAGAAGAAAAAAATCATCAAAAAGCAGAATTTGGTGCAGCCATGAATAATACACACAATTTAGCAGATAAATACAGAGATTAATTTGACATTAAAAATTGATTAGTCTGGTCTAGTCTGGAAAAACTCTTACGGGTTATAAGGGCAATCTATTACTAAGCGCTCAAGCGAACGAGTGGAACGAGTGAGTGAGATATAGATATAACATAATTAATGGTCTGCAATTAGAACCTCAAAATAATCTTACGCAACCAATCTTCTAATGGACTCAATATTATCAGCAACTTCTGTTCCTTTCTTTGTAAGCTTAATTATCTTTATTCTCCCTGTTTTTTGGAAAACAACTAACCCAAGTTCTTCTAAAATCTGCAAAATCTTTACTGCATGAGAATATGTGCAATCAACTTCTTTTGCAAGAACAGAACCATACTTAGCTCTTGAAACTTTTTTTAAAGCAATTAACATGAGAGCTGGTTTTCTCCTAAAGAATAAGTCAAAGTTGTCGTGTGCTTTTTCTTCTACCATTTGATTATATATATCGCATTATATATTTTGCGATGTATATTTCACATTTATTCGTTATATAAACTTTTCCTGGAAAATTCGTCCACAAATAGTAGAGACACATTTCCCATTACACTACATCAGGACAACAGTCTGTCACTAGTTATTAGAAGCTATTTTCTCTTATCTCAATCAAACAAATATTTAAAAATCACCTAAACATCATAAAAACATGATAGATATCAAGTTAATAAGAGAAAGTCCAGATTTAGTAAAAGAAAACATAAAAAAGAAACTTCAAGACCAAAAATTGCCTTTGGTTGATAAGGTGGTGGAGTTAGATGAAGAATGGAGAAAGGTGAGAAAGTCAGCAGATGACTTAAGATCTGAAAGAAACAAGCTTTCTGAACAAATTAACCAAGCTAAAAAACAAGGCAAAAAGGCAGAAGATATTATTAAGAAGGCAAAAGAGCTTCCTCAAAAAATTCTAGAATTTGAAGAAAAAGAAAATAAGTTGGCAGATGAGATAAAGCAAATAATGCTTAAAATCCCAAATATGATTTCTCCAGAAACACCAGTTGGAAAAGATGCAAATGAAAATGTGGAAATAAAGAAAGGCGGAAAAATACCCAAATTTGATTTCACTCCTAAAAATCACGTAGAACTAGCAGAAAAGCTAGGCATTGCTGATTTTGATGCATCTGCAAGAGTATCTGGCGCAGGTTTTTACTATCTGAAAAAAGAATTAGCAGTTCTAAATCAAGCACTAATAAGATTTGCAATTGACTTCATGAGAAAAAAGGGATATGAATATATTGAACCTCCTTTGATGCTAAATGATAAATCAATCTATGCTTCCATGGATAAGGCAGCAATAGAGCAATCTGTTTACAAAATAGAGGGCGAAGATTTGGGTCTAATTGGCACATCAGAACAATCTGTTTTAGCAATGCACACAGGTCAGACAATTTCAGAAAGCGAACTTCCTAAAAAATATTTTTCCTATTCAATGTGTTTCAGAAAAGAAGTTGGAGCCCACGGAATAAATGAAAAAGGATTGTGGAGAACTCACCAATTTAATAAAGTAGAACAGTTCATATTTTGCAGACCAGAAGATTCAATAAAACTCTATGATGAACTATTAAGTAACTCAGTTTCAATTTTAGAAGAACTCGAGCTACCTTATCATGTTATTGAAATCTGCACAGGAGATTTAGCAGATTGGAAATACAGAAGTGCAGATTTAGAAGTTTGGAGACCAACACTTAATGCTTATGGAGAGGTTATGTCTCTATCTAACTGTACAGAATATCAAGCAAGAAAATTAGACATTAAATGCCTAGATTCAAAAGGAAATAGAAGGGTATTGCATACACTAAATGATACAGCTCTTGCAACCTCAAGAATAATGGTGGCCATAATAGAAAATAACCAACAAAAAGATGGTTCAATTAAAGTACCTAAAGCACTTTGGCCATACACTGGCTTTAAAGAAATTACAGGTAAAAAAGAAAAAGTAGAAAAGGCAGAAAAAACATCAAAAAAGAAATAATTTTTGCATCTTCTGGGGAAGAGAGGTGAATAATCCCAATGGAAAACTATCTCGAACTAAGAAGAGAACTTCTTCATATTCTAACAGGTATAATTATTATTTTTATGATTATTTTTACAAAATATTCAGAATTTATTTTACTTATTCTGTTAATTCTTGGGACTATTTTAAGTATTATATCAATAAGGCTAAAAGTGCCATTCATCAACAAATGTCTCTGTTTGTTTGAAAGAGAATGTAATCTCAATTTTCCAGGAAAAGGTCTTTTGTTTTTTGTAGCAGGCTCTCTCCTTTCTCTTCAGTTTTACAGTCAAAATATAGCTCTAGCATCAATTATTCTTTTAACATTTTTAGACCCAGTTTCTCATTTTATTGGTTTAAATTTTGGTAAAATAAAAACACCTCTAAATAAAAAAAAGAACATTGAGGGTTCAATAGCAGGCATAATTATTGGGGGAATATTTGCAAGTTTTTTTGTTGGTCCATTTGTCTCTCTTTTCGGTTCCCTGGTAGCCTGTCTGGTTGAACTATCTGAGATTAAACTAAAAGATGATAAAATAGATGATAATCTTCTTATTCCTCTTATTTCAGGTTTGGCAATGACCCTACTATTTCGTTTGCTATTAAGATTATCATAAGATTTATTTAGTCCTTCTTTTAATTAGTTTTATGAAAATAACTATTTGTGGTATGCCAGGAGCAGGAAAAGATACAATAGCTCAGATAATAGCTAAGAAATTCAAACTAAAACAATATAGTGTTGGTGGCTTTAGAAGAAAAATGGCAGAAGAAAGAGGGATGACTCTTGCTGAATTTAACAAACTAGGAGAAACTCAAGATTTCACAGATAAGCAGGCTGACGCCTGGCAAAAGAAAATAGGTGAAACAGAAGATAATTTCATAATTGACGGAAGAACCAGCTTTTACTTTATTCCAGATTCAATAAAAATATTTCTTGCAGTTTCCCCAGAACAAGGTGCAGCTAGAATATTAAGTGCAAAGCGAGAAAATGAAAAAGTTAAAGACAAAAAAGAAGCAATAAAAATGTGGCATCAAAGAATGGATTCAGACACAAAAAGATACAAAAATCTATATAATTTCAATCCATTTGATAAAAAATACTACGACTTTTATCTAGACACCTCTAATTTATCCATAGAAGAGGTCTTTGCAAAAGTCTATGATTTTATAAAATCAAAAAAATAACATGGATCAAAAGAAGGCGCTAAAGCAATTAAAACTCCTGGATAAATATGCCCCAAGAGAAATGCAGCTAGCAGCAGAATGGCCAGAAAATTGGCAAATACTTATTTCTACTATTCTTTCTGCTCAGACAAAAGATGAAACAACAATCAGAATATCTGAAATTCTATATAAAAAATATCCCACAATAAACAAGTTGGCAAATGCAAAAATAAGTGATATTAAAAAAATAATCAGACCAATTAATTATCACAAAACCAAGTCAAAGAATATAATTGAAACAGCCAAGATTATTATAAACAAATACAATAAGAATATCCCCCAAAAATAGACCAGCTTCTAGAATTCCCAGGCGTAGGAAGAAAAGTTGCAAATGTTTATCTAGCTGAGGCACACAATGCAGATGCAATAGGTGTAGATACCCATGTCTCATTTATCTCTCAATATCTTGGTTGGACAAATAGCAAACACCCCCACAAAATAGAAAAAGATCTCGAACAATTATTTCCCAAAAGAGCATGGAGATCAATTAATTATATTCTTGTGCGTTTTGGCAGAAGTTATAATAGAAAACAACAAAAGGTCATTTTGGATAAGATTTCTGGGTGTTAAATTATCATACTCCCAATATATTTTTTATATAGGCTACTTAGGTTGGGTTTAAACTAATTAATAGGGGGAGTTGCCGAGCAATTCGCTTTTGATATAATACTCAACTATCTAAAAAATTACAAATGCAAATTGTGAGCAGAGAAGACCATATAATCAAACGAAGTTCTAACTTGCTACAGATAATTAATTGGTCCCAGCTCTAAAATTAAAATCAGGAAAAGCAAAAGCCAAATTCCCGTGTTTTTTCGCTATTTCTATTAATTTAGAAGGTGCATAATCTCTAACAATTAAATTAATTGTACTTTCTCCATCATCTTCCTTTATTTCTGTCCAAACATGAACTCCCCCGCCTATTGCGTGAATATCTCTATCTTTATCAGCACAAAAAATCCTTTCCCAAAAACCACTTGCATCTTTAGCAGTTACTTCAAGTCTTAATTCATCACTAGCATAAGTTCTGTTGAGATAATCTAAAAATCTCCCAAAAACCTCATCAACT
>Ga0247841_10009512_pt1 | contig 13590 bp, 8 predicted proteins | sample LaCruzMarch2015__2_FD_192410 | JGI IMG/M metagenome (GOLD analysis project Ga0247841, IMG submission 192410) | Freshwater microbial communities from meromictic Lake La Cruz, Castile-La Mancha, Spain - LaCruzMarch2015_18m | ecosystem: Environmental > Aquatic > Freshwater > Lake | place: Spain...
AGTCTGTTTGTTTAAAAACAGCCGGTCTACTTCAGTATATGATACAATGCGGCATACCGGTACCAATGGCTGAAGGCAGTGAAGCAGGATTGTTCAACCATATTTTTCTTGATATAGGCGATGAACAGAGTATTGAGAACGACCTGAGTACGTATAGTTCCCACCTACATAATATGAAGATTTTTCTTAAGCACTCTGATAAAACCTCACTGATTTTAATTGATGAATTTGGAGCAGGAACCGAGCCTGCATTAGGCGGAGCAATTGCAGAATCGATACTTGGGGAGCTTAATAAAACAGGCTGTTTTGGCGTGATAACCACTCATTATACAAACCTCAAACAGTTTGCTGCCAGGGAGGAAGGACTGATTAACGGGGCGATGATGTTCGATAATAACCGTATGCAGCCATTGTTTCATCTGGAAACGGGAAAACCCGGCAGCTCGTTTGCATTCGAAATAGCCCGTGGTATTGGCCTGCCAGATGCAGTACTGAATGACGCTGTCAATAAGGCTGGCAACGAACAGGTAAAATTCGACCGGCTTCTCAGGCAGGCATCACGAGATAAACGTTACTGGGAGAACAAAAGGGAAAAAATTCATCAGTCGGAAAAGAAACTCGATGAACTGATAACAAGTCTTACAGAAGAATTGAAAAGGTCGGAAAAAGAAAGGAAAAACATTATTTGTAAAGCCGGTGAACAAGCTAATGAAATACTGGCAGGTGTGAATAAAAAGATTGAAAATGTAATTACCGAAATACGGCAGAGCCAGGCTGAAAAGGAAAAAACAAGGGAGTTGAGAAAAGAATTTGAGTCGTTCAGGGAAAAGATAGTTAAAGAGTTAAAGGATGAGGAGCAGAAAACTGATGAACGGGCAGAGCAGATATCAAGGCAGGAAAAGCAGGTCAGGAGGCATTTGTCAGGGATCACAAAAAAAACAGTTTCGGAAGAGAAACTCACAGAAAATATTAACATTACTTTCAGGATCGGGGATAAAATAAAACTTAAAGGTGAAGAGACTGCAGGTGAGATAATTGAAATGGGCAGAAACAATCTTGTGGTTGCTTTTGGAAACCTGATAACTACTATTAATTTTGAAAAGGTTGAAAAGATTAGTACTGACGATTATAAAAGGATAACAAAAGGGGCACAGTCGTCCGGCCTTGGTGTAAACCTCTATCAGAAGAGGCTGCATTTCAGGAACAGTATTGATGTGAGAGGCATGAGAGTAGATGAACTGATACCAAAAATAACTGAATATATTGACGATGCCATTGTTCTTGATGTGAATGAAGTGAAGATATTACACGGAACAGGTAACGGTATTCTGCGGCAGTTTGTCCGCGAATACCTCCATACTGTTGAACTGGTCAAATCATATCATGATGAACAAGTTGAGTTTGGGGGTGCGGGTATTACGGTTGTTCACTTCAGGTAATTTCAAAGCTCCCGGTGAAAACAAATTCCGTAATTTCTTTTCTCACCTGTGGTAAATATTCCCTTTCACGAAAATCTTCAGGCAACCGGTTTATATCGCCATGATAACCAATAGCAATTATACTGACGGGTTCAAAACCATCAGGGAGATTAAACCTGGTCTTTGCTTTTTCGACAGAGAACCCGCCCATCTGGTGTACGAACATATCCATGGAAGTAGCCTGTAATACAAGGTTTTCAACAGCAAGTCCGAGATCGAAGAATGCAAACCTGTTTAATTGTCTGTTGCGGTTGTTATATGTTCTTACGATACTCATTAAAATCAATGGTGCATTACTTGCCCATACACGGTTACTTTCAACGAGACAATCAAGCAGTCCGGTAAAAGTGTCATAATTCTCACCTGTACCATAAATGAAGTACCATGGTTGTTCATTATTTGCTGAAGGTGCCCATCTTGCCGCTTCAAATAACGAATTTATTTTCTCTTTTTCAACAAGCCTGCCGGAAAATGTCCGGGGGCTCCATCGCCGGCTGATGAGCTTGTCAACCGGATGATTGGTCTGGGGTAGTGGTTTCATATTAAAATCATTATTTATTTTTATATTTTATTAAATTAGCAACTGTAACCGCATTATCAGCGTCATTAAACCGTAATTATTTTTACCTGATAAGATTCATCGAAAATATGTAATTTTGAACCCGATTTCATACGGGAGGATAATTTATTTTATTAACATTAAATATTCTTCAGACTTAACGATGCCTGGATTATTAGAATTCTAACTTTTTGAAATTTTTTTTATGAGAGTTTTTTATTTTTTTACTTTTCTTTTTATTATTTTAACCTACTCTGTTTCAGGTCAGGTGCTTAGCGGTTTAAAAGCTGAAAAGCAGGTCCAGGGTACCGACTTGATTATGCTGAGTGAGCGTTCAGAAGTGCCTGCCTATTTCCGCTTTAAAAAAGGTGAAGAGGTTATGTTCAATGATATGAAATGGTTCCTTACTAAGGCGTTCAGGATATCTTCAGACTATGATTACAAGCTTCTCCGTACAGAACCTGACAACCTGGGAAATATTTCGTATCGTTATCAGGAATCAGTTTCAGGAATTCCTGTTCACGATGCAATGTTTATTGCACATGTGAAAGACCAGAAAATATTTGCCTTTAACGGAAATATTTTTAATAAACTCAAGGTAATCAACTATGTTGCAATTTCTGAAAATGAAGCAGTCACATTTGCTCTTTCATCTTTTAGTGCCAGGGTTTATAAATGGCAGATTCCTTCGGAGGAAAGTAGATTGAAGTATCTGACAGGAAATCAGCAGGCCACATATTTTCCTCATGCAGAACAGGTGTTATTTCCCGAAAATTATCCAGGCAAATCAATGAATTACAGGATAACATATAAAGTTAATATCTATTCTCAGGATCCTCTTAAACAGGTTGATGTATTTATTGATGCACAGGATGGAAGTATAGTGTATGCAATGGATAAACTCATTTCGACCGATGTAATAGGTACGGCAGTAACAAAATACAGCGGTATACAGGAAATCACAACCGACAGTTATACTGGAGGTTACCGCTTACGTGAGTCAGGCAGGGGCGATGGAATAGAAACTTATGATATGAACCAGGGAACAGGTAGTGGTATCGATTTTACTGATCCGGATAATTACTGGAATAACGCAAATGCCCAGTATGATGATGCCGCGACCGATGCTCACTGGGCCGCTGAGATGACATATGATTTTTACTGGCAGAATTTTAACAGGAACAGTATTGATAATAATGGATTCAAGCTGGTAAGCAATGTTCATTATGATGTATATTATAATAATGCCTTCTGGGATGGACAGTCGATGACATACGGTGACGGCGATTCAGGTAACCCGTTCACTACAGTAGATATTTGCGGCCATGAAATAACTCACGGCCTTACCTCATTTACGGCAAACCTTGATTATGCATATCAGTCAGGAGCACTTAGTGAAGGGTTCAGCGATGTTTTAGGTACCGCAATCGAGTTTTTTGCAAAACCGGCTGTTGCCAACTGGACAATGGGTGAAGACATAGGTTTTATAATGCGGTCACTTTCTGATCCGAATTCTTATGGTTTGCCCGACACATACCTTGGTAATTACTGGTATTCCGGTTCGGGCGACAACGGTGGTGTGCATTATAACTGCGGAGTGCTTGGATATTGGTTTTACCTATGTTGCCAGGGCGGGAGCGGGGTAAATGATCTTGGTAATAATTATCTCGTCCAGACTATGGGAATGGATAAAGCACAGGCAGTCACTTTTCGTACCTTGTCACAGTACCTGATCAATTCTTCACAATATCATGAAGCACGCTTCTACTCGATTCTTTCAGCAATGGATTTATACGGAGGTTGTACACCTGAAGTGGAAACTGTTACTAATGCATGGTATGCTGTCGGACTGGGTGCGGCATACGTTGATTCAGTTGTAAGTGATTTTTATTCCGATTTCACTGAGTTCTGTGCACCACCGGCACATGTTAACTTCATGAATTTCTCGGTGAATGCAACATCATTCCTATGGAATTTCGGAGATGGAACCACCAGCACTGCCATTAATCCAAGTCATACTTATTCGGCTAACGGCAATTACAATGTTACACTCAGTGTTAACGGGGGCACTTGCGGTACAGCATCATATACTGCCCCATCATATATTTCAGTTGATCCTGCAAACGGTTGTATTGCAATTATGAACCAGTCAGGCACGATGACACAAACAGGTTGCAGCGGAGTTGCTTACGATAGCGGGGGAGGTTCTAATTATCAGGATAATACAACCACTACACTTGTTATTGCACCTGTAAATGCTACTACGGTTACCCTTCATTTTTTGTCGTTCTCTTATGAACCGGACTATGATTATCTTTATATATACGACGGACCCAATGTAAGCAGCCCTCTGATCGGCCAGTTTTCAGGATTCTCACTTCCGGCCGGAGGTTCAATAACATCAACCGGTGGCGCTATTACTTTAAGGCAAACCTCAGACCAATATTTAAATTATTCAGGATTTGAAGCAACATGGGTTTGTTGTGGCCCATTAATGCCGCCAACTGCCTCGTTAGATGCTGATGAAACCCAAACATGTACTGGTGTTGTTCAATTCAATGACAAGTCGTATTGCGGTCCAACATCATGGTTCTGGGATTTTGGCGATGGTACTTCATCTTCCGTGCAAAACCCTCTGCATTATTATTCTTATAATGGTATTTATACAGTTAAACTTATTGCTACAAACAATAATGGAAGTGATTCTGTAATAATGGATAATTATGTAGTTGTCGAGATGCTTGATAATCCTTCAGTTACAGATGACCAGCATTGCGGGCCGGCCACTCTTGTCCTGTCTGCTTCGGGTGCGAATACCATTGAATGGTATGATGCCCCTGCTGGTGGAAATTTGGTTGGTATAGGACAGTCTTTTACTACTCCTTTATTAAGCCAGACCACGAGCTTCTATGTTACCGACCATTATTATACCACGCCAGAATATACCGGGCCACCGGCCAACACGGTAAATGGAGGTTATTTTGACAATTCATCCTCATGGGGTGTTGTTTTTGATTGTTACACACCTCTGATATTAAAAACGGTGAAGGTATATGCTGAAGGGGATGCTGTTCGTACTGTTCAGTTGCGTGATTCCATTGGCAATGTGTTACAATCAGCCGATATTGATATTTCAAACGGGGAAAGTACTATTACACTTAATTTCGATATTCCCGTGGCAAATAATTTGTTACTTGCCGGCCCTCCTTATCCGTCCTTATGGCGCGATAACCTGGGCGCTGCTTATCCATTCGAAATCCCCGGGAAGATTAAAATCAAAAGCAGCAATGTCCAGGCTCCTAGTGATCCGTTAATGTACTATTATTATTATTATAACTGGGAGGTACAACAACCTGAATGCTCAAGTGCAAGAGTTGAATGTACAGCCTGGATACTTGATGTACCTTCGGCTGACTTTAATTTTGTGGTGAATTCAGGACAGGTGCAGTTTAATAATATGTCGGAATTTGCAGTTAATTACAACTGGGACTTTGGTGATGGCGACACCAGTTATATGGCAAATCCTTTCCATGCATATTCCGCTGTAGGAAATTATTCAGTCGTGCTTATTGTTTCGAATATCTGTGGCAACGATACAATCATTAAACAGGTTAATATTACTACAGTTCAAATAGCCGGCAATTCAGGCCAGGGGAGGATTATTATATATCCAAACCCTGTAAAACAAATGCTTAACATCGAACTTAGGCCTCTTATAAATCAGGAAGTTGAGATTTGCATTTTTGATGTGACGGGCAGAAAGTTAATTTCAGAATTAAATAAGGTTTACCCCGGTAATTGCAGGATCAGTTTCGATATAAATGATTTTACCCCCGGACTTTATTTCGTGACAATAATTTACCCTGAAGGCCGGGTAATCAGAAAGTTCGTAAAAGAATAATATTATACTGCCATTAATATTACCTGTATTATTAACATGGATAATAGTCCTGTTCAAATATTATTTTGAAAGATTGTATTTGAAATACGGTAAAATAAATAATTTTGTGACATTGGAAATTCTAAACCTGATCGTTTATGATTAAAAAATTGACCGTTCTGATATTCATACTTTCATTTGCCAGTTTAATTATTTCATCTTGCAGCAAATGCATCACATGTGAAATAATAGGACATTCATTAAATGAAACTTTTATTGATAACGATACCATTAGATACGATGAGTTTTGCGGAACAAAAAGTGAAGTCAATGCTTATGAATCAGATGTAAAATGGGAAGCAGAAAACCGCCGTTGTGTCTTATATACAATTCAGACCTTACCTGATTCATCGGTATTTTTCCATGGATTTGTCTGTGGAGGGATAAAGGAACAGGAAGAAATGGCCGAATATATTGATTCAATATTCATGGCAAATTTTCAGCCACAGGATGCAGAAATCGTGGTTGATTCCGTATTGCCAAACCCGGGTACATGGAAATGCAATTAAGTGAACCCTGATTATGGGACAATGAATGTAAAATCCTTATTTATTTTAGCTTTTGCTATTGTAGTTTTCCACGGCTGTATAACTGAACCAACAGCCTGCTTTGAGCTGAATAAAGAAATATTTGAATGCGGGGAAGCAGTTTTATTTTCAAACTGTTCGACCGACGCTGATGAGTTTACCTGGGATTTTGGTGATAGCATCCTTTCAACTGATAAAGATCCAATACATGTTTACACTGACACAGGCACATATGTCGTTAAATTATATGCCATGTCTCATAACAGTAATAAATCTAATTATTGTACTGGTTATATACTCGTGACAGCAGCTTCAGATAAGTTTATTGGTACTTACATGGCAGACTTCCAAAATGCTTCATGCCTGCTTAAAATAACCGGGGGTATTAATAATAATGCTGCTGTTTTGTTCCTTGATGATTTATTGTTTTGTAATGCAATAGTTACTGGAAATGAAATAAGTATTGATTACCAGAATTACTGGAACGATGATTATGAATATATAAGGGCAGGCTCGGGAACGCTTATTAATAACCAGGGAGTCATAACTTTATCAATAAATTTTATCGTCGCAGATTCTGTAAACCAGGAACATGTTATTGCTCTTAATGCCAGTAGATTAATTAACTAGAAAATGATAATTGTGCGCTTATCTTCCCGGTGTAGTGACAGAACCCATGAACCGGACAATAAAGTTGCCGCTGAATGCCTGCACAATCCTGATTACCTTATTGAAATTGCAGCAAATCTCCTTATAAAAGCCGTGTTAAATGAATCTGACCAGCTTACCATAACATGAAGCATAATCCCATGTCAGGTAAAAGACCTGGAATCAAAACCAAAAGTATAAGCATTAATTCAGGCAGCCTTTCTGCCCGGAAGAAAAATATTATATACCTTCTTGTACTTGTTATCTGGACAGTAATTGTTTATTCGGGTACATTTAAAAATGGTTTTGTGTTATGGGATGATAATGTGAATATCCTTGAAAATAAAATTATTCAGGATTTTTCAGTTGATAATATCCTCAACATGTTCTCATCTTTCAATATCGGGATGTATCAGCCAGTAACAACTCTGATATGGGGACTGGCATACCTGATAAACGGGCTTAATCCGGTTGTTTTTCACAGTATCAGCCTTTTGTTTCATCTTGTTAACGTAATCCTTGTATTCTACCTTGCAAGGTTTATTATTAAAAATGATTTTATTTCTTTTCTTATTGCTGTGTTTCATGCTGTTCATCCCATGCATACCGAGTCGGTAGCCTGGATTTCGGAGACAAAGGATGTTGTATATTCGTGCTTCTTTCTTCTTTCTTTAATAAGTTATATCAGATACCTTGAAAAACCGCAGTACAGGCATTTACTCTTCAGTTTGTTCTGTTTTGTCATTTCATGTTTTTCAAAGTCGTCAGCAGTTACATTGCCCGTAATTCTTGTCTTGCTTGATTACTTCTATAAGAGAAAATTGACAATTAAAAACCTGCTTGAAAAATTGCCATTTTTCCTTGCTGCACTTGTCTTTGGACTTATATCGGTTTATTCCCAGAAATATGTTTTGGTTGATACAAATATACCTGAATATTCGCTGTCCGACAGGCTCCTTATTGCAAATTATTCCGCCCTTTACTATTTAATACATTTTTTTGTCCCGGCTAACCTTTCTGCATTTCATCCATTTCCTGTAAAAATAAACGGCAATTTACCATTGATTTACAACCTGTCACTGATCCTTTCTGTTTCATTCATTACACTGATATTAATGTCAGGAAAATATAAAAGGAATATCCTGTCAGGAGCACTTTTTTTCCTGGTTACAATATCTGTCACCCTCCAGGTCATTCCATTCGGAAAAGCAATGTTAGCCGAACGTTATACATATATCCCATACCTTGGAATATTGTTTGTGCCAGGATTAATTTTCAGGGACATGAGAAACGATAACAGACCATTCGATAATAAATTAAAGACCATGGCAATAATTGTTTCTTTATTTTTAATTGCTGTATTTTCTTTTATGACTTACAACAGAAACCTGGTCTGGAAAAACACTGAAGCCCTTTTTTCTGATGTAACAAAAAAATATCCTGATGATGCAACAGGTTTCAGGGTGCTGGGAACTGCATACAACCAAAGAGGCGATTATAGAAATGCATTGCATTGCTTTTCAAGAGCTATTGAAATTGACCCCGGATATTATGAGACATGGTATAACCGTGCCCTGGTAAAGGCTGCTGACGAAGATATGAAAGGTGCACTCGATGATTACTCAAAATGCATTGCTCTTAATCCCCGGCATGCCAGATCGTACAATAACCGCGGAAACTTAAAGGCAAAACTAAAAGATTACACGGGAGCCCTGTCTGATTTTAATACTGCAATAGTAATATCGCCATGGAATGCCGATACCTATAATAACCGTGGTAATCTGAAAGCAATTAACGGCGATATGCAAAATGCACTTATTGACTTTAATGAAGCTATACGCCTCGATAGCAGTTTTGCACAGGCATACAGCAACCGGGGCAATGTTAACGCTTATTTTGGCGATTATCAGGGAGCAATTATTGATTACAGGAAGGCACTGGCTATCAATCCAAATGATAAGAAGGCTTTGCACAATCTCGAATTTGCGCAAAAGAAACTTCTGGATGACCAGGTCAAATAGTGGAAGTAATTGGTTATTAGTTATTGAGATTCAGATGAAATCAGCAGGATTAAAATTAGGTTATGCAAAAACTTTCAGTTTTTCAATTACCGGACTTAACTATAAATTGGCTGGGCCTTGTTTTATCAGCATATTGATTTCCCGGTAACGGTAACAACTTACAACATGGTCGTTCACCATTCCTGCTGCCTGCATGAATGCATAGCAGATTGTACTGCCAACGAATTTAAATCCCCTTTTTTTCAGATCAAGGCTCATCATGTCTGATTCCTTTGAACTTGATGGTAATCCGGCCATGTTTTTCCAATTATTTACTTTTGGCTTGCCATTTGTAAATTGCCAGATAAACTTATCGAAGCTGCCGTATTCATCCTGTATTTTTTTAAAAGCTAAAGCATTGGCAAATACCGAATTTATTTTTGCCCTGTTCCTTATTATACCCGTGTTGTTCACCAATGTATCAAGTTCTGGTGGTGTGAATGATAATATTTTATCAATATCATACTGAGCAAAAGCCTGGCGAAGGTTTTCGCGTTTTTTTAAGATCATTGCCCAGTTAAGTCCGGCCTGGAAAGCGTCAAGGACAATGTATTCGAACAATTTAGTATCGTCGTGCAACGGCACTCCCCATTCAGTATCATGGTAGGCCACCATTAACGGATCGTTGTTTGGCCAGGGACATTTATTCATTTTTTTACTTTTTCATTAGGAAATATGCATAGCTGTAATAATCTATATGTTTTACATAACTTTTCCAAACTGCCTCATCAGGCAATCAATGCCAAAATCGACCTCAGTAATATTTTTTTCTTTTTCAAAAACCATGAAAGTATGTCTGTTTAAAAGGTTTTTAGGATTAATGTTGATACTTAGTTGTTCTGAATACACTGACTTTTTAACAGACAAAGGTATTTGCCCATTTTTATTAATGCACCTGATATATCTTAGCCATGAACTTGTAACAATAACAGGATAAAAGAACGGGAATAAAAACAAAGAACCTTTGCTTAATCTCAGGTATCTTATTTCTTTAATCTTAAATCCCGATAACCTTGCAAGCAGGCGTAATTTCTGTATTCCTATTAAAAAAATATGACCATGATATATTTCCCTGGTCTGCGATTTATCCGACATCCAGATGTCATCAATCTCATTGGGTGGCATTTGTTTGTTGGTCTCACTTTCGAATAATAAATGACTGAATTTTGCAGATAGATTTGAGTAACCGGGTGTTGTTATTAATAACCTTCCGTTTTTCTTCATTACACGGTTAAATTCACGGAATACCTTTGACTGGTCGCTGAAATGTTCTATACCTTCCTGGCAGATTACCATATCAGCATAATCATCGATTACGGGAATATTATTCAAAATATCCGCTTGTCTGCATTCAATATTATTACTAAGGAAATATCCGGGGAATAAATCAAATGGTTCAGCATTAGCCCCAATTGACAAAAGAATCTCAGTAGTTACACCGTTTCCCGCCGGAATATCAATTACAATTTTACCCTTAAGCTCATCTTTAATACTTTGCAGGTATTTGTTTACATAATACTTTGGGCTTTTTCTGTTGTTTACCTGATTATCGTCCATATATTAATCTGTTCTGATGTTAGGGTACTATTTTGCAAGGAAGGAATATTTATTTTGTTTCATCATCTGGAATACCTGAAGGTTCGACCTGGCATATATTCCCATTTCTTTAGCCAGTGCCGGATAAGATGTTTTATAGTCTGTTTTATCACCGTCACGGTACCTGAATAAACCTGTAGTATTGTCATTTTTTACAATGAGCAGGTACGTACTATCAAGTACACCAAATTTGTCTTCATCATTGATAAAAATATACGGACGCTTTTCTTTCAGCAGGTCAATTCCCAGGGTATTGTTCAGGTAAGATTGACGGAGTAATCCCATAATTGTAGGGAACACATCGATCTGACCTCCGGTACATGAAAAACACTTACTTTCCTTCAATACCCCCGGAGCATAAATTATTAGCGGAGAGTGATAATAATCTAATGGAATATCATAAGTTAATATCATTGGAGCACCGTGATCAGCAATAAATACAAATATTGTATTATCAAACCATTTTTTTTCTGATGCGGTTTTAATAAATTCCTTTAGCGACCAGTCGGCGTATTCCACGATCTGGTCTTTAATATCGTTATTTTCTGGTTTGAAATATCCTGGAACATAATACGGGCCATGATCACTTGCAGTTACAAGTGTCACAAAAAACGGTGTTTTGGCATAGTATAACCTGTCAATTACGGGAATTGCATATTCAAACATATAATCATCCGGTACGCCTAATGTTGTCTGTACTTCTTCAGAGGGATAATCCGACTGGGTGATTATGTTGTCAAAATCGTTTGTTCTCAGGAATCCTTCTATATTGTCAAACTGCCCGTCGTGAGTAGTAAAATAGGTAGTGGAATATCCCAGTTTCTTCAAAGTGCCAGAAATGCCGTTGTACTTCTTTATCCCGTTTTCTTTTAAAGGTTGTTGCCCGTAAATAACGGGAAATGAGAACAGTGTGCTGAATACTCCGCAATATGTATGCTTGCCTGAGGTATAGATGTTTTCAAAATAGTAAGAATTATTCGCAATACTGTCAAGGAAAGGAGTGAGGTCTTTCTTATTACCATGCCGTTTCATTTTTGAAGCGCTCATGCTTTCCATAATAACCAAAACAACATTGTACTTTATTTCAGAAGTCGAATCAGGAATGATGTACCGGGCAACAGGCGAGTCCCTGAATGGTTTTTGAATATTGAGATACTTACGTACGTTTGTAACTGCTGTATCTTCATTAATTAATACTTCTGTTTTATTTTTTATGTCCCGGCTGTCGATATAACTTCTCATAAATGTAAAGACCGGATTCAGTCCAAGCTGATTTAAAAAAGGATTATCTGAAAAATATGCCGTACCGATCCTAATCGGAGATTTTTTCTGAATCCTGCCTCGTATCCCCAAAAAAATGAGACCTGCAAATAATACCGAAACAATTATATAAACAACACTTCTTTTTGTGATATCCCTGACTGATAACGGTTTCAGTAATACACGAAGTATCCTGTACAGAAAAAATATGAAAACTACTAATGGGATAATTGCCCAGTAATATCTTGGTTCCTGAAATATCATTTTGAGAACAAATCCAGGCTTGTCGAACCATTGAAATGCCTCAACCGAAAATCTTGAAACGAATTGGTTATAATATGGAATATCGGCTGCACAAATCAGAAGTGAAACAGAAAACAGTATAAACATCCACCAGAATACAATATGATAGATGCTGATATTTTGCAGATTAAATAACAGAACAACCGAGATCGCCAGGTAAGGCAATAATAAGATATAACCGGATATAACAAGATCGAACCTGATACCCATGATAAATGCTTTCACAATATCAGATGCGTTTTCCGTTAACCCGCCTGCTTTGTCAGTTTCAGTAATAAAGAGAATAAACCTGAAAAAAGAAAATAATATGACAACCAGGAGATAAATCTTTATTATAATAAAAATATTTTTGAATTTTATCATTAAGCAGGAGTCATATTAAAAACTGAAAGGATGGCTTATTAACCATGGATAAAAGGTTACAAGTTGCAGGCAGAATAATGTTATTAAAAACAGGTACCGCCATTTATACTTATTGAAATATGAACCGAATAAAACTGTAACCGGGAAAACTACAGACAGATACCTGGGCATGCAGGCAACTGACCCGGAGGTCATAGGGAGTAATATGTTTATCCATATCAGCACATTCATACTTAACGGTAATTTTTTCCATGCAATAATACATATTAGCATGAAGACTATTGTATAAACTGAATTAAACTGTGTTGAAATATCACTTCTCCTGAACAGTGCAAGTAAGGGGAACATAAACTCCTTGTACCAGCCTGACTGTGCTTTAATAAATGCAAAGTAGTAGCCGGTCATATGTTTTTGGTAAATGCAATATATACCTAATGCCAGTGGTGCTGAAAGAAAAAATAGCAGACCCCTGATTTTTTTCAGGTCATAAGATTTCAGATAATTATAAATCTGCCTGAATCCTCCCTCTTCTTCAATAAAGTAAATTATTAATGGTATAAGGCATATTATCCCATTAGGCCTTAACAGGGTAAGTGGAAGAATTAATACAGATGTAAGCCAGTACTTCTTACATGAAATACTGATAAATGAAAATGCCAGGAAAGTAAAGAACATAGCTTCGGTATAATACATTGAGTAATAGTAATGAAATGGGAAGGATATAAAAAACAATGTATATAAGAGGCTGTCTTTTTCATTGATTTTAAAAACATTTGTGCAAAGCAGGTAAAATCCGGTAAAAGCGGTAAAGGCAAATAAGATTGATAATATAAAGGCACTGTAATTAAAATCAAGG
>Ga0247841_10009513_pt1 | contig 13589 bp, 9 predicted proteins | sample LaCruzMarch2015__2_FD_192410 | JGI IMG/M metagenome (GOLD analysis project Ga0247841, IMG submission 192410) | Freshwater microbial communities from meromictic Lake La Cruz, Castile-La Mancha, Spain - LaCruzMarch2015_18m | ecosystem: Environmental > Aquatic > Freshwater > Lake | place: Spain...
GTCCTGTATTACTCCCTGCAACATCGAGGTCATGATGTACGCGGTTCCGTCGTCAACCACCCGCCTGGCCGGAAGGCTGGAGTTCGATTCCGCAGCACCGCCCATCCGATGTGGCGCTGCTTCAAACGAGATCTTACGAATGTCGGGTTGGTCCGGCTTTACCGGATCGTCCAGAAGGGCAGGCGGTTCGTGCTCTTCAAGGACCTTTCCGTTCCTATCCACGATCCTCTTAATGTACACGTTGGGGATCAGATACCCTCGGCTGGGGAAGACCGCGTAAGCGGTGAGCTGCTCTTCGAGTGACACGCCGGAGGAGCCCAGCGCCATAGTCAGGTTCTCAGCCAGCGGCGACACGTATCCGAGTTTGCGCGCATAGGACTTGGCGTATTCTATTCCGACCTGTTGGAGGATTTTGATGGTGGGTATGTTTCGAGACTTTACGATCGCGTCCCTGAAGCTGATCGGCCCCAGGTAGCCTCCCCGATAGTTCTTCGGTGTCCAGACTTCACCGGTCCCCGGAACAGTGAGCGTAATCGGTGAATCGAGAATGATGTCCGCAGGGGTAAACCCCTTGTTCAGTGCAGCAGCATAGATCGCGGGTTTGAAGGAAGATCCGGCCAGACGCCGGGACTGAATCGCCCGGTTATACTCCGAACGCGCCTGCTCCCTGGTGGACTGCGAAGAACTGTACCCGCCCAACATCACCCGCACGAATCCGGTTCGATTCTCCCGCATCATCAGCGCGGACTGAGCGCTCGGCTCTTGCTCGGGCTCGAGCGGAAAATACGCGAGCATGTCCTCGGTGTATTTCTTGTAGTTTTTCATTTCCGGGTCGGTCTTGCCATACTTCTGCATGTACAATTCCCGACGCTTGGCATTAGGATCCACCAGCTTGACCAGTATCAGATCCCCCACCTGGAAAGGCAGGTCCCCGGCAGAGAAGTTCCGGGTGCGCAGATCGGTCCGTACAAAGGGCGTCCGGACCCACCACGTGTGGCTCGGGTCGATCTTGATTTGCCCCACGTAGTCTTTGTTAATACCCTCCTTTACGTAGCTGCCCATGCGCACGTAAATGTTTTCACTGTCGATGTGGGTTACCACCCCTTCCGTGATATCTCCGAAACGGAGCGGTTCTTCCATTTGTTTCGTTCTGGCTTCCAGGAATTCCTTCACACCTTTGGCTGTAAGTGTTTGCAGCGGTCCACGATAGCCTTCCCGTTTGTCCACTTCGCGCAGGCCTCTTTCCATCGCATCCCGGGCTGCCTTTGTCATGTCCAGGTCAACCGTGGTGAATACCTGGAGACCCTCTTTGAACAGCACGTCGCCTCCATATTTTGCCGCAATGTACCGGCGAACGTGCTCGACAAAATCCGGCGCAATGGAAGCGTACGTAGAGCGGGTCGAAGCGATCTTTGGCTCTTCCTGGTTAGCCTGTTGATACAGCTCGTCGCTGATGTAGCCGTCTTCCAGCATCCTCCTGAGCACGTATCCCCGCCGCGTCAGCGCTGCCTTTAGGTTCTTTCGAGGGGAGTAGTCGGTGGGACGCTGAGGGAGACCGGCCAGCATCGCGCATTCGGCAAGCGTAAGGTCCTTCAGATCCTTGCCGAAGTAGGTTTCGGCCGCCGACTGAATCCCATAGGCGGAACTACCCAGATAAATCTGGTTAAGGTACAGGTATAAGATATGCTCCTTGCTGAAGGTTTGCTCGATTCTCGTAGCGAGTATTTGTTCCTTAATTTTGCGGGTGAATTTTTTTTCAGGGGTCAACAGGAAAGACCGGGCAACCTGCTGCGTTATGGTACTGGCGCCGGCCATTGCGCCGTGGATGAGATAATTCTTCGCGGCGCGCACGATGGCCTCTTTGTCCACGCCGCTGTGATACCAGAAATTCTTGTCTTCAGCAGCCACGAACGCGTTCTGGAGGACTTTCGGGACTTGGTCCATTTGTACGACGAAGCGCCGCTCCGACGAGAACTCATCCAGCAGCTCGCCCTTGTCCCCATAGACCCGGGTCACAATGGGTGGAGCGTAGTTTTTCAGCTTATCAATGCCGGGAAGGCCCTGGGTGAAGTAGATGTACGATTGCGCAGCGATTCCGGCTGCGCCGGCCACGCACCCGAAGAATGCGAGAAGCACGAGCCGGGTCAGGCCCCCAAAGAAGGACCATCCTTTTTTCCCGGTCTGAGTCCGGGCGAACATTTCCCGGAAAGGGTCGCGGGCGCTTTTATTTTCAGGGGACGGCGGATTCAAGTCCTGCCTCCTGGTTCACTGGAGCATCCGGCGCACTCTATCACGCAGCCAGATCTCTGTCTACGGGTATACATAAATGTACCAGCCATTTCAATATAATTTATGATGAACCTAAAGCCGTTTGCGAAGCATTCGGCGCGACGAGGCCAGGCATTGCTTGTACGAGGCGTCCCCCTGTCCTAGCCGGTATAGACGCTGGCATTAAGGCATTATCCTGATCGACAAGACTCCCTCACCCTGTCCCTTTCCCAAAGGGAGAGGGTTTTCGAAATCCCCTCCCTCGACGGACGTGAAAGGGGCACGCTGTAGGAGCGATCGCCGGTCGCCCATCTTCCCTCCTCCGGGAATAGCGAAAAGGGGAGAGTGGTTCAACTCGAATGCGCGGCCGCATAAGGCAGGGTCATGGCGACCGGGTCTCCCGCGCCCGATTCGGCAAACCGACGAGCAATGCAACCGATATATACTTATATATTAGCTCATTATATGTTGTTGATAATGTGTTACATCAATAAAATGTCCGTGTGATTGCGAAAACCCTTGACGGTCGTGTCGGCTTCTAGTAGTATCGACTCACTGGTTTACTCGAAAAGTCTTATTTCTCGTGATTGCCGGGCCCCCCGTCCGGCTCATGGGGAGAGGTTGCAGTTGCGGCTCTTCACGTGCATTATTGCCGTGGTGGTCTTTGGCGCCGGAGTTCTCGCGGTGGTCCCGGCTGCTGCGTACATGCCTCCTCCCCACCCCTGTGAGCTAATGCCGATGACCTACGCTCCTCCCGAGGCCCCGGTCTGCGCCGGGCCCCCTCCACTGCCCATGTGCGGCCCGTGCCCGCCGCAAAGATGCTATCCGAGAAAGATCGTGTGCCCGCCACCCTGTCCGGTGATGGTGTGCAAAACCTCTGTTCCGACTCCGGCCGGCTACAGGCTCTCACCGCCATGTCCGTGCCCGCCGCCTCCTGCCTGCCCGGGGCCGTGCCCGCCGCCCTCGTTCGCTTCCGCGCCTTATTGAAGCTCAGCCGAGAATCACCGTTTTCCGTGACTTTCTGTTCTATAGCAAACTGCAATGAGAATTGCGCTTTATTGGCTGTCTTGAACTTCCCCCTTGTATGTTGGGTTTCAGGAACTCAGTATTTTCCGGGTACCGCAAGAGACACGGGGGAGATAAAGAGGGGGATGATTTTGGGTGCAAGTCTCAATGCCGGAGACTATGGCTGCCGGGTCCTTTTCTAAAGCGGCTCTATGACATTACATGGATCATTTTAGTCTAATTAAACGGGGTGTTATCAACTCCAGGTAATGCTGCTCCTATATTAGCGTCCAATCCTATTGAAAAAAGAAATGAATGCTGGTATTATTGACCCGTTAAACGCTCTCAGTACGCTTTCAGCTCCCATCCGCTCGGAAATGAACGGGGAGCACGTCGCTCAGGAGGAAAACCGCCAGTCCATGCGGGTAAATGCTGCACTTCAACTTGCGCGTTCCAACAGGCTGAAACCCGCCGATAAAACGACGCGGCCAAGCCGCGGCACGGGGTACGAAACAGTCCTATTCCTCGCTGTAGCGCTCTTTCTGTTTCTGTGCCTAATTTCCTACGATCAGAAGGACCCGTCCTTCAACGTGGCCACCCCCCGCGCGCATGTGTCAAATCTTTGCGGTCTGGTGGGAGCGCACGTTGCGGACGCACTGGTGCAACTCTTGGGCGTCGCGTCGCTTTTGGCGCCGCTTGGACTATTATTCGCGGGTTTGAGACCTTTTCTTCTGCCCGGGAGATCGTTGCGATGGAGCGAAGCTTGCTTCGTTGCGGTGCTGATTCTCGTCTTGGCTGCCCTCGCGGAGTGTATAGCTGCCGGCCCCTTTCTCCGGTTTCCCGGCGAGCACCCCGGTGGGGCTTTGGGCCTGTTTTTTCACACCTGGATGGCAAGACTGGTGGGGAGCGCCGGCGAGATAGTTCTGATTGTCACTCTCGTGACGCTCAGTGCTCTTAGCTTGTTGAGGGTGCATCTCAGAGAAATTGCAGCTCTGGCCACGTCCGCTGCCGTGGCGGTTCTCGTTGTCGCTTTTTGGGTCCGGGACCGGGCTCAGGCGTGGCGTCTCGCCCGTAGAGAGGCTCGGCTGAACGATGAGCTGGACCACCGGAGTGACGCGCCCGAAAATGGTATTGCCGATCCGCCACTTTGGAACGCCGTGGGCGAAGACTTCCCATGCAGTACCGACCGTGACGGATTCGACCCCAAAGCGACCGGGGTCTATTCGTGGGAGCGTATGTCATGGCTGCCCAGCGAAGCTCAAGGACCTGAGGAACTCTCAGCCGGTCGAAAGGTCCACGCGGCTGCCGCCGGCCAAGGGGGGGCCTTGGATAGTCCCGTTAGGTCGAAGTTGTTAGGGCTTTTGCAGCGACGATCCTTCGGGGCAGGCCAACAAGTGGAAGGTCCGGGTCCTGTTCCATTGACGGAGCATGAACTGGAAGCGGCCATTGAGAACTACCTCAAGGAAAAACAGGTGCTACCTGCGCGTCAAAAGGGATCCGTGACGGGAGCGGCGCCTCAGCGCGCAAAAAAAGACCCAAGGCCGATAACGGTGACGAAAAGGGCAGACGAGGTAATCTCCACGGCCGACATCAACAGGGACGAGTCTTCGTGCAACGACGACTATAAGCTGCCCCCCCTCGATCTTCTGGATGCGCCGCCGCGTTCCGGGCGCTCCATTGACGAGAAGCTTCTTAAACAGAACGCGGACATCCTGGAACAGAAGCTAGCCGACCTGGGCATAAAGGGAGAAGTGGTCGCCATACACCCCGGGCCAGTCATCACGATGTACGAGCTGAACCTGGCGGCAGGCATTCCTTTGCGAAAAGTCCTCAACACGTCGGATGACCTCGCAATGGCGCTGAAATCGGGTTCCACGCGGGTAGTGGCGCCAATTCCCGGTAAGGACACCGTTGGGATCGAGGTGCCTAACCTCAACAGGGAAATCGTGTATTTCCGCGAAATCATCGAATCCGCGGGATTCGTCAACTCCACGGCCCCGCTGAAGGTCGCGCTGGGCAAGGGTATAGACGGCGAGCCCGTCGCGACGAGCCTTGCCCGAATGCCGCATCTTCTCATCGCAGGGGCGACGGGGACCGGGAAATCCGTCGGTCTGAACTGTTTGATCTGTTCGTGGCTTATGAGCTGTCATCCCGACGACGTCAAATTCCTCATGGTGGACCCCAAGAGGCTGGAACTTTCCTATTATCAGGACATTCCCCACCTGCTCCACCCTGTCGTCACCGAAGCTGAAAAGGTCCCCAAAGTCCTGAGTTGGGCCATCCGAGAGATGGAGCGCAGATATCAGCTGCTGAGCGCCGCCGGATCAAAGAATATCGAAGGCTATAACCAGCAGGTAGCTTCGGTTACGGTCAAGGATGACGAGGCGCGCCCGGAGAAGCTTCCGTACCTGGTTATCATCGTGGATGAGCTGGCCGAATTGATGATGGTGGCCGCGAAAGACATCGAAATCTCCATCGCGCGGTTGGCCCAGATGGCGCGTGCCGCGGGGATCCACCTGATACTGGCGACTCAACGGCCTTCGGTGGACGTTATCACTGGTGTGATCAAGGCCAACTTCCCCGCTCGAATCTCCTACCAGGTCTCGGCTAGACCCGATTCTCGGACCATTCTGGACACCGTCGGTGCGGAACATCTCCTGGGAATGGGCGACATGCTCTTTGTTCCGCCGGGAACCGCAAAGCTGACCCGCATTCACGGCGCGTTCGTATCGGAAAATGAGATCCGCCGCATCGCTGATTTCTGCAAAGCTCAGAGAGCGCCGGTGTACCTGCAGGAGATCAGCAAACACGTCTCGGAGGAAGAGTCCAGGGCTGCAGGAACAGACCTGGCCGAAGACGAGAAGTACGACGAAGCCGTAGAGCTGGTCAGCAGGATAGGCCACGCGTCCATTTCGCTCATACAGCGGCACCTGCGCATCGGGTACAACAGGGCCGCGCGCATCATCGAGGTCATGGAATCACAGGGCCTCATCGGTCCTTCCGACGGAACCAGCCGGCCGCGAGAGGTCCTCGCCCGCTCTCTGGATTTAATCCCCGACTGATAACAATCTCCGGTTTCTTGTTCCCTTTTGTCACACACGTGTGAGTAATGATATTATGGTCGCCATGATGCGACCGGGGCCGCGAACCCCGGCCTTCTCTCATGAGCGATGGCTCTGCCGGGAAGCTCTAAGAAACTTGGGAATACCGGGCTATGGATGTTGAAGATCTGCTCAAGGAAAAACGTGAAGAAATTCTGAGGATCGCTTCCAGGCACGGCGCACGGAATGTGAGGGTGTTCGGGTCCGTTGCTCGGGGAGAAGCTGACGAGTCCAGCGATATAGACTTCCTGGTGGATATGGAACCTGGACGGAGCTTGCTCGACTTGGGCGCGCTCTTGTCCGATCTTCGTGATCTTATGGGACGCAGAGTAGATGTAGTGAGCGAGAAAGGCCTCTACTGGCTCCTTCGGCGGAGAATCCTGAAGGAGGCCAAGCCGTTATGAAGAAGGACCCGCGCGTCTACCTTGCTCAAATTCTAGAACGTACGGAAAGGATTCTCCAGTTTACCGAAGAAGGGAAAGCTGCTTTTCTCGCCAGCCGTCTCACCCAAGATGCTGTGATTCGTAACTTTGAGGTTATTGGCGAAGCGGCCAAACGTGTTTCGGAGGAATTTCGTCGGCTCATCCAGCCATTCCTGGGAAAGGTCTCTCGAGCCTGAGGGACGTGCTCATCCATCAATATGAGGGAGTAGATCTCGAAGAAGTTTGGCGGATCGTCGAAAAGGAAATCCCGATCTTGAGACATACAATTGCGTCACTCCTGCCGCCGTTGGAGCAACTGGAACGGGAACTCGCAGGGGACTTCGAGGAGTGACGTGCGACCAGCTTTTTGACTGGAATTTCACATTCTGTTTTCGTCACCGTTCACTGTTGCACTGGCCTTCCGCGAGCTCTGTAGCATAATTCCGAAGCGCAAGATATCGAACAAAGAATGGCGAAGATTTGCCGACTGCTTCGGGCGGCTAAGCTCCGCCTGTCCACCTGCGAATCAAATGCTCCGGCCAGTTCGCGGCCATAACTTCTGCAATATCAGCGGGATTCCTCAGCGACCGAGGATCAAGCCTGGGCAAAGTCGCCACCGGTATGTCCTTGAGAAACCGGGCAAGGTCCGCGGCAGTGTATTCTTCCTCAGGGCCCGCGTCCGCTTCCGATTGGGAAACCACAATCCCCCTGATTTCAATCTCCCGCTTTTGCAGCGCCTCCACGCTCAGCAGCGTGTGGTTGATCGTCCCGAGTCGCCTCCGGGCCACAAGCAGCACAGGATAACCAAGCTGCCGGATGAGGTCGATCATCATGAGGCGCTCGCGAACGGGAACCATGAGTCCGCCCGCCCCTTCCACAACGACAAAGTCCGCTCTGGCGCCCAGAGCCAGGACGTGTTCCACCATATCCGGGAGATTGAGATACAGGCCCTCAGTAGCCGCCGCTCGAGCGGGCGAAGCAGGAAGGGAAAAGCGAAAAGGCGCACATTCGTCGAGGGTCAGATCGCCTTCGGAGGCTTCCCGAAGCAAGGCGCCGTCTTCAGGGTACAGCATGCCGTCACGGAGCGGGCAACCGGTTTCAACGGGCTTCACGGCCAGAGCGCGCAGGCCGCTCTTTCTTGCCAGCCTCACCAGGCCGGCCACAACAAGAGTTTTGCCCACACCTGTGTCGGTCCCTGTTACGAACAATCCCGTATTTTGTGGGGTGGCGTGCAAGTCGAACTCCGAGGCTCCTTTCAAAGAAGTAAGCTCGGGGGGAAAATTCTTTGCAAATCCCGCGAGAAGCGGGACCCCCGATCTTATTCGCCACAGACCTCCGCGATGGAGCGGGCAGCGGCCGAAACGAGCAGTCGCATCTCATCGGGAGTGATGGAGAGCGGCGGCATCAGCACCACCACATCTCCGAGTGGCCGCAATATTACCCCGTGTTTGCGCGCGTTTCGGGTTACCTGTACCCCGATGCGCGAGGCTGGAGGATAGGGCGTCCTAAGACTCCTGTCCTCGACAAGTTCGATCCCGACCATGAAACCGCACTGCCTCACATCTCCCACATGTGGAAGTTCGGATATCTCTTCCCGCAGCAATTGAGTCAGGAATGCTATCTTCAGCCGGCAGTTTTCCAGCACTCGTTCCGCCTCGAAAATATCAAGACTGGCGCACGCGGCGGCGCATGCCAGGGCGTTGCCGGTGTAACTGTGGCCGTGGAAAAAGGTCTTGTACTCGTTGTGCTCGCCCATGAAGGCCTGGTGTATCTCTTCCGTGGCCAAGGTGGCCGCCAGGGGCAGGTACCCGCCGGAAAGGCCTTTTGCCAGCGCCATAATGTCCGGCCGGACTCCCTCGTGCTCGCACGCGAACATCCTGCCGGTGCGGCCGAACCCGGTAGCGACCTCGTCACAGACCAGGAGTATGCCGTACTCGCGGCAGATGCTCTCGAGTCCGTTCAAAAAACCGCGAGGATGCACGATCATGCCCGCAGCGCCCTGCACCAGGGGTTCCACCACGAGGGCCGCTATGTCGTCGGCCCGGGACTCGGCCACGGCCCTAAAGTGGTCGAGACACCTGTCGCGGCACTCTTCCTCGGTCAAGTCAGGACAGCGATAAGGAAACGGCGTCGGGATGGTAATAGTTTGGAACAGCAAAGGATGAAAGATGCTGTGGAAGAGATCGATGCCGCCAAGACTCACAGATCCTATGGTATCGCCGTGGTAACTCTGAGAGAGGACCACGAAGAGCCTCTTCTTGCTCAGCCCCTTGTTCTTCCAGTACTGGAATGCGATTTTCAGCGCCACCTCAACCGCAGTCGATCCGGAATCGGAGTAGAAAACCTTCTTAAGGCCCTCCGGCGCCAGCGCGACCAGCTTCTCAGCCAACTCGATGGAAGGGACCCCTGCAAGTCCCAACAAAGTGGAATGAGCCACCTTGCCCAGTTGACGGATGATCGCGTCGTCAATTTCCTTCTTTTGATGACCGTGAATGTTCACCCACAGGGATGAGACCCCGTCCAAGTACCGGGAGCCCTCTGTGTCGATAAGATAGTTCCCCTCAGCACTCTCGATGACCAGAGGCTCCGATTGAAGCCATTCCTGCATCTGGGTGAAGGGATGCCAGATATGGAGTTTGTCCAGTGCGGCCCAATTCTTCACGAGACGGTCCTTAGGGAGGTGTCGACTTCGTCGGTCTTAGCCTGGCCCGTTATGACCCAACGGTCGAATCGGAATTCGCTGGTAAAATAGCTCAAGGTACCCAAGCCAAGCCCCAAGAAGACGGAAAACAAATGATAAACCGTGGCAAATGAGACGGCCACAACGGCATGAATCCCGAACAGGGCCAGAGCATACCTGCACGCGGCATGGAACGTGCCCACGAACCCCGGAGCGGACGGGAGCGCGATAGCGAAGCAGACAAATACCTGCACCGTAATCGCAACGAGAAACGGCGCTTCAATCGAGAATGCAAGAAGAAACAGGTAGGTCAAGAATGAAAAGAGTGTCCAGATGAAAATGCTGTATGCGAAAATTATCATCGCCTGTTTGAAGCTGGCCATAATGCCGAAGGCATCCAGCAACCGGTGGAAAATACCACCCAGAAACGTCGCGGCCCGCGGTGGAAACAGTGACAAGAACCGATCCACGAGAGCCTGGACCTTTTCCCGCCACGCGAGCGTCACCAGCACCATGGCATAACCTGCCACCAAACCCAGCAATAGCGCCTCTCCCAGCCACGCGTACTTCCACGCTTCCGGTGTTTTCCACAAGACCAGACCAAAGAGCAACAGCAGACTTAGCAGATCGAAAAACCGTTCCACCATTACGGCTCCAAGGCCGCTGGAAAACGACGCGCCGACCTGCTGCAAGAGATACGGCCGGACAAATTCGCTCAACCTCGCGGGCAGGACCATGCTTGCCGCACCCCAAAGGTTGAGCATGTCCCAAAGCACTTTGGTTCTCAGGGGGCAAAAAGGCCGAATGATCACCCCGAATCGCAAGGCCCGGACAAACTGAATCGCCAGAATGAGGACGGTCGCGGGGAGCAAATAAATCGGCTTCACCTGCTTGAGGCCGTGAACAAAATCCTGCCACGAGATGTCACGAAAGGCCAAATAAAGGAAAAAAACCCCGAGTACCATTCCGACGGCAATCAGTATATTGCGATTGCGGTTGTTGGAATTATTCGTGCTATCAGGCATGGTTGGGGTCCAATTCCTGACGAAAATAGCTGATGGTCGTTTCCAGCCCCTTGGCAAGGGGGAAAGTAGGCTGCCAGCCCAGGAGTTCCCGAGCAAGGGTGATATCCGGCCTTCGCCGAGTGGGGTCGTCCTGCGGGAGTGGTCTGAACACGATCGACGATCCCGTGCCCGGGACCATCTTGAGGATGATCCGAGCCAGTTCCAGGACTGTGACTTCTTCCGGATTGCCGAGGTTGACGGGACCCGACTCGGAACTTTCCATAAGGCGTATCAATCCATCCACCAGGTCGGAAACGTAACAAAACGAGCGTGTCTGGGAACCGTCTCCGTAAACGGTGAGGTCCTCGCCTCGCAAGGCTTGACAGATAAAATTGCTCACAACGCGACCGTCGTTGGGAAGCATCCGCGGCCCGTACGTATTGAAAATCCTGGCAATAACCACATCGACGTCGTTGTAATCCCGGTAACCGATCATGAGCGTTTCCGCAGCGCGCTTTCCCTCGTCGTAGCAGGCCCTCGGCCCCACGGGATTCACGTTGCCGTGATAGGTCTCGGGTTGCGGATGAATTTCGGGATCTCCGTATATTTCAGAGGTGGAAGCCAGCAGGATTCGCGCCTTGATCCGCTTTGCCAATCCCAGCATGTTAAGAGTTCCCAAAACCGAGGTCTTGAGTGTTTTGATCGGGTTATTCTGGTAGTGAACCGGAGACGCCGGACAGGCAAGGTGATAGATCTGATGCGCCTCCAACAGGATCGGCACCACCACGTCGTGCCTGATGAGCTCGAAGTTGGGGTCTTTCAAGAACGGCAGCAGGTTACGCTTGCTGCCAGTGAAGAAATTATCCAGACATATCACGGTGTCTCCGCGAGAAAGCAGGACGTCCACCAAGTGGCTGCCAATGAATCCTGCTCCCCCGCTCACAACCACAGTTTTCATCAGGGGCGCTCCGGGATAATTTTCTAAGACGTGCCAGTATCTACGAGACTATAACTGCTGTCAATCATAAGAAAACGTTCGGGTTACCGCTTTCATTGACTCGGGCCCTCACTGGACGCTAAGGAAGTGTTTCAGGAAGGAGAGTGACTCAGGCGAGAGTCTCACGGTTCCGGGTTCGGCTGAAGTCGTGGAATGCCGATCTTCCACGTAGTAAAGCCGGAGAGGTTACTTAGCCTCGCCGGCCCTTACAAGTGGAAAGCAAAGATAAAGCAAGGCCCTAACGGCACGTCGGATACGCCTGCACCATGTATGTCTGAGGCAGCATGACCGGGCGGCAAACCGGCTTGTAAACCAGATTGTACGAGGTTACGGTCGTCTTGTCGCAATAGTAATACGGGACCTTCTGCTCTACCACCTGGCAAAATGGCGGTGGACAGCATTTGATGCAGGGATTTATTCCACACGGTTGCCCCACGGGGGTCCCCTTCAACAGTACTTTCTGGATCCTGTACCCGACCTTGGTAACCGGGACCGTCCGGGTACACGGCACCACCTCAGCCACCATTTGCGTCTGCACGCAGGGGACCATCCTGGTGACGAACGTGCACGGAGGCGCGCACGGGGCTGGAGGAGGATAACAGTTCATACACTGCGCAGCGCCTGCCAGCGCCGCGATGAGCAACGCCACGGAAGTGATGACAACCATAACCCGTTCCATTGTGGACCTCACTTAAAGTAAAATCTTCATGTCGCCGACGGACATTTAACGGTTGCATTGTAACAAATTGTCAGGAAACTTTCAATAATGAATTTAATAAATTCGGTAAGTACCCGGAAATAATCGCCCCTCGGGAGTGAGGCCCCGTACAAACGAGAAGCCCGACGACAGGACATTTGAAGCCGCCAGGCTTCCCTAGTTTCGCATAAAATGCGGTATGGTGATAAGATTTGCCCTCCCTCATACCACATTGAGACCCGATGGCAAGAAAAAAATGACCTTTGAAGTAAGCCTTTAGTTGTCAGGAGAGCGGGCTGCCTTTGTGGGACAAGCATTCCAGCCTGCCTGTCGCAGCAAATGAACATAATGGCAGATAGGAATGCCTTCCCCACGATGCTCTGCCATCGGCCCAATTAGGCTCCCCTCACTTGTAAGTGAATGCTAACCGCTTGAACGCATTTTTTGCGGATGAGGTGGCTGAATCGCGCGAGCAGCGCTTTGATAACGTTTGAAGTGGAGGCGTGGAGTAGGTCCCGGAGAAAAGACTCCGGACACTCACTGGGCCGACAGCGGCTCACGTCCTGTTCGAGCGGTTGTAAGGAAAACAATCTGCCCGGGGGCCCTTTCGTGAGGGAAAAGGCCCCTTGGACAAAATTCTCGTGTAAAAATGGTCCGCAACAGCGTCGGGCTGCGGGTCCTGATTAGTGTCCTCGGGAATCGGCTACTTCTTTGCCGGTTTGGGACATTCTTTCTCTTTGGCCTTCTGCGCCTCGTCCTTGGTGACGAAGGGGCCTGCGACGGTCTTATCCGTTTTTGCTTTGGCTGTTTCCAAAACTCTGCACTTGCCCTTGGTGTCCTTAATCACGACCCACTGCTTGGCTTTGGCAGTCTCGGCCGCGAACGCGAGGACCGAAACCAGCAGAAAGGCCATCGCCACCGCCAGGATAACGGCCGTCTTGAATATTCCTCTTTTCATGATCCTGCCTCCTCGGTTTTCAATCCCGGCTCCCCATCAGCAGGCCCCGGTGTCTCCATTAGAGCGGCCCTGAGCCTTGCCCGGGATCCGCTTATCGTGCCATGAATAGGTCACGGTCCATACAGGGGCCCAATTATCACCAAAAAAGTCCACAGTCAACGTGAACCTTGTGCAACCGCTCAAGTTCAGGGGGATAATTTATCCCGGGTACAAAGCTTTCGTAATGGGTTACTCGGCGCTTAACAGAAGGGCTCCCCTATGAAAAACATTCTGTCACATTGACGCCCAGTGCGTCAACGCTAAACGGTATGACCTCGCCTCCCGCGCGGGAAATCGCCCGTTCCACACCGGCACGCCCGGATTTCCCAACCAGCGTGATCATGCAGCCCCCGCCCCCCGCGCCGCAAATCTTGCTGGCCAGGGCCCCCGCTGCTTTCGCTTCGGACATGATAGTCTC
>Ga0247841_10009514_pt1 | contig 13589 bp, 15 predicted proteins | sample LaCruzMarch2015__2_FD_192410 | JGI IMG/M metagenome (GOLD analysis project Ga0247841, IMG submission 192410) | Freshwater microbial communities from meromictic Lake La Cruz, Castile-La Mancha, Spain - LaCruzMarch2015_18m | ecosystem: Environmental > Aquatic > Freshwater > Lake | place: Spain...
TTATCCGTCTCAGGGCTGCATGCATTTTTCCGGACACAAGCGAGCCTGGTTCCATGCCGAATTCTTCTCCGAGCATTGCCCTTACCGCAGGGGCTTCCTGCACCACAACATGTTTGCCGGGATCATTAATAACCTCCCAGACCTTGTCCACATAACTTTTTTCATATAATGCACCAACGGGGCAGTAAACAGTACACTGACCGCAGTTCACACAAACGCTGTTGCCGAGACCAACATCAAATGCATCCGTGATGGTTGTATCGGAACCTCTTTTGTCCAGCGCAAGGGCATTTACAGTCTGTATCTCTGTGCAAACCTGGACACATCTCCCGCATAGGATGCATTTATTGGGGTCTCTCACAATGGCTACACTTGTATTATCAATCTTTTTCCTTTGAAGATTCTGCGTGTAATTAAGGGTCGTCAAACCGATTGTAGTTGCAAGTTGCTGAAGTTCACAGGTATTGTTTTTAATACAGGCGGGACAATTCATCTCGTGATCTGAAAGTATCAGTTCCAGCAAGCCTTTTCTGACAGCTCTCACCTGAGCTGAGTGAGTATGGATCTTCCATCCGTTTACCATTTCAGTCATGCAGGCCCTTTTCATGGCCGGAAAACCTTCAACCTCAACTACGCAGATTCCACAAGAGCCTTGCGGTTTTAAATCGGCGTGGTGGCAGAGGGTGGGTATTGTGAAACCTGCTTTTTTTGCAGCATCAAGGATTGTTGTTCCTTCCTTGACTTCAACTTCTATATGATTTATTTGTGCTTTAATCATTTTAAATTACAGCCCCCTGTTTATTCAATGATTTGTTATTTATCTAAGAAGATACACGTGACATGAATTCATCCTTGAAATATTTCAGGGCACTCGAAACAGGGAGGGTTACCGATTGTCCTAATGGGCAGAAAGAGGAATCCTTCATGACCTTGGTGATTTCGAGGAGCTGATCGATATCTTCTTTCTTTGCTTTTGATGCGGCAATACCGTCAATAAGCTCTACCAGCCTTGCTGTTCCAAGCCTGCAGGGGACACAGTGACCGCAGGATTCGTGTTTGAAGAAGTGAAGTACGCTTTTCAGCATATCTACCATGTCGGTATCTTCGTTCATGACGAGAATTGCTCCGGAACCGAGGGCTGCAGAGTATTCTTTCAAATTTACGAAGTCCATTTTCACATCGAGCATGTCAGGGCCGATAAAGGCGCCTGCGGCTCCGCCGACGAGCGCTCCCTTAAAAGCTTTTCCGTTTTTAATACCGCCGCCGTATTCGAAGATAATATCTTTCAAAGTGGTGCCCATCTCTGTTTCCACGAGTCCAGGTGTCGCGACATGACCAAGGATGGTAAAAACCTTAGTTCCGCTGCATTTCTCTGTGCCGTAGCCCTTGTACCATTCTGCTCCGTTCCTGATGATTTCAGATACGTTCGCCAGTGTTTCCACATTATTGACGAGTGTCGGTTTACCCCAGAGTCCTGCATTTATCGGGAACGGGGGTTTATTCCGAGGATGTCCTCTTTTGCCCTCAAGGGACTCGATAAGGGCTGTTTCCTCGCCGCATACGTAAGCGCCGGCACCCTTCATGACAACGATGTCGAAGCTGAAACTGCTTTCAAGGATATTTTTCCCCAGGAGCCCGTATGCCCTCGCGTCGAGAATGGCCTTTTCAATCCGCTCGATGGAGAGGCTGTATTCGCCCCTGATATACACAAAACCCCTTGTACCGTGGATTGCATAACCCGCTATGAGCATGCCTTCAATCAGTTTATGAGGGTCTCCTTCAAGGATTAGCCTGTCCTTGAATGTTCCCGGTTCGCCCTCATCGGCGTTGCAGATAACAAACTTTTCATCTCCAGGGGTTTTTATGGCAAAATCCCATTTCATGCCTGTGGGAAAACCTGCGCCGCCTCTTCCCAGCAAACCGGAAGACTTGACTTCAGCCACAACATCTTCAGGGGTCATTGTTTGAAGCGCCTTTGCAATTCCCTCGTATCCACCGGCAGCGATGTATTCATCGATATTTTCCGGATCGATAAACCCGCAGTTCTTAAGCACGATACGGGGTTGTTCTTTCATGAGACCCGTTTTTTCTTTTGTGATTATTGTCCTTTTCGGGGCTTCAGTGAGGATAAGCCTCGTTAGTGGCCGCCCTTTAAGTAAATGTTCTTCTACCAGTTCGGGAACATCGTTCGGGGTAACATCTGCATAATAAATACCTTCAGGGTAGACTACAAGAATAACACCCCTGCCTGTAATGCCTACGCTCCCTGTTTCCAGTACCGATACCTCTTTATCCAGACCCTGTTTTGCAATTTCTTTCACAAGGGCATCTTCAACGGCGCGTGCGCCTGACATAAGGGTGCCGGCGTCGATACTTATTAAAATGTGGTTTCGTACAATGTTCATGATTTTTGTCTCCTCTCCTCCAGGACGGTATCAACCCTTTCCGGTGTAAGATTGCCGATCATCTCTTCGTTCATCATCAATGCGGGCGCCACACCGCATATGCCGAGACAGCTTGTAATCTCCAGGGTAAACACGCCATCCGCAGTTGTTTCTCCTGTATCTACCTTGAGCTTCTTTTTAAGATAGTCAAGCAATGATTCTGAGCCCATTAAATGGCAGGGAGGGGAATCACACAGTCTTATTATATAGCGTCCCCTTGGTTTAAGGCTGAACATGGAATAGAAGGTCACAACGCCGTGAACGTAGCTGTAAGGGATATTGAGGTAATCAGCGCACTTTTCAATATCCGTATTTGCCAGATAGTGCTGCGGATTATTATCCTGAAGTTCATGTAATATATAAAGGATGTTGTCCAGTCGTGGATCAAATTTTTTCAGTATCTCATCTCTATACAAAACAGATCACCCCCCTCTTTTATTTAACTTCAATCACATATTCAGAAACGGGTTTGTGGTTTACAATGTGCTCAGCAATAATCCTTTTTGCCTTTTCCGCGTCTATGTTCCCATAAACCACCACTTCCTTCCCTTCCTCATGAACTTCAATCATGGGTTCATGGGAAGCGAGTCCCTTCTCGCCTGTCTGGGTTACCATAACATCGGCGAGGTTACGTGTGGCGATCTCATCGAGGAGGACCTTGATCACATCACGTGCACCTGCTGCGATGCCGCTTGTGCCCATGCCAACGACAATCTTGACACGCGCCTGTTTCTGCCTTAATTCAATTTCCTTTGAAGCCTGCTCTCTTATTTTCTTCAGATCTTCTAATTTCATATGTGTGCCTCCTTCTTTAAAAACGCTAAAATTTAAATGAATTCTAAGTATTCGTCAAGATATTTAGTGATAAATTTCATTACCTCAGGGTCATTAATAGGCAACCCATCGAGTATCTTGTTGATTTCTTCTGTATCAAAAAGGAAATCCCTTTCATCAGTTTTTATCTCAAAAGAAAAATTTACTTCAGGATTACTTACAGACAGGATAAGTATTGTGTCCTTCAGTTTGCCGAGAGGGGGCAGGTCCGGATGGTTTAAGAGGAAGGATGCCTCGATTTCAGTTCCGACCCCTGTGCTGCTGGTCAGTGCAAAACTCCCTCCGCAGGTTTCTGCCGTTCCTTTCAGGAGAGGGATCCCCAGACCCACTTTTTTTCCTGTTTTCGTAGAGTAAAACGGGTCTACAACCTTTGCAGCAGTTTCTTTGTCCATTCCCTTTCCGTTATCGGATATTTTTAAGTATAGTATGTTTTTACTCTTACTCAGTTCAATCAAAACGAGAACCTTTTTTGCGCCTGCTGCGAGAGAATTGGCTGCTATGTCTGTAATGTGGGCGCAAATGTCATCCATCATGGACTATATTTCCTTAAGGAGTCCATTTGTGATAATTGTCTTATTGATATGCTATTATGCAAATACGGTGCCCCGACAGGTTTTTTTAAATTATATAAGCATGTTGAACAATTTATCATATGTTTTAGGCAATAGTTGGTCAACAATTGTGTATTTTTTTGTTACACTGTGTTTCGTTGATGCATATGTTTTTATCTTACAAGGCAAATTAAACCGTAAGCGTATTATTCTACCTTAATGTTCTAAAAGCATTTTCAATTTCTTTGCAGCTTGGCTCGTTAAGATACAACTGGGTTTTTCTTATGCCAATATCGTTCACATAGTGTGCGTCGGAGAATGTGACAAACGGAAGGTCTTTTCTCATGATATAAGGCAGTAATTCCGGTATGCTGTTCTTATTGCGAACCTCCAGGGCATCGAAGGGGATGTCGTCCGGTATGTATCCGAGCTGGCTGATAATGCTGAATGTAGGGCTGTCTATATGAGATGGAATTGCCAGACCGCCATGTGTTTTTACCCAGGATACGGCATCTCCGATGGATATTTGTGATGAATTAAGGAGTAACCTGTCCTCGAAACGTATAATTTCGTCATTTTCATCAACAACTACCTGATCTCCAAAATAGGATGTATTATTCGGAATTGGCGGAAGAAGTTCATAGATCTTCTTTTGAAAGTCTATTGCAGTATCATAATCGTCAAAAATTACCAGAAGGTGCATTTCCTCCAGGGTTTGCAGCTCCATCCCGAACAACACGGCGGTGCCTGTTTCTTTAGCCAATTCGTGGGCATAGAAACCATTTTCAACCATATTGTGGTCAGTAATGGCGATAATATCCAGACCGGCCTTCTGCGCATTGATAACGATATTTTTTGGAGACATTTCAAGACTCGCGCATGGTGAAAGGGTAGAATGGATGTGGAGGTCGCATTTAAAAATTTTCAATCAGCTTAATCTCTCGGTAATGAATTGTAGACGAGCCCTGCAATTTCGAAGGAAGAGCGGGAATCTCTCAGGATAGCAATCCTTTCAGTTTTTGCCTTTTCGATAATCTCATTTTCAACGTGCAGGTTACGTGGTACGATAATTCCGACGATGTCCTTGAGTTTCGCCACACCGAGTATGTTGATATGCCTCTGAACTGTGATCCAGACAGAGTCCTCTTCTGCGTTGGCTATTACGTCAGAAAGGAGGTCTGATACGTAACCGCCTTTTATGACTTTTTCAAGGTTTGTGTCTCCTGTCAGGATTTCAAAATTTAATAAATTCGCCAATTGTCCCAGATTCATTGTATCCTCCAAATCATTGATCTTGCGGCCCCTCCTGCTGTTTTTCCTTTTTCGGCGAGGTATCTGACATGGACGGAGGGATTATACGGGCAAGATCAAGTATTTCCTCCGCCAGCATCTTTACCTTTTCTCTCAATTTAATGACACAATCAGTCTCAAAGGCCAACTCTCTTACTATATCTTCCGCGAGTGCACGGCAACTGGGCGAACCGCAGGCGCCGCAATCAAGTCCCGGGAGATCGTTCGTGATCTGATCCAGTCGTTCCATTTTTTCAAGGGCCCTTGAAACATCATCGTCCAGCATCATAATGGGACGAGGTTGAATGAGTTCGGTAGATTTAAAAGCACCCTTTTCATAGATGTCTGACAGTTCCTCGTCCGTATAAAAAGATGTCCTGTTGGTCTGTTTTTCGATAAGATGCCGCAGCCTTACCCTTCCCACGAATAAATTCTGGATATTCAGGGGACCGCCGACACAACCGCCAGTACATGCCTGAAGTTCCATAAAATCAACGTCTTTTAATTCGCCGCGTTCGATCTCTTCGAGGAGGCTTATTACATTATGGATACCGCTTACCGCGAGTGAGGTTCCATAGCCTATGCTTTTCGATTCACCTGTAATATAACCCCAGCCTATTCCAGAACTTGTTGCCTTGTTTAGTCTGGGAGATGTCTCGTGATGGTTCTTTGCAAGGTATTTCACAATATCCTTATAGATGATGTTTGCGCCAATCACCCCGTCGACGGCAGATTGTTTCGTAGAAATGGGGTTTTTTGTTTCCGTCACTTTGGCAGGGCAGGGAGAGATGAAGAAGGCGCCGATATCCTTTAGCGAAAGTCCTGTCCTTTTCCGGGCTTCTTCCTTTGCTATCCTTGCCGCTACCTCCATGGGGGTGAGGATGGGTATGACCTGTTCAAGGAGTTCGGGGAATTTGATCTGCATGAGACGTAAAACCGCCGGACAGGCAGACGAGAAAACCGGTTTTTTCCCTTTATAAGCTTCGAGATATTTGTGAACAATAGAGGCGACAACCTCTGCCGCTAAAGCAACCTCAAAGACATCATCAAAACCGAGATGAAAAAAGGAATTCAGGATATCTTCAATATTTTCAGTGTTTTTAAATTGACCAAAAAAGGAGGGAGCGGGAAGGGCTATGCGGTATTTATACTCCGAAAGCTTATCCATTTCATCGGTCAGGGCAATTTTAGCATGATTTTGACAAACCCGTATGCATTCGCCGCAGTCGATACACCGTTCCTGGGTAATCTTCGCCTTTCCATCGTGCACCCGTATTGCCTCCATGGGACAGTGCTTGATGCAGTTGGTACAACCTTTGCATTTTTCATAGTCGAGACGGACCGAATGAAACTGGTTATACATACATAGCTCCTGTTTCAACCTGTTTTGTGTCGGCAGGGTTAAGATATATAGTTGCCGTCAATGTCGTTCCGGAGCCTACCGTTGTTTTAATATCCAACTCGTTAGAACATTGCTTGATATTGGGCAGACCCATGCCTGCGCCGAAACCCATTTCACGAACTTCATGGGGAGCTGTCGAATATCCTTCTTTCATGGCTAATTCAATATCGGGAATGCCTTCCCCGACATCTTCCGATAAAACAATCACCTTGTCAGGGACGATAATGATCTTTATTTTTCCGTGAGTTGCGTGAATAACTATGTTCATTGCCGCCTCATAAACAATAATGGCAATATTTTTTACAATTTCCTGTTTTAATCCTAACTGCTGAAGAGCCTTTTTTGTTTTTGATGCCGACTCTCCGGCTATGAGAAAATCCTTTTCATCTATTTTGAATCTCAATGTCAGTTGAGGTTTGTTTACTGCTGTTTGATGCAGTTCGGTCACTGTGCTTTTCCTCTCATACATCCCTCAATGCCATTCGAAAACAGTAAACCGCAGGTGTTGAATATCGGCAGAGGTGTTGACAAAAGGGGAATGTTTCCATGATCAAGATCGTTAATAATGTCCTCTGAGGGTTTTTTGCCGCCCACGAAGACCACACCTATGGCGTCCATAACCTCTGCGGTATGAATTACATGCGGGTTTGTAAGGGAAGTAATGAGAAGGGTGTCAGAGCTGGCAGAGGAGAGCATTTCGCTTATAAGGTCACATGCGAAAGCTGTATTTACTTCACGGTCCAGTAGATGTTCTCCGCAGATTACCTCGGCATTCAAGATATCCTGCACTTCTCTTAAAGTCATATCGTTGTCCTCATCTTCTCACCTTTTGAAAGCTGCTTTATTTTGTGTAGCTTAAACAGATTATTAATTTCAGATAGATTGTAAAACCCTACAGACTTTACCGGTTTTATGAAAGTCCGGACAAGCTAAACATATTTTCCCATGATATAGTTGCTTAAATGCTCGATCATAATGCCCTGTGCGGTAATAATTGCCTTGAGGACGTCACCGATAGATATCATGCCCACAAGTTTATCTCCATCCATAACGGGCAGGTGGCGTATCCTTTTCTCTGTCATCAGGGCCATACATTCTTCGATGGAAGATGCCATGTTGACAGCAAAAAGCTCGCTCGTCATGATTTCTTTGACGTAGGTTTCTTTTGAAGATCTGCCTTTCAGGAATACTTTTCTTGCATAATCACGTTCAGTGAGTATGCCCTCGACCTTTCCTTTATCGTTTACCACCATCAGTGCGCCGACCCCCTTTTCACTCATAAGTTCCAGAGAACGGTATACAATGGCATCAGGCAAAATTGACCAAACTTCGCGACCTTTCTTTTCTAAAATCTTTCCAACTTTTTCCATATGGTACTCCTTTTTTAAGGTACTTGCTCTCAAAATAAAATATAAAAAAAAGAATTATTATGCAAGGGTTATTTTTCCCTTTGCAGCTACTTAATATTGCCCGATATCGTTACTCTTGAAATGCATGCTTTTCTAATTTTTAACATTGACATTACTTTTGTAAATAAATTATGTTAAATTCAAATTAAATAGAATTAAACTAACAATCATTATTTTCAATAAAGCGTAAAAAGGAGCATATATGGATCAAATTACCTTAACAATCGACGGGCGTACGGTACGGGGAGAGAAGGGCCAGACAGTTCTCGAGGTTGCACTAAAAAGCGGAATAAATGTTCCTTATCTATGCTACCACCCGAAGATAAGCAAAACAGGTGCGTGTCGCGTGTGTCTTGTCAGAATTAACGGGACAATGCTTAAAGCCTCCTGTGTGGAGCCAATAACTGAAGGAATGACGGTTATAACAGAAGATGAAGAGATTATAAAAATAAGAAAATGGATTTTAGAGTTGCTTCTCTCGGATGGCGACCACAACTGCCTTTACTGCGAGGCAAATGGTGCATGTGAATTCCAGTCCCTGATACAGCGCTACAATATTGGCGAAGTCAAGCCTGACCGTCAGAGGGATATTAAAGAGGTAGACTGCGAGTCAAGCAACGCCTTAAGAAGAAACGAGAACAGGTGCATACTCTGCGGGAGATGTGTGAAGGCCTGTAAAGAAATCCAGGTCATGAACATATGGAGCTTTGCGGAAAGGGGGAGTCATACCCACCTTGTTGCGGATGACGACAAAAATTTAGGCGATTCGAGCTGTGTAAAATGCGGAACCTGTGTACAGTTATGTCCCACAGGCGCATTAAGTTTCCAGACAGTTTCCGGAAAGGGCGCAAACTGGGAGCTTACGAGTACGCCGAGCATTTGTATATACTGCGGGGTAGGGTGCAAGATCGATTTTTACAAAAACAGGGAAGGTGTTCTTGTGAAGGCTATGGGCAATAACACCGGGCCAAACAACGGACACCTCTGTGTAAAAGGGAGATTTGGTTTTGATTTTGTTCAGAGTGATAAGAGATTGACCACACCGCTTATCAAGAAAAACGGCGTCCTTGAGGAGGCAAGCTGGGACGAAGCGCTTGATCTTGTTGCGACCCGGTTAACAGAGATAAAGGAAAAGTATGGTTCTGACTCGATAGGTTCTTTATCATCGGCAAAATGTACCAACGAAGAGAACTATCTTATGCAGAAATTTATGCGCGCCGTGATCGGGACGAATAATGTTGATCACTGCGCACGTCTCTGACACAGCTCAACTGTCGCCGGTCTGGCGGCTGTGTTCGGTTCCGGAGCAATGACAAATTCTATAAGGGAAATTCCTGTTTCCCAGGGATTTCTGGTGATTGGTTCGAACACGACGGAGAACCATCCTGTTATGGGTTCTATGATAAAGAAAGAAGTTATAAACAACGGAAAAAAGCTTATTGTTATTGATCCGAGAAGAATTGAACTTTCAAAATATGCTGACTACTATTTCGCGATAAATCCAGGTACCAATGTTGCCATCCTGAACGGATTTATGCATGTTCTGCTTAAAGAAGGTCTATACGATAAGAACTATGTTGAAGCCAGATGCGAGGGGTTTGAAGAATTTTCCAAGGTTATTCAAAAATATACGCCTGAGCACGTTGCAGAGATCTGCGGTATTGATAATCCGGAGGATATTGTAAGCGCAGCAAGACTTATGGCTGCTTTGAAACCGATGGCGCTCTATTATTCAATGGGCATTACGCAATTTGTTTCAGGTGTTAACGGGGTAAAATCTACAGCCAATCTTCAAATGCTGCTTGGGAACATGGGTGTTGAGGGCGGCGGAGTAAACCCGTTAAGAGGACAGAACAATGTGCAGGGTGCCTGCGATATGGGCTGTCTGCCGAATGTGTATACCGCGTATCAGCCGGTTACGTCTGAGGACAATAAGGCGAAATTTGAGGCTGCCTGGGATGCTTCCGGACTTTCCACCAAGCCTGGTCTCACGCTTCTTGAAATGTTCAATCAGGCCATTGCGGGGAATGTGAAGGCCATGTATACAATGGGTGAAAATCCGGTGGGTTCGGATCCAAACCAGCATCACATAATTGAGGCATTGGAAGCACTTGAGTTTTTTGTGGCGCAGGATATTTTCCTGACTGAAACGGCAAAATACGCAGACGTTGTATTTCCGGCCTGTGCTTTCCTCGAGAAAGAAGGCTCTGTTTCAAATACAGAAAGAAGAGTCCAGTTGATGCACAAAGTACTTCAGCCTCAGGGGGAAGTAAAAGATGACTGGTGGATTATCACACAGTTGGCGAACAGAATGGGTGCAAAATGGCAATACACTAAACCTGAAGATATTTTCGAAGAAATCAGGAAGGTTACACCTTCATATGCCGGCATAACCTATGACAGAGCTGAATGGAATTTGGTGCAATGGCCATGTCCTAATATTGATCATCCTGGAACCCAGTATCTTCATAAGGAAAAATTTTCAAGGGGTCTTGGCTTGTTTACGCCTATCGATTATACTCCGCCGGCAGAAGGTACCGACTTTGAATATCCTATGATATTAACTACCGGACGTATACTCGACCACTTTCATACCGGTACAATGACAAGGAATTCAAAAGTGCTCGATGAAAACGTACCCGAAGGGTATATTGAGCTTAATCCAAACGATGCAGAGAACCTCAATATAATAGATAAAGAACTTGTATCGGTATCGTCGAGACGCGGCAGCATCAGGATAAAGGCAAAGGTAACCGAAAAGGTAAAGCCGAATACTGTTTTTATTCCTTTTCATTTCTTTGAGGCATGCGCTAACGTATTGACAATAGACGCACTGGACCCCGTATGCAAGATACCTGAATACAAGGTATGTTCTTGCAGGATAGAGAAGATACAGCCATGAGGAAGGGTAACTGTTGGATTATAAATAAAATATGGAGGTTTGTGCGATGAGTGATCAGAATTTGGAAAGTAAGCGTTGGTTTCTTGCCATTGCCGGTGTCGTCATCATGCTGATTTTGGGCACCGTTTACGCATGGTCGGTGTTTGTTAAACCGATCGCGGCCATGCAGGGTTGGGAAGTGAAGGTTGTATCGAGAGTTTTCATGCTGATTATCGGTGTCATCGGTGTTTCCGCGGCACTCGGCGGCATTCTGGTGGATAAAAAAGGTCCCCGTTTTGTCGCGATTCTGGGCGCCTGTTTTTATGGTGTAGGCGTTTTATTAGGCGGCGTTGCTCTCCATATCGGCAGTTTCTGGTTTCTTCTTTTTGGATATGGCGTTATCGCGGGTATCGGCAACGGTTTGGCCTACGTCGTGCCAATCGCCACGTTGATCCGCTGGTTCCCGGATAAACGTGGCATGATCACCGGTCTGGCCGTTATGGGATTCGGCTTCGGTGCTTTTTTTATCGGTATGATCATCCCAGGTCTCATCAACAAAGTCGGCGTGGTCAATGCTTTTTTCATTCTGGGTGCAGTTTATTTGGTATTTAATCTACTGGCATCCAGCACCCTGAAGAATCCACCTGCAGGCTGGCTTCCCAAAGGCTTCAAGCCGGCAGCCACAACCGTCAGCGCAGCCGATTCCTTCAGTTGGACCGAAGCGAAGAGGACGCGCCAGTGGTACATGCTATGGGGCATGCTGTTTTTAAATGTTACCGCAGGTATGGGGCTTTTATCCAAACTTTCCCCGATGGCACAGGAAGTCATTAAGTTTGCTCAAAATGTCGATGATCCGGCAAAACTGGCGGTTCTGGGCGGTGGAGTTCTGGCCACGGCCTCTATTTTCAACGGATTGGGCCGCCTTTTCTGGGCTGCTGTTTCCGACAAAATCGGCCGGAAAGGCACCTATATGGTTATGTTCCTTACACAGGCAATTCTTTACATCCTCCTTCCTCAGATCAGCAGCGTACTTATATTCACGATTATCGCGTGCTATCTTCTCTCGTGTCTGGGCGGTGGATTCGCCGTTATGCCAGCTTTCTCAGCAGACTCATTTGGCCCAACCTACATCGGCAGGATTTACGGCTTCCTGCTAACGGCCTGGGGCGCAGCGGGTGTTGTCGGCGGTTTTGTGTTCGCCGAATTCAACAAACAGCAGTCACTCTTCGCTGCGGCGGGCTGCCTGATCGTTGGCTTTGTCATCGCCCTGATGTTTACACGGCCTAAACACGTATCGGAGTATAAAAAATAAGATGACCACGTTTTTCATGTGTTGATTCAAAGGCGCCGGTTCTACACCGGCGCCTTTTTTTAACCGTCCATTTTAACAAGAAAAATATCCTTGGGCACTCTACTATTCAATGGGCATTACGCAATTTATTTCAGGTGTTAAATGGGTAAAATCTACTGTGAACCTTCAGACGCTGCTTGGAAACATGGGTGTTGCCGGCGGCGGAGTAAGCCCGAATACTGTTTTTATTCCTTTTCATTTCTTTGAGGCATGTGCTAACGTATTGACAATAGATGCGCTGGATCCCGTATGCAAGATATCTGAATATAAGGTATGTTCCTGCAGGATAGAGAAGATACAGCCTTAAAACAGTGGATAGCTTTATACTGTCATATCAATTTACAAAGGGCGATTACCGCTATAATCCTATAATGGGTGATGTGGTAGGCTATATAAAAAATATAAGGAGGAAAAATGGCTAACAAACCAGTAGAGATTGTTCAACTTGCAGGTGACGCAGGGAAGTATAAGGCTAATCTCACGCCCGGCAATTGGCTTGTGAGAAGCTTTATGGCAGGTCTCTTTATCGCTGTGGGAGGGGCACTTGCAACGGTCTGTTCCACGGGTATGCCGATACCGGGCGTCAAATCTTTAATAGCAGGGGCAGTCTTCCCAGTGGGCTTGATCGCCATCGTGCTTACCGGGATGTCACTTTTTACCGGAGATACCATGCTTATCCCCATGGCGGTGTTCCAGAAAAAATCCACTTGGGCGAAGGTCTTTAACGCATGGTTCTGGGTCTACATCGGCAACTTCATAGGTTCTCTGTTCTGGGCCTATCTCATGTCTGTCGGGCCTTTCAGCAAGGGCGGCTCACCCGAAGTGACGGTTTTCGGGCAGAACGCAATCGCTATCGCCGAAGCAAAGGTGTTGCCTTACATAGCAGCTGGAGACGCAGCAGGACTATGGTCTGCGTTTATGAAGGGTATTGCCTGTAACCTTCTTGTGAATGTCGCCATTCTGCTTGCCATTTCCTCGAAAAACATGATCGGCAAGTTTTTCGGGATATGGTTTCCCATTATGGCTTTCGTTGCGTCAGGTTTTGAACACAGTGTGGCTAATATGTATTTTATCCCAACAGGAATCTTGCTCGGTGCAAAAGTTACCTGGGGCCAATTCATTTACTGGAATCTTATTCCGGTAACGATAGGAAATATCATCGGCGGTTTTATTTTTATCGGGGCGGTATATTATTGGTCTTTCAAGAAAGAATTGTCAAGTATGTCGCCTACATAAACTTGTTGCGACGAAAAATGCCCCGGACAGTTAACCCGGGGCATTTTTTTAGTTATTATTCGTAATCAAGTATATTTCTTAAATTTCGCACTTCATTTCTTATCCAAAATATTCCCTAATACCTTGAAAATACACGTTGTTTAATGGAAAAGCAGCCCCGAATATGGTAGACTTGATTCTGCTAAGTAACC
>Ga0247841_10009515_pt1 | contig 13589 bp, 12 predicted proteins | sample LaCruzMarch2015__2_FD_192410 | JGI IMG/M metagenome (GOLD analysis project Ga0247841, IMG submission 192410) | Freshwater microbial communities from meromictic Lake La Cruz, Castile-La Mancha, Spain - LaCruzMarch2015_18m | ecosystem: Environmental > Aquatic > Freshwater > Lake | place: Spain...
GGGCTGCAAAGCATTTCGAGTTAAATCATGTACAACCTTTTCTTCCTGTTCCTTTTCCTCAATAGATGCATCAAAATCTATATGACCGTTGCCGAAACGCAATACATGAATCAATTCATGCACAGCAATGTAGAGCATCAACGGACCTAATTTTATAAATGAATTAGCCCGATCAACCGCATCCAGAATAATATTATCCTGCAAACAAACCCGATAAAAATCAAAGCCTTCTTTTTCTTCCTGCAAAGAACTAACGGGTCTTTCAAACGTATATTTGCAAAGATGAGCAAACGCGCCGTCTTTTACTTCATGTTGATCCAGATAAGCAAGAGTTTTTACATCATATTTGTTTTGGCGCAACTGATTCTCGCTCAATCTAAAATGGCGCGATACCAACTTTTCGGCATCGCTAAATGCCTTGTTGGTAAGTGGCAACTGCGCCGGATTAAAATAATTAGACATAAACTCACCACAAAAAATATCCAAAGCTCAAAACTAATATATGTCCTTAACCAATAGTGTCAAGATGGCTGACACATTTAGGTTGCTGTCGGTTTATTCGCTGAGCTTCAAACCAATAACCCCAATGACAATCAGTGCAAAAGATAATATCCGCATCATTCCGACCGGATCTTTGAACCAGACAATACCAATCAGAAAGGTACCGGCTGCCCCGATTCCTGTCCATACAGCATAAGCGGTCCCGATCGGAATATCTTTTTGTGCTAGCCAAAGAAAAATCCCGCTTAGCGCCATTGAGCCTACAGCGAAAGCAATGAACAGAAATCGAAATCGGGTAATTTGTGACAGCTTAAATCCCAGCGGCCAGCCGATTTCAAACAACCCCGCAATAATTAAATAAATCCAGGAAGCTTTCATGATTATATAACCTCAGGTTCCGCAGGTTCAAGGCCGCCAATCACAGGTATGAACCACAAAGCAAGCTTTGGAAACAGGTTCCGCAGCAAGCTGCGGGGTATCTTATGGTTGGTTGCTGCTCACAAACGAAGCAAGCTTCGGGGAATATGACCCGGAGGGATTTAAATCCACAAAAAGAGTCAGAACCACTTCGGATCATACCTTTCTGTATATGATTTTAAAAATAGTTTATCCTTCTAACTTTCTGCCTCTCCTGTTAAAAAACTCCAGACAGACCGCAGTAACCTTTCTTATCTGCATCTCGCTTTCCATGTTTCTCTCTGGTGGTCAAAGAATTGACTTCGCTTGACTGAACTCCCGGAGGCTCAACCCAAAAACGCCACATCATACAGTCTGGTCCGAGACATGTTCCGGTTGAGTGTTCTCGTGGTGAAGCCTGTCCTTTATCAAACGGGCACCATTTTTCTTTTGCATCTCCCACGCATGTTATCATTAAAGCCTCCTTAGTTTTAATATATTTGCTTCTCTGCCTAAATTATTACACTTGTCCATTAACAATAGCAATAAGAATTCCTTTAAACCTCTTATCTGCAGGGAGTTCTTCAAAAGTTTTTCGTAGTGCCTGTGCGAAAAATTTACTTGACATACAAGCGCAGCCTCCCTATACTCACTTACAATGAAAGCAAGTTCTTATCAAAAAAATCAAACAAATCAAACAAAAATTTCAAAGCAGGGAATTCGGGGATAATTATTATGACCGAAAATTCCATATCTTTACTGTTAGCAAGCATCATTTTTTTACTGAGCACTGGTGTTGGAGGCCTGGGTTACAGAAATTTTAAAAAGGAATGGATGGGGGCATGGGGGCTCATCATCAGCATTCTTTTGCTTGTATGGAGTTTTGCTCAACTAATTAATTTCTACTTTAACCGTTCGGAAATAATATATTTCAATATCACAATATTTGTTCTTCTTGCCATAGGCAACATCGTCAATACGGTCAAACAAAAATCCTTATCAGGAAATGGCCTCGCTGCAGCAAGCTTTGGCCTCATTTGCGGCGAAGCTTTGAAATTCCTGACCCTCAGCAGCGTCTTTATCTGGGTAGGGCATTTTTTCCAACTGATCTGCCTGAGCCTCTGCTTTACATTCCTGTTTTTTCTCAAAAGTGAAGATAAGTTCAGGAAAGAAGAACGACGCTTTCAGGAAATAATCGGCGAAAAGCGCGAGGTGATTAAATATAGAAAACAGGAATTGGAAGAAGCAAAAAAACATGAAAAAATTATGGAAGAGACTTTGCTCAGGCAGATTGAACGGAGCAACAAATTTTCCGTGTTTTTCCAGATTTCTAAAAATATTGGCGCCGGCACAGACCGGGAAAAAATTACGCAGATAATTCCTGATGAAATCGCCAAGACATGGGATATTGTTTTTTGCGGTATTTATTTGTGGGACCCGGATAGAGATGAGTTAATATTGAAATACAGCTCCAACTTTAGCGATGAGCTGGTAAATAAATTGGCTTTCAAACGGGGGGAAGGTCTGGCCGGGTGGGTAGCCGTCGAAGGGAAGCCGGTGAATTTGAGGAACCCGATAAATGATCCGCGATTTAAGGATAAGCATAACCTTTGGTTAAAAGAAACAAAGATTGAATTCAGTTCATTACTTTGTGTACCGATTAACTTGGGGGAAAGGAATTTGGGAATCCTTGAATTGATCCGTGATAATGGGGTGAATGAAAATATTTCCTCTACAGCTTTTACCGAAGAAGATGAAAATGTCTTGTTTCTTCTGGCCAACCAGACGGCTTTATACATGGAAAACCTTTGCCAGCATGAAGAAGGACGTGACGCTTACCTGAATATCATCAAGTCTCTTTTGAATGCCATTGAGGCACGGGATTCATACACCCGCGGGCATTCTGAACAAACGACCCAATATGCTTTGGCCATTGCCAAGAAAATGCGATTAAATGCTGAGATGGTTGAAAACATTAAACACGCGGCAAATCTCCATGATATAGGAAAGATTGGCGTCAGAGAAAATGTCCTTAATAAGTCCAAAAGATTAACCACTGATGAATATTCACACATCAAAAATCATCCCTTTATGGGGGCGCAAATTCTTAAACCCATCAAAAGTCTGCAAGGCATTATTCCCATTATCTATCACCACCATGAGCGATATGACGGTAAAGGTTATATGGACGGATTGAAAAAAGATGAAATCCCGCTTGGGGCAAGAATCCTGTGTGTCGCTGATTCCTTTGAGGCTATGACCAGCGATCGCCCTTACCATAAGGGTATGAGCACGGCAGAGGGTATGCAGCAGTTGAAGAAAAACAAAGGCACCCAGTTTGATCCACAGGTCGTTGATGCATTTCTGGAAGTCTTGCAGGAAGATCTTGTTTAATGAGGGATAATTCCATCCCGGCATTTTGAGCTTTTGTGTATTCTCAGGGCTTTCACAAAATCGCCAATATTTCCTTGACATACAAAAGTGGCTTCCCTATACTCACTTCAAATGAAAGAAAGTTATTATCAAGGCAATCTTTCGCTCGCAGTCTTAGAGGGCAAAGCTTTCGACTTTATTTGAGCATGCCCAAAAGATAACTGTTTTATATTCATTCAACATATGATCGTAAATACATGTTTCAAAATAGCTTAAATTTTAAAAACTTGGAATAATGGCGTGAGCAAGGAATTTTTATGAGATTTATTTTCATTTGTGCAATTTTAATTGTGTTTTGTATTTTTTCTTCTGCTTTTGCCTATGTTGACCTTGGTACCGGTAGTTATCTTTTACAAATAATTATAGGGTTTGCCCTTGCAGGGCTATACTCGCTAAAACATTATTGGGCAAGGCTTCGCGATTGGTTTACAACGAAGAAAAAAAACTAATATTATGAGTATTGTTGAAAACATTCCCTCTTCCTTTAGAGACCCGAGTGGAAACCTTTTCTACTATAGTGGGGCGTTATATCGAAAAATTCACTATAGCTACAAGGAAAATTATGATCAATTTATGAATTCGGGACTTTATAAATTTTTATGTGAAAACAACTTTCTAATTCGACATAATGAAGTTTTATTGGAAGAAATTCAACTAGATGATACATATAAGATAATTAAGCCAGACATAATAGAATTTGTTTCATATCCGTATGAATGGTGTTTTAGTCAATTAAAACATGCTGCTCTCCTAACATTAAATATTCAAAAAATAGCTCTTAATTATGGCATGTCTTTAAAAGATTGCAGTGCTTATAATGTTCAATTCCATGAAGGAAAATCCATTTTTATCGATACGTTATCGTTTGAAAAATATGAAGAAGGGAAACCTTGGGTTGCGTATAGGCAATTCTGTCAACATTTTCTGGGACCATTAGCTCTCATGAGCTGCAAAGATGTAAGGTTGAATCAGTTATTGCGTGTCCATATTGATGGTATACCGTTGGATTTGGTTCACTCACTTCTTCCACGGAGAACTTACTTCATGTTTGGTTTGCTATTACACATACATTTGCATGCCCATACTCAAAAGAAATTTCAGAATAAAACAATACAAAAGAATAAGTATAAAATGAGGCGCTCTTCTTTATTGGGCTTAATTGGTAATTTAGAATCTTTGATAAATAAAATAAATTGGACGCCTGAAGGAACGCAATGGGCAGATTATTATGAATTTAGTAATTATTCTGATATTGCCATTAAACACAAAGAGAAGGTGGTCGGTGAAATATTTGATAAATTTGATCCAGGGGTTGTTTTAGATTTAGGCTCGAACAATGGTCATTTCAGTCGTTTAGTTTCAAAAAAAGCTAAAAAAGTTATTTCATTGGATGCTGACCCAGCATGTGTTGAAAAAAACTATCTCGAAAATATTAAAAATAATCAAACAAAAGTAATATCACTCTTAGTTGATCTGATAAATCCTAGTCCGGGCATTGGGTGGCAAAACAGAGAAAGGCTATCATTTTTTGAACGTGCAAAGGCTGATACCGCCATCGCACTTGCGCTTATCCATCATTTAGCTATCTCCAACAATGTTCCGCTTAATTATATAGCTGATTTTTTTCACAAGATTTGCAAATTTCTTATCATAGAATTCATACCCAAGAGCGATTCCCAGTTGCAGAGACTACTATATTTGAGGGAGGATGTATTTCCAGATTATACACGCCAAGGCTTTGAAAGCGAGTTTATGAAATACTTTTCAATACAAGATTCAATAATAATTGATGATTCTGATAGAATTCTATACTTCATGGAGCAATGAGTTGATTAAGATAAGAAGAGATTTTTCAATTCATCCTTTTATATTTATATTATTCTTGATTTTTCACGTATACATTAATAATTATAATGAATATACGTTGTACGTAATTATTAAACCATTATTTTTATTATTGTTATTAACTGCATTTGTTTTATTTACACTCAATAAATTCATAAAAAATTATCATAAAACGGGCGTTATATTATCAACTTTTTATTTGTGGTTTTTTTCTTATTCTCCTCTTCGTAATTTTTTTGAATCTATTAATTTGTTAGGATTACAGAGGCATAGATATATGTTGATTATATACATTTCGTTAGTCATCATAGGCATCATATCCCTGGCAAAAATACGTATTAATTTTCAAAAGCTTTCAAAGTATTTCAATATAGTTAGTTTTGTTTTGCTTTTATCTGTATTAATCAATTGTGGTTATACCTTATGGTCTGTAAAATTCAATTTCATTGAGCCCACCAAATCAATATCTCTTATGCCTACGAATGCATACGTGCCCACTAAAAACAAATTACCCAATATTTATTATATTATTTTAGATTCCTACACGGGAGAACGAGAGCTTAATAGATTTTTAAATTATGATAATAGTAAATTTATAAAATATTTACATGATAAGGGTTTTTTTGTAGCTTCAGCCAGTCGAAGCAATTACTCATTTACTCGCTTCAGTATGGCAGCAACGCTTAACTTAGATTATCTTCCCAAAAAAAGTGCTAAAAAAAGTGCTAATATTTTTTTGTTAAATCCAGATGTTGTGCTCCCAAAAATGATTAAAAACAATGAAGTTATAAAATTTCTTAGATCCATAGGGTACAGATATATCGATTTATCAATTTGGAACGATCAGTACAATGAAATTCAATTGGGGTTAGGGCTATTGGATATGACAATATTATCTATACCTGGCATAAATAGTATTTTGCCGGGATTTCTTTATAGAAGCATTGTATTAGATACTTTGAATTCATTAGAATCATTGCAGATAATTGAAAAACCTGCATTTATTTATACCCATATATTAATTCCTCATTCGCCCTATATGTTTGACCAGTATGGTAAAAAACCACCTCTGTTCAGTTTAAACGAAAGAGAACTTTATATTGGTCATATTAAATACATAAATAATCGTATTGAGAATATTGTTAATAATATTCTCTCAAAAGACAAAACAGGACCTGTTATAATTATTCAGGGCGATCACGGGACCAGTGCAATGGTTGAAGTAGCTGGCAGTGGAAAACAATACATGGAAGCAAGGGTAGGTATTTTAAATGCTATTTATTTCCCATACAACGGGAAAAAAGTTTTTTATGAAACAGTATCCTCTGTTAATACATTTAGAATAATCTTTAATGAATTATTTAAAACAAACTATATCCTTTTACCAGATATAAGTTATTATCAAGACGATGAGAGTGGTACACTTTTTGTTGTTAATCCAAATTAAAATATTTAATATCCTTAGTATCGGGATATTCCTGAAATTATCAGATCAGAAGGTTGTCATCCATACCGATGGATTATAGTGGAAACATCGTAAGTGGGGGGAGGAAATTACTTGACGTGCACGAGCGGCTTCCCTATACTCACTTCAAATGAAAGAAAGTTCTTATCAAGGGAGGTCTTCTTATGTCCGATAGCAGGTCAGTTTCATTTCAGGAGCAAACTGTGCGGATTCTCAGGAGGACACGTTATTTGGCGTACGCTTTCTATTCACCGTTAGAACGTGTTCTCCTTAGAGTAAGCGGAATATCCGGATTCCCGCCAATACACCTGCGTCGTTTTGTCGGCGCGGTTGCCACCCCCGAAGGATCGTCAATGCATTATGCAATGATTCTCAAATTGGTTACCCATCTTAAAAGTGACTGCAGGATTCTTGATTTGGGCTGCGGATGCGGGCTGCTAGAATTAGCGCTAGAGGATTATCTAAGCAAGGGACATGCTATCGGCGTAGACATCCATAGACCATGTATAGAATGGGCGGCGAAGCATATTTCAAGGCGTAGTCCTAACATAAGCTTCCGGCACGCCGATATATACAATCCAGCCTACTGGCCGTCAGGCGTGCTATCTGTAGAGCAGTTTTTCGCGAATCTAGACGAGTGGGGGTTTGATACTATTGTCGCAAAGAGCCTGTTTACCCATATGCTCATTGATGAGCTACCAGTCTACTTGCGGGAGATTGGCCGTCGTCTAAGGCCACAAGGCAACGGGCTTTTGAGCTTCTTTTTGTTAAACGAAGACCAGCATCGATTGCAGAAAGAGGGGAAGAACAAAATTGAGTTCCATCGACCAGCGGGAGGCCCTCCGTATGCTTTTCGGAGGATAGCTGCTCCGTCGGCAGCCGTTGCTTACGATGAAGGTGTCCTTCACCAAATGCTCGCTCAATCTGGGTTGAGGTGTACATCGACCTTTTACGGGGCATGGTCAGGGAGATCTGATGCCCTTGACTTTCAGGACATATTGGTCGTTGAAAAGGAACCTGAGATTTCCAAACAAAATTTCGATAGAGATGGCTAATTCGTTGACACAGCGGGGTTAAGAAAATTAGCGTTTTTGAAATTGTGTCTGTGGTATGAATGAAATCTGACAGGAGGAATATTCTTTGATGAGACTTTCTATAGTGATTCCTGTATATAATGAAGAAGATAATATTGTGGAACTTACAGGCAGAATTGATAACTTATATAGTAGCATGACCTCAATTTTTCATTTTGAAAGAAATGAAATTGAGGTCATTTTTGTAAATGATGGTTCAACTGATAATACATTCAATACATTAAAAGTTTATTGTGAAGTCAATAAAAATTATAAGCTTTTAAATCTGTCACGAAATCATGGCCATCAGTTGGCAATAACCGCAGGCATAGATAATGCGAAAGGTGAAGCTGTTGTAATTATAGATGGCGATCTCCAGGATCCGCCAGAATTTATCGTTGACCTTTATCGGAAATGTTCAGAAGGTTATGATGTGGTTTATGCAGTCAGAAAAAAACGAGAAGGGGAAGGGTGGTTTAAGCTCTTAACTGCAAAAGCTTTTTACAGAATAATAAACAAATTAACCGGTGTTGCAATTCCTGTAGATACAGGTGATTTTAGAATTATGAGACGGAGGGTTGTTGATGTGTTATCGGGCATGAGAGAAAGGCACAGGTTTATAAGAGGAATGATAAGCTGGATAGGTTTTAGACAAACCGGTCTTGAATATATAAGAAACGAAAGATTTGCAGGGCAGACAAAATATCCGTTCATAAAGATGCTAAAATTTGCAATAGATGGTGTTACTTCTTTTTCAGCTGTTCCGCTTAAGATTGTGACATGGCTAGGGTTTTTTTCTGCTTTTTTAGGATTTGTTTATAGTATATATGTAATTTATCTTAAAACAATGACCAGTGAGACCATTCAGGGATGGTCTTCCATTATTATAGCCGTTTTATTTACAGGTGGTGCGCAACTTATTGGAATAGGCGTTATGGGGGAATATTTGGGGAGAATAAGCGAAGAGGCAAAACAAAGACCCCTTTATATTATTGAAGGTATTTATGAAAAGCGAGTTTAAATGAACAGCTTAAAAACATTTATTTTTAAAGAGTATTATTCTATTTCACCTCTACTTTTATCAATTCTCATAAATATTTTGTTATTTTCACTGTTCTTTTTGTTTATCACACCAGGTTTTGAAACTAATGATGATGCTCTTATGATGATGTTCAGTTCTGGCATGCTTACGGGTGATCCCTCTGAGTATTTAGTACAGATGAATATATTAGTTGGGAAATTATTAAAAATGCTATACATTCAGAATCCTGCCATCAACTGGTACGCAATCTTACTGTATGCAATTCATTTTTCAGCAATGGTGACGTTATTGTATACTTTTCTAAAATTGCAAAGAAAATTCTACAGCATCACGGCTTTTACAATTTTATTTGTATTTTTTGAATTATTATTCTTAACCAATATTCAATATACATCAACAGCTTTTATTGTTGGTTTTTGTGGAATTACCTTATTTCTCTTATCTTTGAATAGAAGCTTAAGAAATTCATTGCTAACGATATTGGTTGCATTAATTTTAATTTCTATCGCAACGCTAATAAGATCAAAAGTATTTATAGGGGTATTGATGATATCAGTGCCTGTTTTGGGAATAAAATTTATCGAAGATAGAAAAATTCAAATACCGATATTTATTTTTTGCTTATTGGCAATTTATTTTGCAGCATTTTCATACGAGAATTATTTTTATGAAAAAAATCTTGGTAAGCCCAATTTATTAAAATATGAACAAGCTACAGATTATGTAGCTAACGGCCCACTGAAAATAGACGATGAAAACCTAAACAAAGTTAATTGGAACAGAAATGACATAACGCTCTTCCAGCACTGGTTTTGGATCGATAAAGGAGTTTTTTCAAAAGATAAAGTCATTTTTATTGGTAACACATTAAAAACATACCGACGAATACAAGAAGTGGGCAAATTATTTTTTTATGAGATATTATTTAAAGCAAAACGATATGTTTTTTTAGGGCTGCTATGTTTGATTCTTATATTTACCTTATTGGCCAAAAAGCAATTAAAATATATGATGTTTTTATTAATAACATTGGCGATAGTTTATTTTGGACTATCTTTTTTATCAAGAATTCCACATAGAGTCGCATTACCGCTTTTATATTTTGTATGCATTATTGGTTTTTATTTTGTTCTTGAGTACCCGGAAAAAAAAAGAATCAGCATTTTCAAAAAATATTATTTTGTTCTTATGCTTGTTACTTTATTTATTTTCCAAATATCAAAAATTGCTGTCAATAGTGAAATTAATAAGGTAAACAATAAAGTATTCCAACAAGCTGTTAATGATATTTCAAAAGACAAAAAAAGTCTTTTTGTAACGGTTGGCCCTGATTTTCCATATGAATCTATACCTATTTTTAAAAGCCCTTTAAGTTATCGTCCTCTAAATATTCTCCCCACCGGCTGGCCAATTCATACACCTGTTTATGACAAGATATTGGAAAAATTTTATGTACAGGATTTGTTAAGTTCATTATATGAAAAAAATAATATCTATATCCTAACTTCAGGTTGGGCGACACCGGCACCTTACGATAAGGTGTCGGAACAATATTCTGTTAGTGATTTGCTGGCGTCATCATATAAAAAAGATGGTTATATTTATGATAAAAGTAATGACTCTTTTTTTAATGCGTTAAAGATTTTTTATAAAGATCATTATAAATTGAATGTTAAATTTCATATCGACAAGAAAAACTTTGAGTATATAAAGGTAGTCAAAGTGACCTTGGATTGAATTGTTTATCAATTTTTTTGCTGCATTAAAAGGATTTTTTAGAATTATCAGAAAAACGGATAAACAGTCTCGGTGGGTATGTATTATTTGAGAAGTTTTTTAGAGACGGCATCGTTGTCAGGTTGGGCATCTACTGTATTGCTTTGCACCTTTGCGGCTTGTTGCGGTCTTCGGGTTTGTTATTTCGCTGGTTGCATTCTTGGGGATACTGGGCGTTGCGTACATGAAGATCTTTTATAATACAGTTTGGGGTTGGGCATCCTTGATGGCCGCGGTTCTTTTTATCGGGGGGATACAACTTCTGGCGATCGGTATTATTGGTGAGTATGTGGCCAGGATCGGTGATGATGTGAAAAAGCGGCCACTTTATACGACTCAAGAAAGGCTTGATTAATGGATGAGCAATATGTCGATCAAGTAGATCGCAAAGGCCGCTTCGGCGGAATTTTGGAAAATCCGTATGCAGCGCTTGTGATCCGGGACATGCTTGATTTCGGTCGCTGGCAGGGGCTTTCAAAAACCATAGGGCCTCTTCATGTCGAAAGCGTTCTTGATATCGGTTGTGGCTGGGGAGAGAATAGCCGGGTAAATTCTCAGGGTTATGTTGGGATCGATAATAGCGCTTCGCGTATCAGATTTGCTACTCGTCGATATACAAAGAGCCGTTTTATTCATGCGGATGCCCTGGAATTCCCTTTTGAGGCGGAGTCATTTGATCTGGTGATGTTGATCGATACGTCCCACCATTTGACAGAGGCGCAATTTGTAGAGGTTCTTCACAGAATGAAAATGTGTTCTCGTCGATGGATCATGGTCAGTGACCCCGTGCTGTATCAGCAGCAGAATGGGTTGAGCCGGTTCTTTTATGGCCTTGATAGAGGAGCGGTGTTTCGTACGGCAACAGATATGGAGGCTATCTTCCGTGAGAAGGCGGGGCTTGCGGTTGAGAAGGTGGATTTCTTTACGACGATCCCCGGGTTATATCGCCACGTTGTGTTTCTTCTGCGAAAATAAATAGTGCCGGTCATTTGTTGTTCCATTATCATAATACATATGGCTATATAGAAAAGAAATGACGTATATTTAATGATTCCAAGGGGATTTTATGAGTATTAATAAATTGACCAAACGGAAACAGCAGGCGTTGAATACCCGCCAACTGATCTTCAAAACCGCAGTCAAACATGCCATTGCCAGCAGCAGTTTACCGGTTCCGCCACCCGCAAGATTCGGATTATTACCATTGCGTAGAGGATTATTTTGAGACCTTTGTGCAGGGCTATGATGAACAGTTTTCACGGCAGTATGGTTTCTGGCGGCCTTATATATCGAACAGGTGATCTACCGTTATCTGGATTGCGGCGATCTGCAGCACGGTTTTGCCCGTGTGAAATGCAAAGACTTCGGCCACGAATACCTGCTGGCATTCTCTTGTAAACGAAGGCACTTCTGCCCTTCCTGCCATCAGAAACGCGTGTTTGAATTTGGGGAATGGCTCTGTATGGAAGTTCTTTAAATGACTTGCAAATAAAATGACACATTATTTCTCGCTCTAAAGTCGTCGGAAGGATCACTATAATTACATGAATTTCCTGTTTATAATTCCATCACAAAAAAATGTATATGGCTCCACTTTGGCTCCGCCGTATCCGCCGCTGGGAGCGCTATATTTAGCATCGGCCCTCGAAGCTCGCAGACACAAGGTGCATCTAGTAGATGCAGACGCTGAACAGCTCGATGATAGGGCAATTATAAATCGGGTTGGGGACATAGCGCCCGATTGGGTAGGATTTTCCTGCGTAACGCCCACCATCAATCATGGATTGCGGCTGGCCGAAGGAATTAAAAAGAAATACCCGCACATAAAAATAATTATGGGAGGCATTCATGCCACTATTGACCCTATGTACTGTATTAATAATCCCCATGTGGATTTTGTAGCCCTTGGAGAAGCCGAGCATACCGTTTGTGATTTACTCGATTTGCCGTTTAATAGCAAAGAATGGGGCCAAATAGCAGGAATCTATTGGAAAAATAATGGGGTTGTGCAAAAGAATCCACCCCGCGAGCTGGAACACAATATTGATACGTTTTCTTTTCCAGCTTTTCACCTTATAAAAAACATCGGCGCCTATTCTCCTCCCGACGCCGTCACGTTACCTGTATTACCGATGATTTCATCCCGCGGTTGCCCTGGGACATGCACCTTTTGCTGCACAAAGCAGATTTTTGGGCGGAAATTCCGTGCAAGATCGGTTGGCAACATTTTGGAGGAAATCGATCGGCTGGTTCAAGTGTTTCACGTTAAAGAAATCCATTTTGTTGATGATGTATTGACCACTAATAAAAAAAGACTGCTGGAAATCTGCGATTCACTTGCCCAAAGAAATATTCCGGTCCACTACGCCATTCCCAACGGAGTACGCGCTGACATGGTGGACAAAGAAATATTTGGTGCCCTGAAAAAAACGGGGGTCACTTATATGGCATTTGGCCTGGAATCGGGAAACGAGGAAATATTGAAAGTGATGAAGAAGGGTATCACCAAAGATCAAATGCGCAATGCCCTGCGGCTGGCAAAGCAGGCAGGATTTGAGACTTGGGGTTTTTTTATACTTGGGCTTCCCGGCGAAACGAAAAAAACAGTGAATGATACGATTGATTTTGCTATAGAATTAAATCCGACTTATGCAAAATTTTCGATTTTAAAACCTTTTCCCGGAAGCGAAGTGTTCGATCAGCTTAGCGCGGACCACCTGATCGATGTGTTCGATTACGATGCCTATGGGTGCTATTCCCCGGCAGTGCATCATTTGCCATTGCTCTCCAATAATGAGATTCTGCAGTTGCAGAAAAAAGCATACCGGCGATTTTATGTCAGGCCTAAAAAAATATTGCAATTGGTTACTCGCCTTCAATCGATTGCGCAAGCCCGCATTGCCTTTAGGGGGGTAGTGTTTATTTTAGCCAGGATATTTTTACCCCAAAAAGCCGCCAGCATAAATAGGCAATAACTCATTAAATAAATGAAAAGTATTCACCCCCGGTTTATGCACCACCAATTATCTCATATCAAATATCCAGATTTACTTGACAT
>Ga0247841_10009517_pt1 | contig 13586 bp, 8 predicted proteins | sample LaCruzMarch2015__2_FD_192410 | JGI IMG/M metagenome (GOLD analysis project Ga0247841, IMG submission 192410) | Freshwater microbial communities from meromictic Lake La Cruz, Castile-La Mancha, Spain - LaCruzMarch2015_18m | ecosystem: Environmental > Aquatic > Freshwater > Lake | place: Spain...
CCACTTGCCTGAACCGGAGTTATTTATCGGTAGCTTTGCTGCATTATGAAGCGCCTGATAAATTCATCACGTGTAATAGAACCATTATCCAGGGGAGACCTTCCCGAGGCAAATAAACCTTCAGGTTCCATTTACGGTATCCGGGCAATGGTTGTGCATGGAAATCAGCTCGGCCGAAAGCTTGGCTTCCCTACAGCCAACCTCGAAATCCTGGACAATCAGCCGCTTTTACTGGCCGACGGGGTGTATGCAGTTACGGTAAAATTAAACAATACCGATTACAAAGGGATGGCCAACGTGGGCTTTCGTCCGACAATTGATGGTAAAACACGGATGATCGAAGTGAACCTATTTGATTTTTCCGGAGATCTTTACGGCCAAACCCTGGATGTTCAATTTGTGGGTCGGATCAGGGATGAAAAAAAATTCAACAACCTCGACGAATTGGTAGCCCAAATCCATCTTGACAAGCAACAAACGCTAACGTTACTTCCCTGATTCTACCAGGCGGATGCCGACTCCAATAATACCTTCGGTGACCAGGCGTGGCGTCAGGTTTTCAATTTCAATTTTCAGTATTCCTGCTTTTGATAAATAGAGTTGCCTTTTCAACAAAAATGAGCCTTCGCAGGAATCACTTACACAATTAAAGAGTAATGTCCCCTCCGCCGATTTAACTGGCATCTGGTATTCATGGATCCGCTCCTCCCCGGCAGCTGTGTTCATGATCATATTAAAATCAAGCGTTTTATATTGATAATCAGGTGTAAAACGCGCAAATAGAAACACATCCCAGGACTTTTCAACCTCATTTACCGGAATTTCAAAACTAAGCAGGTTAAACCGGGCCCAGGACCTGTCGGGAAGATTATAATATAACTCATTGATATTGTTTCTATTACAGGCGCTTCCAAATAACATCATCAGGCAGATGATACAGGAAAACAAAACCGGTCCTCTTAACAGGACGATATTAGTTATGCGTAACATCAGTTGGTATTTTAATAATAAATGTTGTTCCAATATCTTCTGCCGAGGTAAACGAAATTTCACCTTTCATGCTTGTAATAATGCCTTTCACAATGGCCAGACCCAGGCCCATTCCACCCGTCTTCGTAGTGAAGTCGGGCTGAAAGATTTTTGCTGCCCGTTCAAAAGAGATGCCCGAACCATTGTCATTGACCGTAACTACAAATAACTCACTTTCCATGAATAGCCTCAATGTTATCCTGCCTCCCGGTTTCTCACCGATAGCCTGAACTGCGTTATTGAGCAGATTGGTAAATATCCGGATAAGCAGCGCCCTGTCGGCGACAAGGTGCGGATCCTGTATTTCAGATTGAAAGTCATAGGTGATTTCTGAGGTGTCCTTGTACATGGACAGAACAAAATTGATTAACTCTTCCAGGTTGATCCGCTCATTAACAACCACCGGCATTTTGGCAAAACTCGAGAAATCGGAAGCAATGGCCGATAATGTATCGATCTGTTCGATCAGGGTACGGGTGAACCGGTTTAACCTTTCGCCCATATCAGGCGCGTTTTCAACCCATGCCTTTTGCAGGTGCTGGGCGCTGAGTTTCATTGGTGTGAGCGGATTTTTAATTTCATGCGCAACCTGCCTGGCCATTTCGCGCCAGGCGCTTTCACGTTCCGATCGTGCAAGCATCTCGGCGCTCCTGGCCAATTCGTCGATCATCCGGTTATACTCAGAGACCAGCTGACCTATTTCGTCATCATGATACCAGGTTATTTTTTCATTTACAATACCCAGCCTGAGCCGTGACATTTTCCCAGCCAGCATCGACAGGGGAGCTGTGATATAGTTGGAAATGAGGATGGTAACAAAAACACCAAATAATAGCAGCAGGATATAGATGTTAAGGAAGGTGACCAGGAAGGTGGATATTTCTCTTTTTAATTCATCCTGCCGCGAAAAATAGGGGAGGTTAATATATCCTAAAAGACTGCCTTGCTCATTATACAGGGGCAAATAGGCGGAACTAAAGTGCATACTTCCGATTGATTCATTGTGAATAAATGCAGATCCTCCTTCAACAACCAATGCTGTAAACGCATCTGGATTCATTTGTTTCGAAACCAATCCCTCCTCAAATATCTGTGGGCGGCTGGATGCAATCAGCTCTCCTTTTTCGTTGTAAAAATTGATATCGGTAAAGAAAACATTGGAAAGTTTGATTAGAAAATATCCCAGTTCCTTTTTCGTTTCTTCCTGAATATCAGGCATATTCCCATAACGGTGTTGCACTTCAATCTGGATTGAATAGGCCTTTTCCCTCAAATTAAGGAGGTTCTTCTTTGAATTGATATTAATAATATTGATAACCTGCACGATGCCTATAACCAGCAGGGTCAGAATCAATATCCCCAGCAGTGACAGATGGAGACGATTGCGAAGGCTCTTGGGAAGAATATGCCGGTTATTGCGGAAATTGATTACCCCGGCTCCAATAAGGGCTATGACCGCAAATAAAATAAACAGATATGAAAAGGGGGTAATCAGGGTTAGGAATGACCTTTCCTTCATACTGATCAGGAGTGAGTTTGATTCGTTGACCGGGTATTGATAATGAATCATACGATCATCTGTGAATGCTGTTGATGATGCTGCAAAGTTTTGATATTGGTCCAGTTCCATCCGGTAGTTGTATGATCCTACACTATGAACCAGCCGCCCGTTTTGAAACAGACCATATGAATAATCTGATAGATTCGGAAGGTCAATCCTGGTTTTATCCATCAGTAGCCCCGGATAACCCGGGTCAGGGTATGCATTGATTAAATTTAACTCTATTACAATAGATTTCTGAGCAGGCGTATTATAGTTGAATTGATTTTCAGTTAGCATGGCGAGGTAGTATTCTTTCCCGAATCCATAATCGAGGAAATGCAGGTTCGGCATAAGTGTAGCCTCTCCGAAGCTGTTTATAGTTCCCCGAAAATAAGTGTTACAGTTCACGAGGTATCCTTGTGGTTGAATCCGTAATTCTTTGGCAGAATCACACAGGGTTATTTGGACGCTGTATTTTTGCCAGTAGTCCTTAAAATACTGAACCCGAATGTGATCAATTAACTGATCCTGGCTGATCTTGCCAGCTTGCTTTGATGGTTCAAAGTAACTCCTGACCAGGGAATCGGCAATCAGTTTACGTTCCAATTGTTCATAAAGCACCTCTGTCACGGGATTCCTTTTCGTAGCAAGTTTTACCGCCAGAAGATTTCGTTTTTCAGTTTCTATCCTGCTATTCGCCCGATTTAAAAGAAATGTCGCAAATACAGCATAAAAAAACATCACAAAAAGGAGATGCTGAAACGAAAAATGGTCTTGTTTTTTCGAATGAAAATACCAGTAAGCAGCCAAATACAGAAAAAAGAAAAGGCTGATTTCAAATGCAGTCTGACCAAAGGCGAACCAGTGAATCAAACTATAAAGGAGTCCGGCAATTCCGGAAGAAAATATCAGCCCCTTCTGTTTTAAATTCATCGAAAAAAGAACATGAAAAAACTTTGCAGCGATAAACCAGTATGAAGCCAGAATCAAGGAAATTATAAACAGGCCGTATCCACTTTCAAATGTAAGTCCCGAAATATTCTGCAAATTCAGGGATATAGAAGAATTATTCACCAGGTCGGTAATCAGGTATCCCACAAAATGAAAGAACGTCAGGATAAGTAAGATTCCAACTGAAGCGACAAGCAAAGGCCGTTCTTTCATGAATTGTAAGGCGTGGGGATATAATTTACAGTTATTATATGCCGCTATGCACATGATAAAAAACAGGATGCTGTTGATTGCAAAGTCGCCAAGCGAAGGGAGCAGGGCTGTTGATGAATATAAAGCCGGACTAAATAATTCAGAACTGGTAAGTTCTGCGGGGAACCGAAACCAGTATTGTATAGCACGCAGGATGACAATATCAATGCAAAAGAAAAGGACCATGAGGTTCTTTCGGGAGTCAAACCATTCCATAACCTCATAAAGCCGGTACAAAAAAAAGAACAAAAACAATGATCCGGCTATGAAAAGTAAAAACATAAGCAGGGGAGGAACGCTGGGATTGTCTGCATACCGTGAGAAGTTCAGACTGAACTGGTATGATCCATCCTTCGACAAAATGGGAAATTGTCCTTTATTCAGTTCCATTGAAACCGATCCGGGAATGCGGAACCGGGCAGCGTACCCATTACTGATATAATCATTCTGAAAGGGAAATTCCTTCTTTATCAGGTATACTATTGTAAACTGATAACTTCCCATGTGTTCATTGTGAAAACCATACCAACCATTTTGCAGTTTCACGACTACCTGCTTTTCCCTACTTTGACTGCTGAATCTTTCAGGCAGAATAACCTTGTTGCTGCTCCAGTAAACGATGGAATCCCGGCGATAAACAAACAGGTACATATCGTTATCAGTCGCAATAGATTCCTTTGCTTCAGCCGGAGAAAGAAAACCGTTGCTGCTGGTATCAAAATGGCTGATGAAAAAATCAATTGCCTGTTTTGCGGTTTCCTCTGTTTCAATAAATTTTTTTTGAAAATTTTTTGAAATTTCCTGTGGCGTATTTTGATGATTCAAATACAGCCGGATTCCAAATAGGGTCAGGAAGAAGAGACATGCCACAAAAAATGCAGGAATTCCCTGGTTACGGTCAAGCTTTGAAGCTGATTTCACTAAGTTGTTGATTAATAATTAAATATCAAGCAGTCCTCCGGGGCTCTATAGATGCGTTTCTGACCCGGGTTGATACATTATGTCAAAACAAGCCATGCATGCAATACGAGGCTTAAAATTAAGCATTTTTAGCCGTTAGAACGAATATGAGACTGGAATGACCAGATTTATGTTTCCTGGCCTGAAAATTAGACCAAAGACCATTCAGGATAAAATTAAAATAGTTGGCTTTACCAGTCCTGTATTTTTCACTTAGCATTGAGACATAATATGCATCATATTTTTGCGGATAGATTTTCCGAACCTCCAGATCATGGTGCGAGGCCAATTTCAAAATTGTATCTTTGGTGAAATGATATAAATGCCTTGGTACATCATAAGCAGCCCAATATTTCCCATAATGGACCGCATCCCAAGAATTACTGTTTGGAATGGCAATAATGAAAATTCCCTTCGGACTCAGTAACTTTTTAACCTCAATGATTAATTCATTCAAATCATGGATATGTTCGAGAACATGCCACATGGTTATGCAGGTAAATGATCCATACATTGCTGACAATGAATCGAGTTTTTCAGAGACATCGATTGCGTTTATTGTTCTTGCATAAGCACGTGCTTTCTCACTGGGCTCTATCCCTTTTATCTTAAACCCCTTCGAATGACAATATTTCAGAAATTCTCCGGTTCCGCATCCAATATCCAGAATTTGTCCGCTCGGACAATAAAATTTTACAATGGCAAACTTCCCGCGGATTGAAACCTTGCGGACCATCCGGTAAATCCTACTGATCAAATCAGATTTTTCAGCATCGTGCGAAATATATTCCGCCGATTGATAATACCTGTCGATTTCCTCTTTGTCCGGCCTGGGATTTACGAACCTGAATCCGCATGAAACGCATTGTTGTATGGAAAAGGATTCCTGGGTTAAAAAGTAATCCTTAACATCAAGGAAAGGGGAGAAGTTCGATTTGCTGCAAACAGGGCACTGTAAAATTTTTTCAGTCATTACCATAGTGTTTCACGTGGAACATCAACGCCCAAGATAAACTATCAGTACCGAAATATCAGCAGGCGATACACCACTTATGCGCGAAGCCTGTCCAATGGTGCGTGGTTGGATCCGGTTCAGTTTTTCCCGCGCTTCATGCGATAGTGATGTTAATTTCGAATAATTAAAACCAGCAATCAAAGTTAAATTTTCAAGGCTCAACATTTTATCCGCTACTTCCTGCTCTTTTTCAAGGTAGCTTTCATATTTTATCATCAACTCAGCCTCTTCAATAACATCATCATTAAAATATTTACCATCATCAACAAACCGGCGTATGGCGTCAATTTTGGATATCATATCTTGCAATGAAAGCCGCGGTCGTAAAAGCACATAGGCCGCCTTTTGCTTCTGTGAAATTGCCTTTTCCCCAATATCATCTAACACTGGGTTGATTTGCTCCGGCTGCAGGCTTTCAGTTTTCAAAAATGAAATTAGTGCGTCAACCTTTTTGTATTTTTCATCCATCACCGAAAGCCGGTCATTGCTGGCAAGACCAATTTGATTTGAAACAGGTGTCAAACGCTGATCAGCATTATCCTGCCGTAACAGCAGCCTGTATTCAGCCCTTGATGTGAACATTCGGTAGGGCTCTTCAGTTCCTTTTGTAATCAGGTCATCAATTAATACGCCAATATAGGCATCCGAGCGCTTCAGGATAAATTCGGGTTGATTCCCGATTTTAAGGTGTGCGTTAACCCCAGCCATTAGTCCCTGTGCCGCTGCCTCTTCATATCCAGTGGTTCCATTGATCTGCCCTGCAAAGTAAAGGTTCTCAACCAACCTGGTCTCTAACGTGAAGTTCAACTGCATTGGAGGAAAATAGTCATATTCGATTGCGTAACCTGGTCTGAAAAATTTTGCTTTTTCAAAGCCCTTTACCTTTCTTAAAGCTTTAAATTGGACATCTTCCGGAAGCGAAGAAGAAAATCCATTCACATAATATTCCGCCGTATCCCACCCTTCAGGTTCAATAAATAGTTGATGCCGCTCCTTTGTGGCGAACCGGTCAATTTTATCTTCAATAGAGGGACAGTAGCGCGGACCTCTTCCCAGAATTCTCCCTGTGAACATGGGTGACTTATCAAATCCTGTTCTTAATATGTCATGAACCTCTGAACTCGTATAGGTAAGAAAACAACTACGCTGTTTATTTATTTTCGGCGTGTCTGTATAGGAAAATTTGCCCGGATTATTATCTCCAGGCTGTTCTTCCATTTTTTTGAAATTAAGGGACCGTCCATCTACTCTAACAGGGGTTCCTGTTTTCATACGATTAGATAAAAATCCGAAATCCGTCAATCTTTCAGTCAGATTTCTTGCTGCCCCTTCACCTATTCTTCCACCCGAGAAATGCTTCTCCCCGATATGAATCTTACCATTCAAAAAAGTTCCATTGGCCAGAATTAACGCTTTGCATCCAAATGTAATTCCTAGACCGGTTACAACACTATGGATCTTGCCCTTTTTCACAATCAAATCAACAACCGAATCCTGCCAGAAATCAACATTGCGAATGCCCTCTAAAAGCTTGCGCCATTCAACAGAGAAAAGAAATCTGTCATTTTGGGCTCGCGGGCTCCACATGGCCGGTCCTTTTGATCTGTTCAACATACGGAACTGTATCATCGTCCTGTCTGTTACAATACCAGAATATCCACCCAGTGCATCAATTTCTCTTACAATCTGCCCCTTAGCGATTCCTCCCATGGAGGGATTACAACTCATCTGCGCCATATTCATCATGTTCATGGTGATCAAAAGAACCTTTGATCCCATGTTGGCTGCTGCAGCAGCTGCCTCACAACCCGCGTGTCCTGCTCCAACAACAATGATGTCATACTTATTCATACCTGAGGCTTATATTTTCGTTTCACGTGAAACAATCAAAGATTTATGACGCCAATTACACCTGAAAAGAATTAAGTTATCAACAGCTTTTCAATATAATAGTTTTCCTTTACACGCATTTCCGCCTTTTCCTTCGCAGAAGAATCATTATAACCAATTAAATGTAGTACTCCATGAATAACAACCCTGTGCAATTCATCAAGCCTATTTTGTCTAAATTTTTTCGCATTATCTATTACGCGGGGAAGACTAATATAAATATCCCCGCTGATTAAACTTTCTTCCTCCGTCAGCGGGAATGTGATGATATCAGTAAGCGTATTATGTTTTAAATATTTTCTATTAAGTTTATGTAAATAATTGTCGTCACATAAAATAATACAAATATCTCCGGTACTTTTGTTTTCTTCAGCGGCAGTGTAAATAATCCATCGTCTCAATTTTTTTTTACCTTGAATTCGATAGGCAATACCTTCAGTAAAGAACTGAATGTTATTAATCATTTCTTTTGTTTTACTTCATCTCTTCTTGTCCAATACGCTTTCAGCTGACTGATTCTTTGAAGTGCTTTCTCATAATTCATACTCGACACATAAAATACCAGTATAATACTTTTTGCATTCACCGAAATTGTAATTTCATCTGTTAATGCTTTAATAATAAAAATATCCCTGGACAGTTTATGCTTCCTTATTTCAATATCAAGGATGTCTTCGCTATTATCTACATTTTCGCCGGCACCATCAAGCCTGATTTTAAAAACAAGGCCCTTCGGACTCCTGTCAAAAGAAACGGAAATTTTTCCTTCACCTTGCACCTCGTTCAAAGCAAACAATATTCCAACTGCCTCTGTTGAGGCCAAAAGAATATTACCAAAGTATTCGTTGTTTATGTTATAATAGTCACAAATTTCTTCAACGAATCTTTCTAATTTTGAAATTTCATTTTTGCCTGTGATGACCAGTTCTCTGTAATCCAGTTTCATATCAGTTTCCTATTTTCACAATATAACTATTTACTTTGCTTTTGTAAAACGAACTCAATACTGGTAAAGCTAATTGAATATTGTCAAAGCTCGATTTACCTTTCATGTTATACTTAAAATTTGGCTCAGGGTTACTTATTTTTTGGTTTTTTGATTCTGTCGCTTCTCTTTTTTCTTCTTGCTCCCGAATTTGCTCCGCCTTTTCAGATTCCAGTAACCTTGTCATAATTTCCTGTTGTCTACGCATTGTCTCTTGGGTAACCTTTTTATTAATAAGATCTCTTTCAATTTTTTCCATTTCCTTAACTACTTCATTTATAGAACTTTGTTCCTTCATTCCCTTTGAACCAATTTCATCCTGATATCGATTAATTTCATTTCTTAATGCTTCTTGTTGGGCAGCTAGTCTTGCTATTTCTTTATTCAGGCTATAGTTTTCTGCCTTATTTCTTCCGGATTTTCCATTTTTTGCATCCATTCCTTCTTTAAGTTTCTGTAATTGCTGACCAATTTGATTCTGGAGTCCTTTCATTCCTTTTACTGACATTTTTCCTCCTTTACCACTAGGATTTTTGCAGGATTTTTTTCCACCTTTTGACTGCATGCATGACGACATTTGTTCATTCATTCGTTCCAAAGATTCATTTAGCAAGACAGCGAGGTTATTGATCGCGGTCATTGTGTATTGTTGTTTAGCTACGGCATCATTAATATTACGATTATCCATCGCAGCCAGTGTCAATTCTATATTTTGCCTGATTGATCCGATTTCCTTTGAAACAAAAGGTTGCATAGTAAGTTGGCGCCTGGCTATAGAAATTAATGAATCTTCAGTTACATTCAATTTCACACCAAACTCTCGCTGTTTTACAACAATTTCAGGGAATCGGGGATCGCTTCTGGATATGACTCTTGTATTTCCGATCATGCTCTCCTGTTCATAAGAAAGCCTTATTAAATTTTCAAGAATCATCCTCAAATTTTCTGCATCCTCTCCCAGTTGTTCTTCTTCGTTTTCCTGCTGTGATAACTCCATCTGGTCAGCAAGATCATTCATTTGTTTAGATGCCTCTTTTTGTGATTTCTCTGCGTCCTTATTGTTTTTCCCTTCAAGGCTATTTTTGCTTTTTTTCTGGTTTTCCCTTATACTATCTTGTTTAATTTCTGTTTTACCCAAGTCGGCAGGTGTTTCCAGTTTCTGACCTTCTGATTTCAATTCGTTTATCTGTTGTGAAATAGAATCTGTTTTCTCACTAATTTTATTTTGCTGTTCGAGCAATTTATCAACAGGAGATAATTTCATACCCGTTTCATTCGCCAGCTTTTCTTGCTTTTCGGCAGTCTTTCTCAATTCATTGCTTAAGGCTTCCAGTTTTCGCTCGAATTCAACTTGTTTCAGAAGCGCTAGATTGCGGTCTAATTGTGTTTCAAGTTCCTCATTGGTTACTTTCATTTTCTCCATGAGCTCTCCCAGTTTTTCTTTATCTACCTTATTAAGCAGATCACGTAACTCTTCAATCATTTTTTTTAATTCTTCCGAGAGCAACTGCTCCATCAATTTATTCAGCTGCTTTTGCTTTTCGGTTATTCGCTCGCTGGTTTCCAGGAACCTTTCACCATTTGCTATATTTTCTTCATTTCTTTTTATGGCCTCTTTTACATTTTCCTCTATTGCCTGATTTGCCCTAATCAAATCTTCAATTTTCCTTTTTTCCTGCCATGAAATGGTACTTTGATCTATCATCCTTTTATTCAGTTCATCCATGGTCATCCGTATATTCTCTGATTCCTTTAATCCATGTTCGATTTCTTCATTAATTTTTTTTTCGTTCTTATCAGTAAGCTTTATAAGATCTTCAATTGATGGGGTCGTTATCGTTTTTACCTCTGATTTGGTACTTTTCGGTCCACGAATTCCATCATTATCCCATATTTCAAAATAGTATCTGATATTCATACCAGCCGCAGGCATAAGTTCGAGCAGGTCATAAGTATATCTAAAAACCTGGTTATTAAGATTGTTTTCAATAGGAATATTATCCGTAAATGCTTTTTCCGTCACTGTATCATCAGTAAGAAAAATACTATAGTTAAATGTCAGTTTTGTAAATCCATAATCGTCTTTCAGGATGCCATTAAAAAACACAGAATTTTTAAGTTCCGAATCGCCAGTTTCTGAAACATTAATTGACGGATAAGCATCACTGATTACAGTAATCCGGTACATCAAAGAATCGGGCTTCAAGATATTATCATTTACAGGCGAAAGACAATAAGTAGAAGTTTTAAGATCTCCTGCAGAATATGAAAAAATGCCATTTTGATTATCGATAAGGTTGATTTTTTTTTCGCCAATCCGCAATTTAAGGACATTCACATCTTTTGTAAAAAATTTCCATTTAACAATCGACCCTTCCGGAATAACAAAATCTCCAATATTATCAGTTTTTTCCAATTTTTTGTTAAGGTAATCCGGAAATATTATTTCAATACTAAAACCCAACAGAATCGGTTTTGGAAATACGCTGATTTCATACTGCTCCGAATCAAAATTTTCTGCAATAATCCTGAAAGTGACATTTTCCTGTAGTGATTTGAAAAGATGGGTGAAGACAAATCCTTTCTTTTTTAACATTTTATAGGTTATGCCGTTTGTTTTAATATAAAAGTCGATTGGAATTTCGTTGCCGGTTACTTCGATTTGCAATTCCAGATCCTCCTGCTGAAGTGCACTTAACTTCTGGTTCAAAACTTTAATTGTAAAAGGTTGCGGACGGGTAAATTGTTTATTAAAGTTAAGGATGCGGGATGTTGGATCAATAATAAATTTTGGTTCAAGTAAGGCCATTATTAGAAACACTAAAAACGGAATGAAAGCAACACGGATAAAACGAAAATTTTTTCGGAGATCGATCACTGTGGTAAACCTGAATACTTTCAGAACTGCTGTTTTTTGTTCAATACTGGCAGTTAATAATTCGGACTGATCATCCCCCGATTCATTCCTTTTTATCAGTTGCAATGTATTCAGCAATTTATCCTGAATTTCTGGAAAATGGTTTCCAATTATCACAGCTGCCTGAATATACGAGATACCCTTTCCAATCTTAATTAACTGTAGGATCGGAAAAATTATCAATCGAGTTAAAAGAAAAAAAGTAATGGACATAAAAGTGAAAAACAGAATGGTTCTTCCCGTCTGATTGAAATTCAATACATATTCACTTGTAATGATTAGGAGATAATACACAGCAAGCATTGAGAATGTCCACAAGAGACCTCTAAATACTTTGTTTTTGTAGTATTTTCGGATGAATTCATCCAGTTTTTTTATCAATAAGTTTTCTTCAGCCATATAATGTAATAAACAACTTACTGGTCGCCCAAATTTTACTCTTACAATGCAAAAATACGAATATTAAAAATTGCGATTGAATCAGAATTGTTAGAATAGCTTAATTTTGTGACAATCAAATAAACCTTGTATGAAACCTGACCATGTCCGTGTAAGATTTGCTCCGAGTCCAACCGGACCTTTGCACATTGGCGGTGTACGAACCGCTTTATATAATTTTCTGTTTGCCCGAAAACATGAAGGCACTATGATCCTCAGAATTGAAGATACCGATCAAAACCGTTTTGTGCCCGGTGCTGAACAATATATTTGTGAATCGCTCGATTGGTGCGGGCTGGAATTTGATGAAAGTCCAGCACTTGGAGGGCCATATGCGCCATACAGGCAATCGGAGCGTTCAGCTATATACAGGGAGTTTATAGGCCGTTTGATTGATACCGGACATGCTTATTACGCATTCGACACTGAGGCCGAATTGGAGGAAATGCGCAGGTTGGCAAAAGCTGAAGGAAAACATGTTTTTCAATATGACCAGCAAACACGGAAATTGCTGAAAAATTCAATCGTGCTTCCCATTCCAGAAGTAACGGAGTTACTTACATCCGGCGCTTCCTATGTTATTCGCATAAAGATTCCTGAAAACCAGCAAGTTGTTGTGCACGATCTTATAAGGGGAGAGGTAGTAGTGAATACCGCAAATCTTGATGATAAGGTACTCTTTAAATCTGATGGCTTACCCACATACCATTTCGCAAATGTCGTTGACGATTACTTAATGAAAATCACCCATGTAATCCGTGGTGAAGAGTGGCTTCCTTCGGCGCCATTGCATGTTTTGCTTTATCGCTTTTTCGGATGGGAGGAAATTATGCCTCAATTTGCACACCTGCCTCTAATTTTAAAACCAGACGGGAACGGTAAACTAAGCAAGCGTGATGGTGACCGGCTTGGATTTCCAGTTTTTCCAATTGAATGGAAAGATCCGAATACCAGTGAACCGTATTCCGGGTATCGAGAAACAGGATATTTACCAGAAGCTGTTGTCAACATTCTGGCTCACCTCGGGTGGAATCCTGGCACAGAAAAAGAGCTATTTTCGCTGGATGAACTTATTGAAGAATTTTCAATCGAAAGAGTAGGAAAACATGGCTCAAAATTCGATCCCGAGAAGGCAAAATGGTTTAATCACCAATATATGCAGAGAAAGACAGACGAAGAACTCGCATTGATGCTTAACCCATACCTGGAATCACACTTTCTTTTTCCGTCAAAAGAATATATTTGTAAAGTGATCCATTTGGTTAAAGAACGGGTTGTTCTAATTTCTGATTTATGGAAGGCCTCCTGGTTTTTTTTCATGCCTCCGGAACAGTACGATGAAGAAGTATATAAAAAAATATGGCAATCCGGAACTTCCGGAATTATTACTGAATTTTTAAATGAATTAGAAAAGCTGGATGATTTTAATAAGGCTACCCTGCAAACACTGGTTCAGGAATTTACTGCAACTGCCGGCATCAAAATGGGTCAACTTATGAATCCTCTGCGATTATTGATGGTGGGGACAAATCAGGGACCAGGGATGATGGATCTGGTTGATGTTTTGGGGAAAAATGAATTCGTTGAAAGGCTAAACGTTGGCCTT
>Ga0247841_10009519_pt1 | contig 13585 bp, 12 predicted proteins | sample LaCruzMarch2015__2_FD_192410 | JGI IMG/M metagenome (GOLD analysis project Ga0247841, IMG submission 192410) | Freshwater microbial communities from meromictic Lake La Cruz, Castile-La Mancha, Spain - LaCruzMarch2015_18m | ecosystem: Environmental > Aquatic > Freshwater > Lake | place: Spain...
TGCGCCTTGCTGCCGACATAAATCTTCACTGTCGGCTGGCCGCTCTGGTCCACAAGCTGCGTGCTGCCATATGTCACTTCTGCGGCAACCGCTGCTGCGCCAAAGAGGACAGCTGCGCCGGCAAAGGCCGCTATCTTCTTCACGTTTATTCCTTTCATTTTTTCACCTCAAATGTCGTCTTTCAGGGCATGGTACGATATTTATCGACGACATTGAATTTTTGCCCTGTACATGCTTTTCTTTTTTCATACCCTACCCTCGGAGCACTGGTCAAGCGCCCCTCATAGGGAGACGGTATTGGTCTCTTTCGCTATGTTTATAAATTCTTCCCAGTTCAATAAAAAAGTTTTTATAAATAAAATGTTAAGCTTCGTCAATATACGTTTAAATCAACACTGAACTGACGAAGTTTAGTTGTTAGAAAAGGAAGCATGTGATATATCTCCCTTTCCTGCAGGCTTTTGCCAGGTTTGGAGGGAGCCAAACAAGCAAATGGATGCAGGCAACAGGTATTCTAAGGAATTTATAATACAGCAGCCTCGCAGAGCCAGCTCGGCTGCTATCTAGCAAGCGCTGGCTTGCTATAGCTTGCCTGTCAGGCGATAGGCACATAGCTAGGAAATCGCCTTTGAGGAGTGATCCACTGGAATCCTGCTTGGGAAATGTTTATATCTCGCGCTGAAGGAACGGCAATGATGGAAAATACAATGACGCCTGAAGAATTTGTGCTCCTGATGAAAGGCAAACGCAGGAAGATAGTCTATACAAAACATAGCTCTGAACGGGCGAAGAGGAGGTGCCTGCCGCTTTTTGTTTTTGAAAACGATTTGGAAAGCGGAATCCCCGTTGCAGTGTTTGAACAGGAGTCAGAAGCAAACCATGAGCGGAAGTTTGACATCTATTATCGCCAGGCAGGTGATCTCTTCCACCGCTACATACTTTGCACGAATGAGAGCATACGTTTAATTACCCTAATGCGCACAAGCAAAAGCAGGCAGAAGGAAGTTTCAAGAATCAGGTGAAATTCATGGCTGTGCTCAAATATGACATGGAGGTGGATTGCCTTTACATCAGCATAAGCAATGGGCGAGGCAACTCCACCGTGGAATTTAGCCGAAGTATAGCTGTTGATGTTGACAACGCCAACAAGGTGCTGGGTGTTGAGCTGATTGACGCAAGCAGGGTGATTTCAGAGCTGTTTTGCGAGAAAGTGGCAAAGAAGGACATAGCCAAACTTCTTTGTAAGATAGCAGATGGAGAAACACTCACCTTGCAGTTCGCCTTCAAGGGACAGAAAAACAGGCATGCCACGCTGTCCATACCCAAATTCTACCAAAGCCCGGTATTGTCTGTTTCCTGAATGGGGCTTTTTCTCTGTTTTTTGGCAATCAGGCCCAACGAGCCTACTTTCTCTCCCCGTATTCCTGCGTGAACGAAACATACTCTGCCAGGTCTTTCTTTGTGACTGATGGCCGCCTTGTTGATACCACATCGAGCACGGACGCAGTTGTAACATCAACTGGCTTGCCTTTGAGCTTCTGGCGCACCAGCTCCATCTTCACTTCCTGGCAGATGGAGGAAATGTCGGCTCCAGAGTAGCCCTCGGTCGCAGCTGCAAGCTTGTCCAAGTTCACGTTTTTGAGGAACTTGGCAAGCCCTATCGCAAACACTTGCTTTCTTGCAGGCGCATCAGGCGGAGGGATGTACACTATCTTGTCAAACCTGCCAGGGCGGAGAATGGCAGCGTCAAGCGCAAACGGCTTGTTGGTGGCGCCCACTATCATCACGTTCTTCAGCTCCTTCACGCCATCCAGCTCCTGGAGAAGCTCAGTAAGGATACCTCCGCGGAATTCCTCGCGATTGGGCGCAAGCGCCTCTATTTCATCTATGAATATGAGCGCAGGCGCGCTCTCGCGCGCGCGGTTGAAGACCTCCTTCACATAAGCTGAGGGCGCCTTGTCCCGGCTTTTCATGAGTTCAGAGCCGGAGATGGTGAGGAAGTTCGCATTGAGCTCGTTTGCAGCAGCCTTCACTATCATGGTCTTTCCGCACCCAGGCGGGCCAAAGAGCAATAGCCCCTTGCTTGGCTTGACATCCATCTCCTTCATGAGGTCCTCATGCAAAAGCGGGATTTCAATTGCCTCCAAAAGCACCCTGCGGACCTCCTGAAGCCCTGCCACATCCTCCCAGCGCACGCCCTTAACATCGGGCTTCTTGTCCTCTGCCTCGCTTCGCCTTTCAAAGTCCATGCGGAAGCGCTCGTAGTTCTCCAATGAGTCAATCGAGTTTGAGGGCTTGACGCGCTTTAGCATGCTGGTGATGTGCGCCATGGTGATTTTCACCACAGCCTGCGCAGTCATTGCCTCGCGCGCCGCCAGCCTGGACGCCTCGGTGACTATGTTCTTTATGTCCGCGCCGGAGTAGCGCTCCGTGAGAGTGGCAAGCCTTTCGTAATCTATGTCATCAGAGGAAGGCAGCTTCTTGAGGTTGACCTTGAATATTGCCTTCCTTGCCTCCTTGTCAGGCAGGTGCATATATATTATCTTGTCAAACCTGCCAGGGCGCATGAGCGCAGGGTCAAGCTGGTCAGGCAGGTTGGTGGCGCCCACGAATATCACTGGCTTTTTGGGGTTTGCGGCAAACCCGTCGAGCTCCTGGAGAAGCACGCTCATCACGCGGGGAGCCACGTCGTCTGATGTGTAGGAGTCACGCTTTTTGCCAATGGAATCAATTTCATCAAAGAACAGCAGGAAGGGCGCGCTCTTCCTTGCGATTGTGAACACTTCGGATAGGTTTTTCTCGGACTCGCCATACCACTCAGACAGGAGCTCGCTGCACTTGACATAGCGGAAACCGATGTCAAGCTCATTGGCAAGCGCGCGCATGAGCATTGTTTTGCCTGTTCCTGGCGGGCCGAAGAGAAGCACGCCTTTCGGCGGCTTGATGTTGTATGCATAGGCAAACTCCGGCTTTTTGAGAGGAGTCACTATTGCCTCGCGAAGCTCGCTCTTCACATCCTCATAGCCGCCCACTGAGTCAAGCGAGTCCGCGCCCGAGTCTGCAAGCGAGGCGTCGCCGAACTTCCCGAATGCCTTCTGCTTCTCGCGCCTCTCCACGATTTTCTCGCGCGAAAGCGAAATTCCATAGTGCTCCATTGCCGCGATTGCCCCGACTGAGAGGGCGCAGTAGACAAAGCCCATGGGCTCCACAGGATTCTTGAATGCAGGCGCAAGGAGCATGTTGGAGATCGGCACCAGGAAAAGCGCGGATGCCGCAATTGATTGCTTGTAGCGGTGCTCGAATTGCGCAGGCAGCATTGCGCAGGCAAAAAGCGCGATTGCCCACACAGCAAGCTGCACAATCGCAAAGTCGGATGCAATCAGCGTGATGGCATTGCCCGCTATCTTTGAAAGCGCGTCGGAAACTGGGGTGATTGATTGGCTGAAATCGAAAAGCGAGGCAAGCGCGCCTGCAGAGGCAGGCACAATCTCGGAAATCTCCACCGATGGCTTTGCATTGTTCTGAAGCTGGGCCATGGCAGGCCCGTAGAGGCCCTCGTAATCATTCGATATCGTGATGAACGAGGCAGTGGGAAGGAGCCAGATTGTGGAAAGCAAAAGGACGATGAAAATGGCTGGGAGCGAGACGGTAAAGCTCCTGCGGGAGCCAAAGCGCAAGGCGGCAACGGCAAGCAGCAGGAAGAGGAAGCCAGATACATATGAAACAGGGTAGGGGGCAAACGGGGCGAGGATGGCTATTTGGAGGAATGAGATTACGCTCCAGTGCTCAAAGGCCTCGAAGAGCGTGACTGCAATGACAAGCGTGAACACCCAGGCAAGCACAGGCGCCTGATAGGCGATTGCCGGAAGCGCGAAAAACATGCCGGCAATGGTGCCTGCAGGGGGGAGCTTGTAGGCGATTGCGCCTGCCAGTGCCGCAAGCGCGAATGCAATATAGGGAGGATAGAACGGGAATGGAAGGAGAAGGAAGAGCGTGCCAAGCGCGACCAAAAGGGCGTCGCCCACGTTGTCGTCTGTGCGCAGCATCTGCACCATGGCAAGCACCCGCTGCTTGCTCATGCTGCCCGTTGCAACTTTCTGCGTGCCCGCTGATGCCCCGCCCATGCTGGAGAAAACGCGAATGAGGATTATATATATAGTGGTTGGGAACGCGCGGTGATATTGGTTGCGTTGCAGATGGTGGCAAAGCCACCGGCATGTGCATTTTGCAAAGCAAAATGCATCAGACATCTTCGCTGCGGCGAAGATGCTGATGGCAAAATCCGCAGACGGATTTTGGCAGGTCAGTGGTGCACTGGCACCATACAGTTGTGCCGTGGCACAACTTATGGACAAGTCGCCTGAAAGGCGACTGGTCCACTGGCATGTTACCCTCTGTGAGCGTTTATAAGCCGAATTTGAGCCAAATAATTATGGACGCACGCGAACCAGCCTCGCCTGGCAGCAACACATATAAATATGTGCATGCACATGTTTACACGGGTGAACGCATGGCAAACATGACAATATCAGTACCTGACGAGCTGAAGGCAATGCTGGACCGGCACCCTGAGATGAACTGGTCCGAGGTTGCACGGCAGGCATGGAAAAGCAAGGCGGAGCAGCTTGAGCTTCTCAACAGGCTCACTGCGCGAAGCAAGGCGACAGACAAGGACATTGAGGAGCTTGGCAGGCTTCTAAAGAAAGGCATTGCCAATAAACATGACAAACTGAAGGCGTGAGAATGGAGAAAATCGTGGTAGACACCAATGCCGTTGCTGCCGCGCTGGTCAGGGAAGGGATTAGCAGGCAGATATTGCTCATGTCAGGCATTTCATTTTTTGCGCCAGATTTCCTGAAAGAGGAATTGGAAGAGCACAAGGGTATTTTTCTTGCCAAATCTGGGCTGTCGGAAGAAGATTATGAAAAAGTCATGAATGTCGTTTTTGCAAACATTGTGCAAATTCCTGCAGGCAGCTATCTTGCCTTCAAGCAAAAAGCGCTTGAACTGACACATGACCATGACGACTGGCCTTTCCTCGCCCTCGCGCTTTGCCTTTCCTGCCCGATTTGGAGCAATGACAGGGGAATGAAAGGGCAAACAGAAGTGAAAGTCCACAACACAGGCGAGCTTGTAGAAATGTTGCGGCTCGAGCATTGAATATTCAGGCGGATCTTGCTTCTCGTGAAATTAATTGCCTATCCCTTTCAGGTAGGCGTTCACCGCCTCCTTAACAGGCAGGAGAAGAATATTTTTGTTGTTCACTTCCATCTTGAGCGCAACCGCGAGTTTCGATGGCGAGTTGAGCGCGCGGCGGAAGTCCTCCGCCTCGTCTTGCGTCTTGAACACGATTATGGTGTGCCCCTTGGGGACAGTGGCAAGCGCGCGGTGCGCCACGCGCTCGCGCGGCTCTTCCATGATGTGGAAATAGATTTCCTCGTTGCCCAGAACTGCCTTCACATCGCACTCAGGTATGGCGTCTATCTTTGAGAATTTCACGGCATTGTTCACGAACACGTTGCGCAATATCCTGTATATCATGAGATAGTGGATTGAGTGCCCGCTCTCCTTTTCCCAACTTGTTTTGCCCCAGTAGTCAAGCTCGTCTTTGACTTGCCCCTCCTCGCGCAGCTTGGAAAGCACGCGCTCAAGGTTGAAGTCGCCAATCAGGATGGGCTTGCCATTGTAGGTGAGCTTGCGGAACCCGCTTTTCAATTCCTCGGACCGCAGGGGCATCCACTTCCAAGAGTAGCCGGCATTCACGTTGTCGAAGATTTCAAGCACAGTCTCGCGCTTGAGCGGTATCTTGATGGTAGTCAGCGGCGGGAAGTCCGGGATGTCAAGCCCATAGCGCAGCACCTCGGGGCGGCGAAGGATCGTCCCGACTCCGAAGACCAGGAGTGAAACAACGCCGAGAATCACCACCGTGGGGTTGTCCCAGATGTTCTTGCGCTGGTAGTATTCGGCCTCAAAGTCCTTGCTCCACCCGCCTGTGGAAAAAGTGAACTTGTGCTTGCCAGGCGCAATCTGCCCGGCATAGGAATATGCGAGCTGCGTGGCGCTTCCGCTCCGGGGCATGGATGACTGCGAAAACTGCTGCTCGCCGGATTTGTCCATTGATACGGACAATGACTGCGGGCTGATTGGCCTTCCGCCTGCAGAGAGGGTGAAATTGAACTTCCCATTTTGCCAGTCTGCATATGACAAGCCGATGTCAAGATCCGTCACAGTGAGCACAGTGGCTGCATAAACCTTTCCAGATGAGTCGACTATCGCAAGCACATAGCTGCCAGGCTCGGCATTCACTTGGAAGTCCACTGATTTTTCTATGGTGGGGTTGGTAAGCCCAAGCTCGAACTCCGAGCGCTGCAGCTCCACGCCGTCTTTGTACATGCCGACAAAGAGCTTGACAGGAGTCGGGTCGGATTCCTTGAGGACAAGGTTGAGGCGCGTCTTTACGCCAGAAAGGTAGAACGGCACTGCAAGGGGGTCGCGGGGGTAAATCTCCCCCTTCTGGATTTTTTCCACTTGGAAAATCGAGAATGTGCGCATCTGCGCGCCGGCAGCATCCGTTGCTTTTGTGGACAGGCGCACGAATGCAGAATCAGCCGAGAAGGGAGAGGTGTAAAGCGAGACGGGCTCTTTTCCGGACGGGAAAGATGTGCTGGCAGCCGCAGAGGCGATCGGGCCGAGCCAGCGCTCCTCGTAGATGAGCCTTGAGACGTCGGAGACTGCCTTTTCAAAGCCTTGGGACTCGGAATCAGTGGTCCATCCGCCGTCCAAAAACTGCGGGATGAAAAGCAATGAGCCCTTGCCGAGCCGCACTGCAGAGACCGAGCCATAAAGCATTCCCTGGGAGGACATCCCAGGCGCCCCCTTGCCAGGGGAAGCGGTATACTGCGCATCATAAAGCAGGAAGCCCTCGCTTGATTCTGGCCTGCCCTTTGCAAACGAGACGTCGTTGTTTTCCATCTTCACCGTGCTTCCGGAATTGTCAAGCGCAAGCGTGTCAAACGGCATGCCGATGTATACGATGTCCACGCCCCGGGCCAGGAGGGATTTGAAGTTCGAGCCTTCGTCGCCTTTAAGCAGCTCGAAGGGGAAATAGCCCGTGGGAACCACCAAAAGCGCGCCTTCAGGAAGCGAGGAGAGCGACTCCAGCCCGATTTCATTTGCAGATATGCCCAGGCTGGAAAGCCGCTGCACAAGCCCGGAGTGGAAAAAGGGGTAGGTGTCCGCGCTTTCCCGCGCATGCTCGAGTATGAACACCTGCGCAAGGGGCTTTTCCCGGAAGATCTCTGCTGAGAAGTTTGCTGCCGTGATGTTTTGCGACTCAAAGCCGATGAGAAAATATGCCACGCGAGAGGGAGACCCGATCTGCCCGACCGTCAGGATGCTGCGCTGGTCCAGGGATGTGAAGTACGTGCCTATGAACTCGGATGGCGCTGCCGAGGGGGGAACCCCTCCTTGTTCGCCTCCGTACATGACAAAGACGGCTGCAATGCCCAGGAAGAAAAGCAGGAAGAGCGCGATTGCGATTTTTGCCGCAATGCCAAGCGAGCCTGAAGGCTTGGAAGGCGCCAAGGGTTGCTGCCCAGGCGCAGACTGCTTCTGGCCAGGCGCGGCTTGAGAGCCCGGCCCGCCGGGCGCTGAAGAAGCGGTGGCTGCCTTTTCCCCGCCTGCCAGCTGGCGCCTGCCCTTGAGGAACGACTGGATGTTGTCCCGTATGTCTTCGGCAGGGGTCTCGGCTTTCTTCTTCACAGCAAAATTCCTGGTGGCTGCGAATTTTTTCCTCACGTCGAAGACATATGCCTTTTTTGAGATTTTCAGCTTGAGGCTGCGCTCAGGAGGATTGGATGTGGGCGCACCCCCACTGCCAGATGCACCCGTGTTTTCCGCCATGTAAATACCTTGCCAAAAAGGGCTAGCCTTTTGACTCTATGTACCCCTCTGTCACAAGCTTGTTCAGCATCTGTTCCACGCGGTTCTCAGGGACATTGTAGACCTTGGAGAAGTCCGCGATGTTTATCTCGCCTTTGTGCTCGGACAGCCATTCCTGGACCTTGAGCGCAAGCACAGGGTCTGAGAACGTCTCAAGCGAGCGGAGCTTGAGCGTGAGCTCGTCGTTCTTGCTTTTCAGCTCGAAGTTCTCTTTTGAGATGGATGCATTGCCCTCGTTTGCATCGCGCAGCTTTTTCTGCATGGACGAGAATTCCGCCTTTTGGCTGTCATACATTCCGAATAGCCTGTCGTACTCGACGGAAGAATATTCCGTCATGTCGGAAACCGCAGCCTCGAGAATCTGGTAGATGTCCTGCATCTTCACGACATAGCAGTCCTCTGTGATCGTGAGCAGGTTGAGGAAATGGCGCAGCACCTCGATCCTGCGCCTTTTCGGGCTGGTGGAGGGCATGCACGTATATTTTACCTCGATGGAATTCGGGAGGAACGACACCACTGAGAACAGGAACGGATTTCTCTGTATGTCGCGCGACTCCACGTTGAGGACAAGCAACGCGTCCTTGTCCGTGCTCATCTCAAGGAATGACAGCTCTGAGAGGCGCTGGGAAATGTCGGAAGGCAGCTTTGTCCTCCTTGCAAAAATGCGGAATCCGCTCACTGTCGGCACGCTTGGCATGGGCGCGGTTGCCGGCGAGGACGGCGTGGCGCCTCTCGGCGTGCTTTGCTGCTGGTTCGGCAATGCCATAATAAACCCCTAATTCACTTTTTTTTCGCAGCCGCCTTCTTGCCGGCTGCTTTTTTCCCGTCCTGCGGCTTTTCCTGCGCCCCTGCCTTCTGGGCAAGCGCGGGAGTGTGCGAGGTGAGGATAGGCATGAATACCAGGAGGGCTGCAAACAGCACGCCCACAAGCACGGCGTAGGCGGAAAAGCCGGTTGTGAATATGGGCAGGAACACAAGCAGAACCAGCACAATGCCCGCTATCACCATGTACACCGCCAGGTTGCGCTCATAGCCCTGCCTTTTCTTCCTGTGGGCCCCCAGGTCCTTTTCGCAGACCACCAACTCGTTGTTCTTCGCAATCTTGAGATACTGTTTCGCCTTTCTTATGGAGCGGATGACCGCATCGTCGGCAACCGCGTGCCCCGACTTAACTTCCTGACTGCAAATTATGCAAACCTTTGCCATTTTTACACCCCTAAATCATGCCAGGAAGCGCATTTGCGCCCCGGCTGCCTGCCGAATCATGCCAGCACTACCTGCGTTATCTCCCGGTTGTTCACGCCCAGCCGCGTGAAATCCGCCTTGGAAAAAACATTTATGAGCGTGCTTTCGTCCACGCCGATGTCATGGAGGAACGCGGAAACCTCGGACCTCTGCACGCCATAGCGCTCAAGCATTATCACAAATGAAATGACGTCTATGTGCCTGTTGTTCTTGTCAAACACAGATGTGATTTCAGCCACGCGGACTTCGTCCAGCCTAAACGCGCGCAATCTGCGCCTCAGTTCGTCCTTCGGGAAGAATAATGTCCGTGCCATGCCAATCCATCCATCTAGTTCTCTGGGTTGATGTTGCCCTTCTGCGCAGGCGCCTGCGCATTCAATATGTGCTCTGAAATGTCGTCGTCGCCAAGCTCCATCTCAAGCTCGTCGGCCTTGGAAAACACGTTGACGACCGTGCTGTCCTCGAGACCAAGCTCCTTTAGGAAGTTGCCGATGTTGCTTCGGGCAATCCCGTAGCGCGTGAGGAGCACCACGAACGAGCTGATTTCCATGCGCCTTCCTTTCTTCGAGAAAAGCGCAACCACCTCGTCGGACTGCTCGTCGTTCATGCCATAGGCGCGCAGTTTCTTCTTCAGCTCGTCCTTCTCGAACGATGTGGAGCGCGCCACGCCCTCCATGGACATTTCCTCGCGGGTGAGCACGCCTTCCATGTCAAGGAAGAACTCCTGCATGGGCTCCTCGCCCTCGATCTTGTCCAGCATGAAAGTCTCGGAGAAGTCCGCGGTGGTTTGGAATGCCATGTTGACCGCAGCCTGCCCCACGCCGAGCTTTGCAATCTCCGCGCGCATGTAGTTGGAGAAGTTCAGCGTGGACTGGAGATAGTCCAAATAGCGCTCGAACTTTACCCTCAGTATGAACGTGGTGCCCACGTTCGAGAAAATCGCCTCGGAAATGTCAGTCGGGTTCTGCGAGGCGACAATGAGGCCGAACTGGTATTTCCTCCCCTCGCGCACAATCATGACCGCATCGGAGTTGTCGTCCTTGGCTATCTTCCACGCCTCGTCCAGCACCACCAGAAGCTTGAGGCCTTTTGTGGAGGACCAGCCCTCCTCGCGCATTTTCTCTTTCAGGAACTGCAGCATGGAAAGCGCAGCCAACCCTCTGAACGTCTCGTCCGGCAGGCCTGATAAGTCTAGGTCCACCATGCCTGCGCGCGTGAGCTTCTCAAGGTCGATGGTGGATTGCTGCGCGAAAAAGTCCTCGCCCTCGCGCGTGAACTGCCTCAGGCGGTAAATCGCGTTCTCAAGCTCCGCGGGGAACTCGTAGCTGCCTGCCTCGCTCATGTCCTCAAGTATCTTCTGCACGTCTTTCAGCGTGGGAGGCATGAGGCCCTTGCCCAGCCCGTCCACCTGCAGCTTCGAGTTTAGCTTGAATTTTGCATTCACATACGACTTTTCAATCGCAAGCTCGGTGAGCCTGCGCTGCTCCGGGTAGCGGGAGATGTCGGTGAGGATGTCCAATGTCCTCATGACCTGCTTTATCCTGTCGTTGGGCTTCATGCCTGCAACGTCGAGGAGGTTGATGGACGAACCCCTGCCAAGCGAGATGACCTTGCCGCCAGTCTGCTTCACCCAGTCCTTGTATTCCCCTGCCCAGTCGATGATGAATGAGTTGGTGCCCCACACAAAGCTTGCGCGGGTGAGGAAGGTTTTCACGAAATAGGATTTACCTGAGCCTGTGATTCCAACTATTGCGATGTGCGGGTTGGTGGTCTTCTGAAAAGTCCAGTAGAATGGCACGTGGAAGATTTTCGTCCTGCCTATGAATATGGCATTGGTGGGGTCGGTCATGAGCACCTCTTCAGGGGGCTCAGGGGGGCGGACAAAGAAGTTCCGCTTGGCTAGGTCGGTGTTGTCAAGCTCTGATATTTGCAGCCTACCCATGGAAATCACGCCTTATGTGCTCCGTGCCCAGGCAGCGCATCCGCCCGCCTTGCCACGATTTGCCCTGCCTTGCTAAATGACTGATTGCGCAAGCTCCGATGGAGTGGGCGGGATCATCACTTCCCATTGGAAGCATCGCAGCATCTCGTCGCCGTTGAGCAAATCGACTTGGACATTGAGCGAGTTTGATATCGTCGCGCGAAGCTCGTTTGCCTGCGCGTTTGCCGCCGCGGCAGCGGCTTCCTTGCTCACTCCGACCGCAGTCGTCATGACGTAAGATGCCAGCCCCATGGGCTTGATGCCGCGCGTAAGCTTGTTTATCTGGTTCTCCCACATCGCGACTTCCTTCTCGTACCTGTCCAATCGCAGCACGTCCGGGTCTGGCTTGTCCCGCTCGCGCGCAAGGCGGAGCTGCGCCTCGGCATGCTTGGTCTCGATCCTGCTTCGGTGGTCCGAGATATCCTTCATGTACACCATGATTGCGAATTTTGTGACGTACTTCACGGATGAGATTGCGCGCTCGAAGTATTCCGAGTAGACTATGTTCTCCTCTGTTGACTTTTCCGCAGCGGACTCGTAGATCCTCACGCCCATGTATTTTGACGCATAATAAACGCCGCCCACGTTTTTCAGGACGACGTCGTTGGACGCAGGCACCTCAAAACCGCCCTCCATGAGCTGGACCACGTTGGCGCGCTGAAGCAAAAGCGGCACCAAAACATAGCCGTACTTGTAGAATGCCACCGCGCCTATTGCCCCGACAAGGCAAAGCACGCCGGAGAATACCGCGACTATGCCGTTTGACGCGCCCACGAAAGAGCCCATTGCGCCAACAAGCGCCATTGCCGCAGCCCCGTATGAAAATAGTTTTACATCCACCATGCTCTCACAACCTGAATTCTCCAAGCTTCCTTATAAGGCTTGCGAGAGGCGGAGAGGGCTTATTCGAGGAGCCGCCTGTAGAAACCAGCCTGCCTGCGCTGCCAGGCTTGCGCGTTATTCGAGGAGCCGTTTGTAGAATCCGACCAGCCGTTCTGTGAGGCGCGGGATGGAATGCTCCAGCGCGGTTTTCCGCGCGCCTGGCGCGAGGCGCTTTTTCTCGTCAATGCACGCCATGAGCTTCTCCGCGCAGTCCTCCTCGTCCTCGAAAAACAGCCGCGCGTTCTTGCCCTCGCGCACCAATTCCTCCATTGCAGTCCCTTCCAATACTGCCGCGGGCTTTCCGCATGCAAATGCCTCAAGAAGGGTAAGCCCCTGCGTCTCGAACTTGCTGGCAAACACAAATGCATCCGCAGCATTGTAGTAGTTCACCAGCTGGTCCTTGGTGAGTATGAAGCCCGTGAAATGGAACTTGTGCGACACGTCCATGCGCGCAGCCTCGAGCTTGAGATGCTCCAGGTACGGCCCCTTGCCCACGATGAGAAATTTCACGCGCGGGTCGCGCACCTTTTTCGCAGCGCGCAATATGAAGTCGTAGTTCTTCTCCTTCACCACGCGCCCCACTGAAAGCACCAGCTTGGTGCCCTTGCCTATGCCTAGCTCTCGCCGCACCGCTGCCCCGCCGGCAGGATTGGGCTTGAATCGGTCGGTGTCCACAGGGGAAGGCAGCACCTCTGTTTCAATGCCATGGCGCGCAAGGCGCGCTTTCGTGTGCTTGGAAGGAGCGGTGACCAAGTCATAGTGAGAGTACAGCCATTTGAGGTAGGACCAGGCAAAGTCCTTGCCGAATGCCTGCACATGCCGGTTCTTGGAAAAGTAGTGCACGCCGTCAGGTATCATGGTCTCCATGGAAGCCATGCACGGCAGCTTCGCGCGCCTTGCAAAGCTGTATGCAGCCACGCCCATGGTCATCATTGCCTTGGAGTGCACCAGCTGGATTTTGTGCTTCTGCGCGGTTTTTGCAGATATGGCATAAGGGAAGAGCACCGCGCGGTATTCAGGGTAGGGTGGGAATTTCACGCCGGAAAAGCGCAGCACCTCGTCGCCAGGCGCATCCTTGTAGCCAGGCGCGTCGGGCGCGAATATCGCCCACTTGTGCCCCGCTGCCTCAAGCCCGCGCCGGTATGCCAGTATGGATGAAACTACGCCGTCAGTGTTCGGCAGGTAGCTGTCGGTGAAGAGCGCGGCTTTCATAACCTATAAAAACGCGCCTGCCTCTTAAAAACTGTTGCCTTTGCCTTGCTATAGGAAGCGCGCACAAGGGCAAAAGACACAAACATACATTTTTAAACACTTTGTGCATATCAGAGGATGGTGATATTGATGAAGACAGCATATATGCCAAAAAAGAGCCAGAAGACGGTTGCAGACCATATGGAAAAGGGAGTCTCCTCGCTAGTTGCCTTCACGCTCGTCAAGCGGCACAAAGACGAGCTTGTAAGGCGCAAAATCGTGGACGGCTGCGCGTTCAGCAACGACGGCAGGGAAAAGGCGGAGAGAAAGTTCCGCAAGTACCTT
>Ga0247841_10009520_pt1 | contig 13583 bp, 17 predicted proteins | sample LaCruzMarch2015__2_FD_192410 | JGI IMG/M metagenome (GOLD analysis project Ga0247841, IMG submission 192410) | Freshwater microbial communities from meromictic Lake La Cruz, Castile-La Mancha, Spain - LaCruzMarch2015_18m | ecosystem: Environmental > Aquatic > Freshwater > Lake | place: Spain...
ACTCGCAGTCGTTTTTTTGCGAGAGCGAAATTAACGGAAAGTCAATTTAGCTATACAGAAAGACAATTATCATGAAAAACATGCCAGGACAGGGGCGGAAGCCAAAAAGCCGCGCCATGCGCGTTTTAAGCGGCCAGTTGCCTATTACCAAGGACTCTGTGGCGGAGCTCAGCGAGCCGTTCATTTCGCCGGCGATCCCGGAGCACATGAACGAGCGCGAGCGGGTTGTGTGGACTGAAACCATCCGCCTTCTTCAGCCGATGCGCGTATTGAAAAGCGTGGACTCGGCGATTCTCGGGGCTTATTGCGCTTCGTATGTCCGTTGGCAGGACGCCGAAAAAGCAATTCAAGACAGTGGGGGGCAACTATGTTCCTACGGTGAAAAAGGCGGGGTCTCTGTTCACCCCCTTGTCACGATCAGCCGGGACGCGAAGAAAGATATGGTCTTGTATGCTACCCAGCTCGCCATGACTCCCGCGGCCCGCCTCAAGATGGTCTCCAGTGCCAGTAAGGTGATTGAAAAAAATCCCTTCATGGACCTGAAGTCACAGAAAAAATGAAATCGACGTGGACCGACCTCGCGATCACTTATGCCCGGGAAGCGCTCGATAAGAAAAACAGCAAGCGCTTCGGGAAGTGGATCCGTCTCGCCGCCTCCCGGTTCCTGAAGGACCTCGAAAGAGAAAACAGCCCCAAGAAACCTTTCGTGTATTCTGAAGCGGAAGCGAACAAGGTCTGTGATTTTATCTCGAACATGCCGCACGTCGAAGGGACCTGGAAGTCCGAGAACATTACCCTGGAGCCTTTTCAGGTTTTCTTTCTTTGCAACCTATTCGGATTTCGCAATACTGACGGCACCCGCCGCTTTACCTCTGCATTGCTTGCTGTCGCCCGTAAGAATGCGAAAAGCTCACTGGCGGCTGGACTTGGGCTTTACTGTCTGACCATGGAAAGCGAGACTGGCCCACAAGTCATCTCCGCCGCGACCACAGGCGACCAGGCTGCCATTATCTTCAAGATCGCCAAAAGGATGGCCGACAAAAGGCCCCAATTGCGCGAAGCGTTCAGCCTCGAGTGCTTCAATAGGGCGATAGCCTGCTATGACAGCGGGGGCTTATTTAAGGCCATTAACGCGAAAGCTAGCACTCAGGACGGGCTTAACCCATCATGCGTGATGCTGGACGAGATCCACGCCCACAAAACCGCCGACCTGTTGAACGTGCTGCAATCCGCCGCCGGCGGCCGCCGGAACCCCATGTTTCTCTTCACGACCACAGAAGGCTACGAAACCCCCGGGCCTTGGCCTGAGATGCGCAAGTTTGGCCAGCAGGTCCTGGAAGGCGTTGTCGAAGCCGACCACTTCTTATCTCTGATCTACGCCATCGACGATAAGGACGATGAATTTGACGAAAGCGTATGGGAGAAAGCGAACCCATTGCTGAATGTTTCAGAGCCTTTGCTGAAAGCCATCCGAAAAGAAGCCACCGAAGCGAAGTCCATGCCGAGCCGGCACTCTGAATTTCTTATCAAGCGCATGAACCGGCAAAGCTCCACCGCGAATGGCTGGATCGATCTTCAGAAGTGGAAGGCTTGTGCCGGTCCCGTGCCTTTAGACGATCTGAAAGGCGAGCCTTGCTATGGCGCCCTTGACTTGGCAAGTACCCGGGACCTTGCATCCTTCCGCCTTGTATGGAAAAAAGATGGGATCTTATACACGCACGGCTGGCGGTGGGTCCCGAAAACAACCGTCGCGATCAGGGTCCAGAGAAACCTTGTCCCTTATGCCGGATGGGTCCGAGGTGGTTTCATGCTTGAAACCGATGGCGATGTCACCGACTACGACGAAATTTTCAAGAAGGTCATGTGGGCCCAAGAGAATTTCAACATGGTGGAAGTGGCTTACGACCGATGGAACGCTGCGCAGATCGCTTCAAAGCTCTCGGCTGAAGGGGTCAACATGAAAGAATTTATTCAGGGCCCGAAATCGTATCATCCCGCGATGAAGAACTTTGAAGAGACCTATTACTCCGGAAAGTTCCGTCACGGCGGGGATCCTGTTCTTACTTGGTGCGCCTCGAACATCGTTGCCCGCACGGACGCGAATATGAACATGGCCCCGGACAAAAAGAAAAGCGCCGATAAGATCGACGACATGACAGCCCTGATCATGGCCAACGGCCTTTTATCCGGCCTGGATGAAGGTGAAGGCAGCTTTGACGATTTCCTGAATGACCCTATCACCGTAAGATAATTCCCTCCGCATTCCCTCAAGTAAAAAAATCCGTACATGAAAAGGTGAAAAAAACGGCGCATTCACCACTATTTACTATAGGGACACTATAAGGAGGTCGCTTGCTACGATCAATTTTCAGTTTTTTCACAGGAAGCGGTACTCGCAGAGATGCCGGGACTCAGAATCTTACGCCGACATCCGGAAGAATGACCACAAAATCTGTCAACGATGACACGGCGTTGCAGATTTCTTCGGCGTTTGCTTGCGCGCGAAGGACCGCCGAAACCATGGCTTCACTTCCAATCCAGTTTTTTTCGATCAAGCGTGACGCTTCTGGAAAGATCCTTGATAAGCAGCTCAATACGTCGCATCCGCTTTACCGGCTGCTTCGCTGGAAGCCGAACCGGTATCAAACGCGCAGCGAGTTCTTTGAAACCTTGTATTACCAGCTCACGTTCCGGGGAAATGCTTATTCCCTAATCGAGCGTGATTCGACCGGCCAGATCATTTCTTTACTTCCCCTGATGACTTCTCAGGTGGAGACAGTGCTTAATCCGGACGGAAGCATCGTTCACAAATACACCGCGAATGCACGGACATATATTTACACTTCTGAAAATATCTGGCACTTGAAGCTCTTTGGAAACGGGATCATCGGTCTTTCTCCGCTGGACCAGGCAAGAAACAGCCTGGGTATTTCTCTCGGAGCGGAAGAGAGCGTGAACAGGATCGCGAATAGCGGATTTAAGCAGGGTGGGGTGCTCCAGATCGATAAGGTCCTGAGCCCGGACCAGCGCAAGAAGCTAAAAGAGAATTTCAACGATATCACGAACGGGAAAGAAGAAGCTCTTCGGGTGCTCGAAGCCGGTATGAAGTTCACGCCGACATCGATGCTCCCTAAAGACGTGCAGCTTTTGGAAAGCCGGAAGTTCCAGCTGGAAGACATCTGCCGTTTCTTCGATGTCCCGCCGGTGTTGATCCACGACATGTCATCTTCGACGGTCTGGGGATCCGGGATCACGGAGATCGTAAGAGGGTGGTACAAGTTAGGTCTCGCGCCGTATCGCGAAAAGATCAAGGACAGCATCCAGACGCAACTTCTGAAAATCGAAGAGCGCGAAGTGATCGAGCCTGACTTTGACATTGATGAGCTTTTGAGAGGCAGTGAAAAAGAACGGTATGAAGGTTATTCGGTTGCCATTCGCAGCGGAGTCATGACCCCGAACGAATGCCGAAGTCAGGAAGGATTACCTCCGGACAAAGCAGGAAACAAGCTATTCATCGATCAACAGTTGATCCATCTTGAGAATGGAGGGCGTCAAAATGAAACGAAACCACTCGCTTCTTAATGCGGCACCTTTGAATTTTACAAAAAATAAGATTGAAGACGGAATCTTGTCTCGTTGGGACAAAACGATCGTCGCAGAAAAGAAAGAAGAAACCGCGTCTATCGACATTTTCGATGTCATTGGATCTGATTACTTTGGAGAGGGCTTTACGGCTAAGCGCATGTCCGCTGCCCTTCGCTCCATAGGCGAGGATAAAGACGTTGTTGTAAACATCAATTCTCCTGGGGGAAGTGTTTATGAGTCCGCGACCATCTATAACCTTCTAGCTCAGCATAAAGGTCACGTTACAGTCAATATCATTGGCCTTGCTGCTTCCGGTGCCTCCGTGATCGCTATGGCCGGGGATACCGTGAAGATTTCTAAAGTTGGTTTCTTAATGATCCATAACGCTTGGGCATGCCTTTGTGGCAACAAGCACGACATGCGTCAATACGCTGATGTTCTTGATCAGCTGGACAAAGCCATTATTGCAGCATACGTCGGTAAAGCCACGGTCGATGAAAAGAAGATCTCAAAAATGATGGACGGCGAGACCTGGATCGGCGCGGACGATGCTGTCGAATACGGGTTTGCCGATGAGATCGTGGAAGTAAAGCAGGGCGATAAAAAAGATGTCGAGAAGCAGACGAAAGCACAGGCAAGACGGACCATGGAAATGGCGCTTGCCCGAGAAGGTTTTTCCCGCAAGGAGCGGGAAGATATTTTCCAAAAAGCCGGTGTGCGCGAAGCCGCCGAGCCTGCCATGCGTGATGCTGGCGAGGAAAATGCGTGGAACGAAGTCATTAAAACCCTAAAAAACTAAAAGGAGAACATTATGAACCCCGAAGAATTGAAAAACGCGTTTGAGGCCTTCAAAGCCTCGCAGGCTCAGGCACATGAAGCCTTGAAAGTCATGGTTCAGCAGCAAGAGAACGGTAATAAGGACGGCGTGCGTGATGCGGTGGCCAAAGCGGAAGCCGCGGCGGCGAAGGTTCAGGTTTGCGCGGATAAGTTGGTCGCTTTGGAGCAGAAACTCACCGGCTCGATCCTTGCCGGGAAGGAAGCCCCGAAGTCCTTTGCGCAGATCCTCGTTGAAGATCCCGCGTACAAGGCTTTCGCGTCCGGGCAGACGAACAAGTGCCGGATCACCCTGAAGAACGGGTTCGGAGCACAGAACAACACCATCACCGGCCAGAGTGGAAGTCCTGCCGAGAACAGTGACGTTCTCGTAGCTCCGGATCGCCGTCCCGGGATCATCCCCGGTGCGTTCCGTGCGCTTCGCGTGCGTGATCTTCTCGCTTCCGGAAAAACCGTAAGCAACGCAGTTGATTTTACTCGTGAGCTTGTTTTCACGAATAACGCCGCTGAAGTTGCCGAAGGCGCTCAAAAAGCCGAGAGCGTTTTGACGTTCGAGAGCTATTCCATGCCCGTTCGCACGATCGCTCATTTCTTAAAGGTGTCGAAGCAGATTCGTGACGATGCTCCGGCGCTCCTAGCGTACATTCAGAACCGTCTTCGTTACGGTGTTGAATTGCGAGAGGAAACACAGATCGTCTCCGGTAATGGAGATGGTCAGAACCTCTTGGGCATGACGGTAGCGCCGAACTTTACGGCGTTCACCCCGACCTCTGGGGATACCGCGATTGATTCCATCAATCGTGCAGTTCGTGCTCTTGATAATGCGTCGTATCCCGCGAACGGGGTCATCATGAACCCGTCGACGTGGGGATCCATCGAACGTCTGAAAGACGAGAACAAGAACTATCTCGTCGGTTCTCCGTTTGGTGCGATCGTCCCGACGATCTGGGGTAAGCCTATCTCGCTGACTCCCAGCATGACCGCCGACAAACTTCTTGCCGGCGCGTTCGACATGGCGTTCATGTATCTCGAACGTCAGGCCGTGGAAGTTGAGATGTTCGAGCAAGACGATACGAACGTCCAGCAGAACCTCATCACGATCCGGGCTGAAAAGCGCGGGGTGCTCGGCGGTCTTCGCCCTGCGTCCGTGCTCTACGGCGACCTGACGGTATAAGGAGCTGCCATGAAGATCATCGCCAAACGTCCATTTAGCAGCTCCCGAAAGGGAATTGGCAATGTCCCGGAGGGTCGGATTGTGGACGCTGACGATGATTATGCGGAAAGTCTCATTAAAGCAGGGCTTGCGGAAAAATACACCGCAGGCCCTGCTTTAGTGGTTCCTGTCACTGCTTTTTTTTTGACTCCAGGAATCGAACACCAAGAGAATGGGCCGTCATTGCCAGTGGTCCAAGTCTCACCGAAGACGATTGCGAAAAAATCAAAGTTTGGCGGGAAAAGGACAAAGAAAGACGCGTCATAGTCATCAACACGACGTACCAAAAAGCTCTTTGGGCGGATGTTCTTTATGCGTGCGACGGGGAGTGGTGGGATCGATACATCCCCGATGTTCTTTTGAAATTTAAAGGCGAGTTATGGACGCAAGATTTCCCGGCTTCCCAGAAATACGGCCTGAACCGTGTCGAAGGTTATCGCGGGGAAGGTTTGGGAAAGGGCAAGGTCCACTACGGAGCCAACAGCGGCTACCAGGCGATTAATTTGGCGTATTTATTCGGTACCAAAAAGATAATCCTTATCGGGCTTGATTGTAAAAGAGGCCCGAACAAAGAAAGCCATCACCACGGAGATCATCCCGGGCCGCTAAATAAAGATATGCCAATCCACACCTGGCGTAAGAACTTCCCGAAGCTTGCGGAGGATCTAAAAGTCGAAGGGGTGGAGGTTATAAACGCGACACGCGACACGGCGCTTGAGTGTTTCAATAAAATAAAACTTGAGGTGGCTTTATGCTGAAATTGATCACCGCCCCGGAAGAAATGATCACCGTTGAAGCAGCCTCCGTGTTCATGAGGGCCGAGTTTTCAGTTTCTGAAGAAAACTTGATAAAATCCCTGATCACCGCTTCCCGTCAGATGTGCGAAAATTATTTGTTTCGCTTCATTGGTGTCCAAACAGTTGAGTTTAGGCGACATAAATTCCCGGGGAATAATACCCCTATCCTGCTTCCCGCGCCGGTGCTCACCGTCACCTCGATTAAATATCTTGATGCTGATAACGTTGAGCAAACATTAGATCGCTCAGAATATATAGTCAGCGATTCAGCGCCTGCATTAATTACTCCCATAGGTTCCTGGCCGGAGACTTTTAGATCCGGGGATTCCGTAAGGGTTCTTTTTACCGCTGGGTATTGTGACCCGGGTGATAGCCCTAACGTGCCGGAGCCGCTCCCTGACACGATCCGGATCGCTATGCTTTTGCAGATCGCAGATATGTACGAAAACCGTGAAGCGCAGGTCGAAAAACCGCTCAGCGCGAACCAGACGTTGGTGAATCTTCTCGCGCCGTACCGGTTGGAGATGGGGATCTAAATGCGTTCTGGGGATCTAAAAAAGCGGGTCAAAATCTCCCGCCAAGTCGCGGGAAGTCCCGCCGTGGATGAGTTCGGGGCACCCCTTATGACCTGGGAAGAGCTTGCGACCGTCTGGGCGGCCGTAGAGCCTCTTAATGGACGTGAGTTCTGGGCCCAGCAGCAGGTGCAGAGTTCCGTTTCAGTCCGTATCCGTATCCGCTATTTAAATTCAGTCCTTCCTGGAATGAAAGCCGAGTACAACTCCAAAACCTACGTCATCCAGAACGTCATCGACAAAGAAGAAAAGCATCAAGAGCTTCAGTTGATGTGTTCTGAAGGGGTGATCAATGCCTGAAATGTTCTCCATTCAGGTGACCGGGTTGAAAGAGCTTGAAAAAAAACTCATTGAGCTTGGTCCGAAGATCGCGAAAAAAGCGCTAAAGGGGGCTCTCGTGGCCGGCGCGCGCGAAGTTAGAAAAGAAGCTCAGCTTCTTGCTCCTGAAAATACCGGAAGACTCCGGAAAGCAATGTATATCAAGGGCATGAGTAAACCTAATCCCTTCCGCGAGAACGTCATTTTCGGCGTCCGGCACGGCAAGAAACTTCAGAAAGTTGCCAATAAGAAATTTGGGCTACAAGGTTTGGATGCTTATTACTGGACGTTTCAAGAGTTTGGAACGAAGTTCGTCAAAGCCATTCATTTCGTCGAGCAGGCCTTCAAAAATAGCCGGGAACGCGCAGAGGCAAAGTTCAAAGCAGCTCTCGCCATAAACATTTCCAGAATCGTTAAGGGAAATTGACCATGATGCAAGCCGACATCTACACCGTGCTTTCCAATGATGCCGCGATCTATTCGCTTTGCGGGACTCGTATTTATCCTAAAAGGATGCCTCAGGGAGCTTCCGTTCCGGCGGTTGTCTACACCATCACGGAGATCACCCCGGTTAAAAGCCTTTCCGGGGAGAGTGGTTTAGATAGCGGGACTGTGGAAATCACTTGCTGGGCTAATGATTATACGACCGCGCATTTGTTGGCTGCCGCTGTCAGGTCCGCTTTTATTGCCGCCGGTGTGGCTGTGCTGACCGGGAGCCTTCAGGACACCGAAGACGCAGAGACCCATAACTACGGAGTAACGATGATCATGAATGCCTGGTCGAACGCTGCGGCTGGAACCACCCCGCAAAATCTTAAGAACCCGATCGCTTACATGCCCCAAGTCCCTTTTATGGGGAACGGCACTCGCACAGAATTTACACTCCCGAAGTTCCGCGAGGGAAGCGTGCTCGTATTTTTCAACGGTCGCCTTGCAAAAAAAGGCGATCAGTCGGATCTTACCGCTGCTTATTGGGAAAAAACAACTCTCGACGGCTTTGTATTTCGAGTTGCTCCGAAAGGAGGCGCTTATGCGGATGAAATTCTCGCGATCTATGTGGCAGCTTAGTCTCGTTCTCTCCTTTTTCCTTCTCTGTGCTCCCGCTTTTGCGGATTATCAGATCAAAAGCGATGATATCCGCGTCGATGCGTCTCAGTTTGCAACCAATCTTTCTGAGAATGACACGACAGTCCAAAAGGCGCTGGAGACAGTGGATGGTATGTCCACGATGGTCTATCCGGGTGCTGGGCTACCGGTTTCGACGGGATCCGCGTGGGGGACATCGATCACGAATAACTCATCCAACTGGAATACCGCATACGGATGGGGGAACCACGCCTCCGCTGGGTACGTCACGGGGACGCCATGGACCAGCATGGGGTACGTCACGGGGACGCCTTGGACTTCGGCGGGATATTATGTCGGCGACGGATCGGCGTTTGCGACATCGGCACAGGGATCAAGCGCAGACACGGCCTACGGATGGGGCGATCATTCCAAAGCGGGATATCTGACCGCCGTTCCAGACGTAACCTATTCAAAAGCGTTCATCATCACAAATCCAACGGCTTCCGCTGATGCCTTGGTATGGTCTACGCCCGAAGCAATAACTATAACGGCGTTTCATGTGTATGCGGTAGGTGGAACAAGCATAACGGGAGGACTTTGGGAGAATGATACCGTCGCTGTTTCTGATGATGTCGTTGCCCCGGCGGAGCAGAACACAAACAATCCAACACTCACAAATCCCGTTATAGATGCGGGAAATGGTATTTTTTGGCAAACGACTTCGGTTAGCGGAACGGTCACAAGGGTCACGGTAACATTCGATTACACGGTGAACGCATGAAGCGGTTGTCAATAATTCTTGTTTCGTTGCTTCTCGGTTGTCAATTAGCGTATGCGGGCGACCTTGAAATGGACAACATGGAGTACGCCACGAACGGGGCGGCTCAAGCGGCTTACGTTTCCGATTCCCCGTCCACGTTTCAATCCTACTCTGAAGGCACAATCAAAACGCAAGGCTCCTATTCCTTGAAGGCTATTGCAAGCGCCTCCGCACTCGGAAGCACGATGCAAAAGGCTTTGTCTCCTGTCTCTGACCTAACAGGGGTCAAGAATTTAAAGTTTGATATGCGGGCGAGTAGGACGGGCGAGAATATCAAGCTAGGACTTGTCGGGTCGGGGAGTTATTCAACGGCGGGCGGGACGGTTCCCGATGCCGTGGCCTTGGATTTTACAGGAAATAATTACGTCACACTTACGAGCAGAGTTACTTTTGGAACGACCGCAACGATTAACGTGTGGGTGAAAGACTACACGACTTACAGCGTCCTTGGCGGGTGCTTTGATAACGGCGTTACGAGATATATGTATTGGTATTCCGACGGAGGAATATATCAAGGGTCAACGACATTCCCAGAACAGGTCACATGGACGGCGGGAGACTTTTCTGGATGGCACATGATTACTCTGACGTTCAATAGCACGACTCTGGAATATTACAAAGATGGCGTCGCTCAAGGGACGAAAACTCTTTCGGACTTGCCCCCGCTTGATTATATCGGAATGTCGTGGGGGTTAGGAACTACGGAAGGATTCGAGGCGTATCTTAATGCGACTATGGACTCTATGAACATTTGGAGCAGAACTTTATCGGCTCAAGAGGTCGGGGAGTTATTCAACGGCGGGCGTGGAATGCACGCCGATAATTTTGTGTCTCCTTTCAATTCTGGGCTTGTTCACTCTTGGGATTTTAACGAAGGAACTGGAACGACCATCACCGATTCAATCGGAGGCAATACGGGAACGGCAACTGGCGGGGCGTGGGTTGCGGGGAAGGTGAAACCGAACGAAGGACTAGAGCAGACAAAACCCGCTTTGACGTTTGGCGGGACTTATGGGGATTGGGTTAGCGGAAGCGTTACAAATATTCCACTAGGAAACGCAACGTACTCGCTGACGGCATGGTTCAAAGCAACGTCCTACACTCAAGACCATTCCACGATTGCATCATGGGGGCAAGCGATCGCAGGGAACGTCATTACCATTTTAGATATCCGAACGGACGGGACTCTCTACACAGAAACAGGAAGCGGAGCGAATGCAATAAATTCCTTGGCTTCTGTGCTTGATGGCGTTTGGCATCTTGGAACTCTGACCTATGACGGGAATTATTTAAAAATGTACGTTGACGGAGTTTTACAGGGTACTTCAAGCGGGACAACGCTCGAAGTCTTGACAAGCGACTTGCACATCGGGGATATGGTCTGGGCGACGGGGTATCCTTTTCTTGGAGATATCTCACAAGTGGCGATATGGAACAGAGCGTTAAGCGAATCAGAAATAAATATCCTGTATAACGGAGGCAAAGGGGTTTACGGAACTGCCACGGCTCCCGTGTTCGCAAGCGGTCTTATTGGTGGATGGAATTTGTCCGAAGGAACAGGGACGAGTATTTCCGATTTTTCGGGGAATGGAAACACGCTCACAATATCAAACGGAAACTCGTCAATATCTTGGGCGGGTGGACTTCTAAAAACGGTGGTGCCTTCGACTTGGGTGGATGGGGATTACACATACAGAGTTTTTTATACTGACGGGACGCTTACGACAGGAACAACTCTTGACGCAGAGGTGGAACTATTGGCGGGAGGCGGTGGAGGTGCTTGCGGGGGCGGGGGTGCGGGCGGTGTTCTTTACGACAACTCTTTTGCCATCACAGCGGGAACGCATACCATAACAATCGGGCAAGGCGGGGCGGGTTCTGCAATCACAACAGGGGGCGGTGAATACAACGCAAGCGACGGCGGAGACACGACGCTTTCAACTCTCACGGCAAACGGCGGGGGAGGCGGTGCGAACACAGGAAACACAGGGGTCATTTACGGGAACGATGGAGGCTCTTCTGGTGCGGGCGGTGCCTATTCAAACTCCGAAACCTTTGGCGGAACGGCTACGCCTTCTGGACAGGGACACATAGGAGGCGGTAACGGAGCATTCGTAGGAGGGAACTATCCATCGGGGGGCGGTGGAGGCTACGGCGAGGCGGGGCATAACGGAACTGGCGATGAACTAAATAATCCGCCGACAACATCTGGGGCGGGTGGTGACGGTGCGGAAAGCAGTATTCTTTCGGGCGTTTTCTTTGGCGGAGGCGGTGGCGGTGCATCTTATTATGATGGCGTGGAGGGTTATGGCGGAGCGTATGGAGGCGGTAACGGCGGGCGTACAGCGGGAGATATTTTCGCACAAAATGGTTTGGCGTATCATGGCGGGGGTGGCGGTGGCGCTCCATCGGCCTATGAAAGCACGCCAACGGTCGCAGGTGTCGGCGGATCGGGCGGAAGCGGTGTCGCAATTATAAAATATCTCACCCCTACGCAAGTCATTATTGACGAATACACTCCGAACATTCACGCCGTGGACACTTGGGAGCCACAGAACTATTCCGTCGCTCACCTCACGGACGAGGAAAAGGGAGCAATCACGGGTTTAATTTTTACGGTCGAGAACGCAGACGAAGCGAACACGCTGTTCGTGGATAACATGGAAATCGCACAAGCCATTGACGTATTCGGGCAAGTGGACTAACGGAGGATATATGTATAGGAAACTCGGTATCTTTACATTTGCAATTTTGTATGTAACGACGATTGCCTTCGGTGCAATCATCACCACAGGGACGCCGATGGAAGATGCCGTGGACGTTGAATACCGAAAAGCGATAGCGGAAAGCTCGCTGATCGCTCAACAACTTGAGGCAAAGCATACAGCTCTTTTTAATCGGGTATGGCGTAACCCGAACGCCACGGCCTCGCAGATCCTTACGAAGTACGGCACAGACTGTCAAAAACTCTTTGAAGTTTCTTCCACGATCCAGACGGTGCTTGCCACGGTCAATCCCGCTTATGTTCCGCTTGTTCCTCTAAAACCCGTCACGTTCTCGGATAATGGCGCGTGCGCGGTGGGGGAATAATGGACTGGCAAATGATCGGGGTTTTCGTTGCTGTTGTGGTGAATCTCATAGGCGTGGCTTGGATGCTCAGGGACTCACTCGCGAAAGAGAGAGAGAAAACTGACGAGAAGATCAAGTTATCCGAGAAGACCATGAAGGATGATTTTGTTTGCAAAAACGTCTGCAAAATCCTTCACGAAGTCGCTGAGCGCGATACGTCTCGTCTCGAAAAAAAGGTCGATTCTCTTTCTGAGAAGATCGAAGTCGGGATGTCGAATCTCTTGAGGATGCTCGAAAAGAAGGGGTGAGCCGTGGATGGAGAGATGAAGGCGCCGAGGTTTTGCGAGAAATGCCTTTATCATTATTTCATCCATACGATGAATGATCTGCCGGAGCGCTGTAAGACCTGCCCCCGGCCAATGACGGAACGCCTCTCAGGCCACGGAATATACGAGGGCCTCGGCGGCATACAAGTGGAGGATTGAATTATGGGATTTATGGGGATACCGAGCAAAGAAGATATTAATTCCGTGATCCATGACGCTCCGGGGAATTTAGTGCTTGGCATTGAAAAAGCAATCGCCATGCCGAAAGAAAAGATCGATGGCTTGGTGACGGCTGGAAAGAACGTCTGGGGGAGTTTCACGCCGGAACAGCAGGAACAGCTCAAATCGGCATTTGTTCAGCTCGTGGTAGCAGGAGCGACGATAGCCGCAAAGTCTCAAAAAAAATGAACTGGCTCAAACGTATCGGACATGGATTTCTTTGGCTCGTTAGCGGGACGAGATACCGATCGTTCCGCGACGACCAGACCGGGGAAACGTACTACGGCTTCGTAAATAAAAAGGAATTCTGATATGGGGAACTTCTCGGGACCGCTGATTGCTCAGAAGAAACTCACGAGGATCAAGGTGCGGAAATGGTACACGCTCTGGATCTGGAAGCATGACGGGATCAAAGAGACTTGGATCATCCATGAGCCGTTCACCTACACGGCAAGCAACGGTGACGTTATTTCCGTTGAGGCCGGGTACGAGACTGACTTTGCCTCTATCCCGGAAATATTAGGTTTTATATTGCAAAAAGACGGTCCGTATTCTCAGGCCGCAGTTGCTCACGATCGCGCTTACGGAGCGCATCTATTCCCACGGGAACGATGCGACGAGATGCTTTATGAGGCAATGGGGGATACCGAAGTACCTACGCCAGAGTTTGAACGGCGCTTGATCTACGATCACGTTCGTCTCTACGGGTGGATGTTCTATTAACCGAAAGGAGCCTTATGCACTGTCCCTCTTGCAAAAGTC
>Ga0247841_10009523_pt1 | contig 13578 bp, 17 predicted proteins | sample LaCruzMarch2015__2_FD_192410 | JGI IMG/M metagenome (GOLD analysis project Ga0247841, IMG submission 192410) | Freshwater microbial communities from meromictic Lake La Cruz, Castile-La Mancha, Spain - LaCruzMarch2015_18m | ecosystem: Environmental > Aquatic > Freshwater > Lake | place: Spain...
ACCGCGGCCTGCCGCTCGGCGTCGGTCTGAGCATTGACCAGGAGGTTGAAGTTTTTAACGTACTGCTGCTCGATGGTGGACCCGCCGCGGGTGTCTCCAACCCCTTTGAGGTAACCGGCCAGACCGGTGAGGGTGCCCTGGAGGTCCACACCATTGTGATCGGCGAAGCGCTTGTCCTCGATGGACACGATCGCCAGTTTCATGCTGTCGGCGATCCGATTGGAGGGAAGCTCCCAGCGGCGCTGCGAGTAGATCCAGGCAATCGGGTTCCCGGTCGCGTCGAGCATCGTTGAGACCGCCGGCACCTCGCCGCCGACGATGTTCGCCGAACCCTGGGTCACCGATTCGGAGGCGTGATTGCTGGCCATGCCGAGGCCGCCGGCGATCGGAAACAGCAATGCGGCGGTGAGTACGCCGGCCAACAGGCAGAGCAGCGCCATTTTGCGCAGAGTGGGCTTCGCCGGGGGGTACTCATCCGACACCCCGCACACATTAGGTGCTGACACGCGGGACTTCCAACGCGGCGGCTGTCCGGGGCCTCAGCGGCGCCGTAGTCGCCGCAGGAGTAGCGCGCTCAGGCTGACCGCGCCGAGGCCGATCGCCAGTGGAAAACGGGTCGCGGACCCAATGCCGAAGCCGGAGTGCGGCGCCCCAGTCGGTGCCCCGGTGGCGACCGGCGGTCGCGGCTGGACTGGTGGAGTGGTCCTCGCTGAAGCCTTCGGGCCGGCTTCCGCCGTAATTTTCTTCGCGGCCGACTTCGCGGCCGGTGACTTCTTGGCTGCGGTCCCCTTCGTGGTCTTCGCCGTAGCTTTTCTCGGAGCGGCCTTCTTCGCCGGCGCCTTCTTCGGTGTCGTTTTTTTCGGCGTTGCGGGCGGGATCGCACCGGCACTGTCGTCGCGCTGGTCCTCGGAATCTGCCACGTAGCGCTCCTCTTCTGGATGGTTTCCCTGGTTGCTGTCGCGTCCCTGAGCAGGTGCGGCGTTCACGAGCGTCGGCGAAGACCCCGGGCCGATACCCCCCAGGCCGATACTCCGGTGATCAGGATTGCTGCTCCAACAATGAACGGCCACAACGGAATCTGGCCGGATCCTGGGGGATCAGCCACGCCAGGACCCGGTGCTCCCGTGCCGGGCGTCGTCACGGTAAAGGACCATGAGCCGGAGACGGCGTGGCCGTCGGCTGAGGTAACCCGGTAGTTCACCGTGTACTCACCCGATGGGCCGAGTGGGCGCACCGCAACTCCGACCGTTGCGCCGCGGATCTCGGGGTCTCCCGCCGTCCACAGGTTTGCGTCGGGGCCGACGACGGTCATCGCGGCGAATGTGGTCTGCAGCGGCTCGTTGAACGTTGCGGTTACCCGCCCGGGACCGGCACTCAGGGAAGCGTTGGCTGGTGGGTCCGAGGCGATCAGGGAAGTGTGTGCACGGGCCGTACCGATACCGGTGACGACGCCGATTGCGATAACGGCCGCGATGACCATCCGCCGCCACGCCGCCCGCGGCCAACCCGTCACCGCCACGTCCTACAACACCCCCAGGCGGGCCATCAGGTCGGCCTCGATGCCGTCGAGCTGGTCGCTGATGGCGCCTTGGGCAGTGCGCCGACCCTGTCCCGGCATATTTTCGGCGGCCGTGACCGCCGCCGCCAGCGCGCTGAGTCGATCAGTCATCGCGGCCACGAAATAGGCGTTCTCGGTGTCCGCGGGCTTCTTCTCGGCCACGAGATGCAATGTCTTCTCGGCTCCTGAAATGCGGGCCGACAGACGTCCGCCCTGTCCGGAAAACTGTCCCAGTGCGGTCAGTGGCACGCCAAGGCGCTCCGCGCGCCGTTCGTCGATGGCGCCGCGGGCCGCCATCGCCGCCCGATAGGCAAGGGGTACGGCCACTGGCGCCAGCAGGCGGGATACGGCGAGGGTCCGGCGCACCCTGCTGGGCGAGAGCAACCGGCCCTCCCTCTTGGTGCGGAGTTGGGTCTGGGCAACCTTCACCGCTGCCCGGTCGCTGTCCTTCTGCGCCTTGAGTTGGGCCTTGATCGCCTTACCCTGGGACGCCGCGGTGGCCTTGATGCGTTTGGCCTCGTTCTTGGCGGCAAGTTTGGCTTCCAGCTTGGCTTTGGCCTTCAGGGCGCGGGCCTCTGCACGTCGGGTCGCCCGGCTTTTGCGCTTGAACAACAGACCCATCGCTGCTTCCTCCCGTCGTCGGGGACCGGTGGGACGAAACTCGAAGGCCGGTCGAGGCAACCCTATCTCCCAGGCCAAGCCGAAGTTTCACGACCTGCGGGTATGCCACAATCGAACAAGCTTCGCAAACCCGGGTGCCGCACGGTGCCCGCTCGTATCAGGGGACGTGTGTGAACCGGTCGCAACGGCGCGCCGCGGTGATCAGCTGGGCTGTCACCGCGACGGTGCTCTGCGGTGTGGTGGGTGCTGCTCCAGCCCAGGGCGACACGGCGGGTGCGACTCAATCCGGTGACGAGGTCGGCGGGAAACCTCGCGCGCGAAGCCAGTCGCCGGTTGCTCGCCCCAACGATGCGGTCACCTACCGTCGGCCGGCCGGCCGGGCCGCAGTACGCGAGTCCGTCGGTGCGCCCACGGACACCGGAAGCCCGCGGGAGACGGCCCAGTGGCCCTGTCACCTACCGTGGCCGGTCTGGCCGGTGCCGCTTGAGCCGGTCGCAGGAAACGGGGGGCATTTCGGCGTGGCAATCGCGGTCACGTCACCGGTGCTCTATCCGACTGTCACCGATCGCCCACTGCCCGCCGTCGAGGGCTTTGCCGGCACTGCGGCAGTGCGCCGGGAGGATTCTGCGGTGCAGCCGCCGGCTTCGCCCGCCCTTGCGATTCCCCCTTTCGCACCGGCCCCGCCCCCTCGGGCCACCGTTCCACTGGACGCATCCCCTCGGAGCTCCGATGCACTCTCTGCACCCGCCATGGCCAGCCCGGGGAAAGCGTTCACTTCGCCCGCGGCACCTGCGCCCCGACGCGGCGACGGAACGTTGCCGACCGCCGCCCGCGCGGGCTATCCGAGCTACCTCCGCGACGCCGACATGGCTCAGGTCGCCACATTGGCACTGTCCGGGCTGGCGGGGATCCTCGGGATGACCGCGCTGGGAGCCTTCCTCGGCTACCGCCAGGCCAAGGTGGGTTACATGCTGCGAGCAGGCGGCATCGCGCGGTTCCTGCAGTGACCGCAAACCGGGTCACCGGGGCGGTCAATGACGTCCTCGCTCTGGCGCCCCGACATGGTGAGGTCTCACTTGCGGGCCTGGTGGCTGCGGTCGGTGAGCACCGGGAACGGCGCATCGAAGTGAGCGTGGCGGTGCTGCCGGCGGGCGTGTCGGGGCAGTGGCGGCAGTACTGCGATTACGACGAGTTCTTGATCCAGGACGGCCTCCCCACGGCCGATCGCACCCTCGCCCACGAGTTGGGTCATTTAGTTCTGGGCCATGACGGGATACCGGTCATCGAGGTGGCGCGAGAAGCAGCCGAATTCGCCAGCGATGATCTGATCAGCTACATGCTCAACCAACGCACCGGTTGCCTGGGTCCGGGCGGCGAGGACATCGAGCAGGAGGCCGAGGACTTCGCGGCACTATTGATCTACCGGCTCGGCCGACTGCCCAGCGACCGATCCTCGATCGTCCAAGTCCGCCTCGGAGAGGCGTTTGGTTGACCGTCTGGGTCATTGCCGGCCTGCTGGGTATGGCGACCGGTCTGCGGATCGGATGGGCCGTGGTGAACCACCGGTCGGTCGTCAGCACTGCGATGATCATCGCGCTGGGAAGCCTCGCTGTGGTGGCCGCGTTGAACTGGTATCCGCTGACCCTGCTCGTCGACACCGCGCTGGGCTGGCCCAACATCGCCATCGGTCTCAGTCAGGTGGCCTTGGTCGCCTCGGCCACCGGAAGCTGCGTGATGATCACCTCTGTCGCCTCGACCCGGCAGCCCGAAGTGACCCGACGGCGTGCCGTCATGCAGTACTGCTTCGGGGCGCTGATTGCGATGGTGGCCCTGGCGTTCTTCCTGGCCGGGGAGCGCCAGCCGGAGATGGCGCCTCGGGAATATCTGGCGCGCAATCTCGGCTCCGCGAATACGGCTCTGCACTGGCTGGTTCCCCTGCTGTACGTGTTGTTGGCACTGACCCTGGTGTCGTGGGTCGGTATGCGCCTATCCAACCCCAGCCGCCGCGGGCGGGCGCTGTTCATCTTCACCATCGGCAGCGCCCTGATCGTGGGGGCGAGCGCGTTCCTCGTGATACGCGCCGTAGGCTCCACAGCTCTTGTCAGTGTCGGTACCGCGGCGACACTGCTGCTGAGCGCCATGGCCGTCGTCGCGGTTGGCTCGCTGCTTCCCGCGGTCGAGGATTGGGTCGGTGCGCGCCGTGAACTCCACCTGATCGGGCCGCTGCGCCGGGAGATGGCGCGCCGACACCGGGATATCGGCATCGGAGTCAGGCCGCGCGGCCCGCTGGTTTTCCGCGTGGCCGAACAACTTTCGTTGATTTCGGATGCGCTCTACCTGGAGGCCATGCGTCTGGAGGCCGGGCACTCTCCGGCGCCCGAGGAGTACCCGGAAGCCGGTGCCACCACATCTGAGCAGGCGCTGGCCGTCGCTCGCTGGATACACGCCGACGCGGCCGCCGCTTTTCCTGGCCGGGGGTGGCTCCGGCAGCCGTTGAGTTGCTCAGATCGGGACTGGATCTTGGAAATCGCGCGCCAGTATCGCAGTCTCGCTACCGACAGTCCCAGTCTGCGCTGAGGCCGCTTAGGCGTCCAGATGTTCCCGGCGCCGGAGTTCGTCGACCTTCTCCACGACGTCCCGCTGTGCTTCGGGCGACAGGCCGACCGTCCGGGCGGCGATCCGGCGGACACCATCGTCGCGCATGCTGGCCAGGAAGGTGAGTTCGGCGTCCAACTTCTCGTAGTAGGCGTCGTCGGTGAAGTACTCGGGCTTGATCCGGAAGAAGTTGGCCAGCGCGGTCATGGTTGTGGCAGACGGGTTGGTTCGGTTGCCGGACCGCAGTTGCGACAGGTACGGCGCCGACATCGTGATGCCCTCAGCCTTGAGCGCGCCGATCACCTCTGCCGACGTGTGTGGGCCACGACCCGGGGGGTACACCGTGTCGAACAGCCTGTTGAGCCTGGCTGAAAATGTGGTGCTCATCGAATGTGACCTCCAGAGTGCGAACAGAAGAGCTAAATAGGTCCCCTACGTGTTTGCTGTTCAATGTAGCGGGTCGCGAACAAAACGCCAAGCGCAAACTCCCCCTAGGACCGTCGGGTTCGGTTTTGTGCGGTTTCGCCTTGGGTCTGGGTGGCGCGAACGTTCCGGATCGGAACCCAAAAAACTGTGCTTAAGCTGAGAAATGCCCGCTCGGTCGGGGCGCGGCGGCCGATTCGCGTCCCCGATTCGCGACGCCGGGATGCGGCGCCATTCATCGATGGGGGCAACCGACGTTCCCCACCGCTGCGCTACTAATTACTATTTGCTGGAAACCTTCAGGCAACTTTAAGTCTGCTATCAGGCTGGTGAGACGCTTGGTTCACGCGGCGAGCAGCATGGCCAGGATCGCGGTGTCCGGGTGGCTGATCGGGTCCACTCCGACCCGGCTGACCATCCCGGTCACCGTGCCGTCCGCCTCCGCTTCCACCCATGCGGCACGGTGCTCCAGTCCGAGGTGGGGCAGACCGGGCAGCAGCAGGCATCCCGACGCTGCGCCCGAGCACTCCGGAAGTGACGGGGTGGTTTCCGATGGCGGATGCAACATGATCAAGGCGGGGGGGTGTTTTCCGGCGAAATATCCGGGTGCGATCGCCGTCTCGCCCACGACCGTGCCTTCGGCGAGTACCAACCCCACCGTCCCGGGCTGTGGGCGTTCCGGCAACTCCTCACGTACTCCGAAAATCGTTGTCGTGGAGAGCAGGCCAGGCAACGAGGCAACGCGCACCGCGACCATCAGCAGTTGGGCCCATTCTTTGGTGGAGTTGGGCCAGCGGCCCAAGACCACGAAGCCCTTCAGGGCGCCACCGGAATGGAAGGGCGCGATCTCAACCGCGCGTCCTGGGTTGCTCTCCATCTCGCCTCCGCGACGGGTTCACATCCAGCATGACCTATGGGGAGTCCGGCACTCAACACGACACGAGTGCCACGGCGAGAAAGATTCGCCGGCTCTCAGCCGAAGATGAGGCCCTTGGTTTGGGAGGTCGCTGCAGCGAAGCGATTGTGCACGTCTGCCCAATTCACCACGTTCCAGAACGCTTTGACATAGTCGGCCTTGACGTTTTTGTACTGCAGGTAGAAAGCGTGTTCCCACATGTCCACCTGCAGAAGCGGGATAATTCCCAGCGGCACGTTCGCCTGCTGGTCATAGAGTTGGAACGTCAGGAGCCGCCCGCCGAGGCTGTCATAGCCTAAAACCGCCCAGCCCGAGCCCTGCAAGCCGTTTGCCGCTGCCGTGAACTGAGCCCGGAACTTGTCGAACGAACCGAATGCATCATCGATGGCGGCTGCAAGTTCGCCGGTGGGTTTGTCGCCCCCGTCGGGGGACAGGTTCTTCCACCAGATGGAATGGTTGACATGGCCGCCGAGGTGGAAGCCGAGGTTCTTCTCGTTGAGGAAGATGGCGGAATGGTCATCGTTGGCACGCGCTTCCGCGAGTTTGGCGACAGCGGCGTTGGCCCCCGCCACGTATGCGGCGTGATGCTTGCTGTGGTGCAGTTCGTTGATCTCCCCTGAGATGTGGGGCTCCAGCGCCCCGTAATCCCAGTCCAATTCCGGCAAGGTGTAGTCAGCCACGAGAGTCCTTAGTGGTTGTGCGGTGTGATCCGGGCATCACCTTGCTCTATGACCGCGCACTCCGCAAGGAGGCGACAGCGACGTCAGGGCCTTGGGGGCGCGTTTCGCGTCGCTGTCCCGGTTTACAACAAGACGACGAGGGCGAGAATGCCCAGCAGAATAAGCGCGATGACGCCCGCACGCGTGGCGGCCATCAGGTAGGACCTGCTGGCCGCCGATGAGCCCATGGCCGATGACGAGGCAAGTGATGACCATGACGATGGGGCAGTGGAGCCCGCATCGAGTGGCTGAAACGTCATCGCAACCCCCTGGCCTGGATGTTCAACTGACCGCCTCAGTATGGGCCAGTGAAATTAATCACAATGCCAAGGCGAGACCGCGATCATAGCCCGCGATCGGCCGGCCTTCAATCCGTTCGGGTGGAGTCCGCGTCAGTGTGGTTCAGGTGGCGATGCGCGCATCGGCGTGTCCACCGGTGAGTCGCGGACCGGCCGTGGCCCGTTAGTGTGCCAATACAATTCGCGGACCGGTCCGGAGCCTGTTGATCGGCATCGGAACCTGGGCTGAGTTATCCACAGACCTGCAGCACAGTGAACCAGAAAAGCACTGTTCAGCGGCCAATTGACGATACGGCAGGGTGTGGATAGTCCTGTGGAGATTGTGGATAGGCCGGATATTGCTGGAAGCCAACCCTGGCGCATTCGGCACTGTGTGCCACTTTCGCGCCACTGCCGGCTGAGATGGTCACCGGCGCGCCGGGATGGCCGGCGGCGTCGCTATAGGCTGGGACCGTGATCCAGGTGTGTTCCCGGTGCGCTGCGCGGTGGAACGTGCGAGAAACCCGACGCGTATGGTGCCCGCGCTGCCACGGCGCCCTGCTGCCGCCGCCACCCTCGATGGATCGGCCTCCGGCCGTTTCGGGAAACCGGGATCGGCACCGAGCCCACCGCGAGGCGGTCGAACCGCGCACGGGCTTTCGGTGGATTGCGGTCCGGCCCGGACCGGCGCCGCCGCCACGGTTCCGCCGCCCGTCGCTCGGCCCGACCCCGCGCTATCAGAGCATTCCGCGCTGGGGTCTTTACGACCGTCCCGCGGCCGGTGCACCGCTGGCAGCCCAGGTGCCGCGGAAAAGCGCGTCGGACACCGCGGTGCGGGCCACATTGCTGGCCTCGGCCGCCGTGTTCAGCCTCGCCGCGCTGGTGCACATCCTGCGGTATCTGCTGCTGCTCATCAATCGGACGACGCTCCTGCCGCCACTGGTGGCCAATGGCACTTTGTTGATGGGCGTGCTGGCCAGCCTGGCGGCGATTGTCGCGGTCATCGTCACGGCCGCCACGATGGCGTCATGGTTGGTCGGGCGGCGTTCCGCAGTGTTCAGGTTTCTCGGCCACGACGACCCACGATCTGAATGGGAGTTGTGGGCCGGCTGCTTGGTTCCCGTCGCGAACCTTCTATGGGCACCGGTCTTTTTGATCGAGTTGGCCCGTGCCGAGCAGTCCGAAGCGCGGCTGCGCGGCCCCATCGTGATGTGGTGGGTCGCGTGGATCTTCTCCACCGCGATATCGGCGTGGGCGATGTGGACCAGTTCGGCCACTGATGCGCAGGGGGTCGCCGACAACACGGTGACGGTGATCATCGCCTACCTGGCAGGTTTGGCGGTTCTGCTGCTGTTGTGGCGGGTGTTCAACACCTTTGTCCGCAAATCGGTGGAACGCCCGCTCCACCGCTGGGTGGTCGTCCCGGAAGATCAGACCAACGTGGAACCCCAGAGTGAATCGACTCCGAACGATCCTCCCGGTGATCTTCCCGACGATGCCGAACTCGAACCGGATCTGCGGGCCGATCAGCGAGAGCCGGTGGCGTAGTTCATGTCTCAGTCTGCCGCGGCGCGGGGGAAACACCACCCGTTCGTGGTGGCTCACCGCGGTGCGTCGGCCGACCGTCCCGAACACACCCGGGCCGCATACGACCTGGCGCTCCGGGAGGGCGCCGACGGGGTCGAGTGTGACGTACGACTTACCGTCGACGGGCACCTGGTGTGCGTTCACGACAGGCGAGTTGATCGCACTTCGACGGGAACCGGTCTGGTCAGTGAGATGACGTTGGCTGAATTGCAGCAATTCGACTGGGGCGCTTGGCATGCCAGTCGTGATCATGGAGTCGACTCCGACGACACCGGCCTGCTCACTCTCGACGAGTTGCTGGCAATGGTGCTGGACTGGCGACGGCCGGTGAAGATCTTCATCGAGACCAAACACCCGGTGCGCTTCGGCGCCTTGGTGGAAAACAAGGTCTTGGAGTTGCTCAACCGCTACGGCATCGCCTCTCCAGCGTCGGCGGATCTGTCCCGCGCGGTGGTGATGTCCTTCTCAGCTGCGGCGGTGTGGCGTATCCGCCGGTCGGCCCCGATGCTTCCCACCGTCCTACTCGGGGAGACCTCGTGGTACCTCGGCGGTGGCGCCGCGACCACCGTCGGCGCGACGGCGGTCGGCCCGTCCATTGCCACCTTGCGCGAGCATCCCGATCTGGTGGACCGGGCCGCCGCGCAGGGTCGGGCGATGTACTGCTGGACCGTCGACCATTACGAGGATGTTGAGTTTTGCCGCGACATCGGAGTGGGCTGGATCGCGACCAACCATCCGGGCCGCACCAGGGCCTGGCTGCACACAGGATTGCGCGATACCGACCGAGAGGACGTTCCCCGGGATCCGTCCTGAGGGGATGTGGTCTGGGCGAGCCGATCACGGCTGCGCGTCGAGCACCGACTGGGGGATCGGCGAATCGCTGCGCAGGGCATCGAATAGTGCGGCGGCGGCTGCGGAGTCCCAGACCACGACCGAACCCGAGTCATTGTCGGTGAACTCACCGATCGGCACGGTGACCGCGGTACCCACTGTGCGCAGTGCCCAGCCCAGTTGGGCCAGGTTCCAGACATGCCCATCTCGGTCGACGCTCAGTGCCGCCGCCATCGCGCGCGAGGTGCGATACCACCGCCAGGGGTTAAGCCATACTGCCGGACTCTCCGCGCGGCGCAGCATCGCCGACACGAAGTCCCGTTGGTGGCTCATCCGATCGAGATCCGACCGAGGCGTCGCTCGGCTACGCACGTAGCCGAGCGCGTTGCGTCCGTCGAGCCTCTGACAGCCGGCTGGCAGGTCGATGCCGGCCAGTGGGTCGGAGATGGGCTCAGGCAGACACATCTGAACCCCGCCGAGGGCGTCGACGACGCCGCCGAAACCTGCGAACCCGACCTCGACGTAATGGTCGAGGGCGATACCGGTGTTCAACTCAACGGTCTGCGCCAGAAGGGCTGGGCCACCCTGGGCGAACGCGGTATTGATCTTGTCCGCTCCATAGCCCGGGATGTCGACGTAGGAGTCGCGCGGGATGGACACTAGCGTCGGCGGCTGAGCTGAGTTGATTGCCGGAACATGTACCAGCAGGATGCTGTCGGTGTGCCCGTTGCCGATGTCACCACCGGTAGACAACTCGATCTGCTGCTGCGGGGTGAGGTCTGCGCGGCTGTCGGATCCAACCAGTAGCCAGTTGGTACCGCTGGCGGCCGCAGGACGATCGGGATACGCGCCGAGCACATCGATTCGCCGCAACGATGACTCGATCCAAATCGCTGTGGTCAGCATCGCGGTGATCGCGACAAGACCGATCGCCAAGGTGCTCAGTGCAATTCGTCTGCCCCACCGAGCCTTCCTTTTAGCGACAACTCGACGTGGCCGCCGGGGCTGCGGGGGCATTGAGCTCCGAGGGGTTCGGGCGGGTCGGGCCGGCCGCGCGGACTGTTTGGCCTCGGTCGGCCGCGCGGACTGTTTGGCCTCGGTCGGCCGCGCGGACTGTTTGGCCTCGGTCGGTCGCGCCCGCGTTACTGGTGCGGGGGGCGGCGGCGCGGCACGTGGTGGTGCGGCGTGCGCTGGTCGATAGCGCTGCTGGGGAGGTGGTGATGGTGGTCGCGGACCGGGCACTGGCCGAAGCGGGCGGGGCGGTCCGGGCAGCCGCGGTGCCGGACGGACGGTTGACGAGTCGCGCCGGATCACCGGTGCGGGCTCACGCGCGGGCGGCTGACGCGGCCGATGGGGCTGACGCGGGATTGGCTCTGTCGGCGGATCCGTCCCCGGTGGAGGTTGCTCGTTCACTGCAGTTGATCTTTCAACGCAGCCAGCCAAGATGGCCGGCCGCCAGTGTGTACCCGACGAATGCCACGGTGTCGATAAGCCCGTGTGCGATCACCAGCGGCCAGAGCCGACCGGTCCGGCACCAGGCGTATCCGAACACCAGGCCCATCACCACATTGCCGAGGCCGGCTCCGAAGCCTTGGTAGAGGTGGTACGCACCGCGCAAGATGCTCGACGCCACCACCGCCTGGCCCGATGTCATGCCGAGCTGGCGCAGGCGGGTGATCAGATACCCCACCACGACCACCTCTTCGGCAAATCCGTTGGCGAACGCCGCCAACACGAGCATCGGGATCCGCCACCACGAACTATCCAGGGCCGCGGGCTCCACCTCCGCGTTCAAGCCCATCGCGCGGGCGGCCAGATAGAACATGAGCCCAGGAATCCCGATGAGCGCCGCCAAGCCCATCCCGCCCGGAATGTCGGTGCGCCAACGTAACCGGCCCAAACCGATGTCGGCTGGCTTGATGCCGCTTCGCCACAGCAGGTAGAGAGCCAACGCTCCCCACGCCACCAGCTGACCGACCGAGACCGCATTCAGGCCGAGGTTGATCAGGTCGAAGCGGGACTGGTTGGAATTCAGTCGCACCCGATAGCCGGGCAGCCCGGAGAGCACCGCGTCGGCGAGTCGAAAAACAGCAATGAACGCGCTGACGCCGAAGGTCACGGCCAGCATGACCCCGACCTCGATTCGCAGGGTCCGGCGATCGGTGATCAGGAACTCGCCGCGGGTGGCGTTCACCGAAGCAACGGTAGTGCCTCGCGTGCGGCAGGTTCCTGAGCCGCGGGCGCGGTCTCCGGCAGGCGATAGTGTGAAGACGTGCCACGCATCGCCTACCTCGGCCCGGAGGGGACCTTCACCGAAGCGGCACTGCTGGCGATGGCCGCCGCGGGAATGGTGCCGGGTGGGGGCGAAGTGCGGCCCGAACCGGCGGAAAGTACGCCGACCGCGCTGGAGGCCGTCCGGTCCGGCGCCACCGACTTCGCCTGCGTTCCGATCGAGAACTCAATCGAAGGCAGCGTGCTTCCCACCCTGGATGGTCTGGCCGCCGGTTCGCCACTGCAGATCTATGCCGAACTGACTCTGGATGTGTCCTTCAGCATCGTCACTCGGCCGGGGATAACAGCCGAGCAGGTGCGACGCGTGGCGGCGTTCCCCGTCGCCGCGGCGCAGGTGCGACGCTGGCTGGCCGCACATATCCCCGATGCAGAGTTGGTGCCGGCGAATTCAAACGCGGCGGCCGCACTCGATGTCGTCGCCGGCCGAGTCGATGCCGGCGTCAGCACCGCACTGGCGGCCCAGCGCTACGAGTTGTCCTCGCTGGCCGACAACGTCGTCGATGAGCCCAACGCCCGCACCCGCTTCGTACTCGTGGGAAAAACCGGTGCCCCGCCGGCACGCACGGGTGCGGACCGCACGTCAGTGGTGCTGCTGATCGACAGCGCTCCCGGAGCCCTGGTGTCGGCGATGAGTGAGTTCGGCATCCGCGACATCGACCTGACCCGCATCGAGTCCAGGCCCACCCGCACCGGCCTGGGCACTTACATGTTCTTCCTCGACTGCGTTGGCCATATCGACGACAGCGCGGTCGCCGAGGCACTCAAGGCGCTGTACCGCCGTTGCGCGGAGGTCCGCTACCTCGGATCCTGGCCGACCGGCGCCGCTGCAGGGGCGTTGCCACCCCAACTCGATGAGGCTGATCGGTGGTTGGACCACTTACGCGACGGCAGGCCATGAGCGGACGGCTGATCCTCGTCCGGCACGGCCAGTCGCACGCGAACCTCGAACGTCGACTCGACACCCGGCCACCGGGAGCCGAACTCACCGAGGCCGGCCGCGAACAGGCGCGCGCGTTCGCCCGGTCCCGGCGCAATCCCCCCGGCCTGCTTCTGCACTCGATCGCCCGACGGGCGGCGCAGACTGCGATGGAGATCAGCGCCGAGTTCGCCATGGCCGCAAGTGAAGTCGGCGGGATACACGAGGTACAGGCCGGCGATCTTGAGGATCGCACTGACGACGACGCCATCGCGCAATTCACCGCCGTCTATCAGCGGTGGTGCGAGGGCGACCTCGATGTTGCGATGCCCGGTGGGGAGAGCGGCAGCGACGTGCTCGATCGCTATGTGCCGGTGCTCAATGATCTACGACTGCGGTACCTCGACGACTCCGCCTGGCCAAGCGACATCGTGGTGGTCAGTCACGGCGCAGCGATCCGCCTTGCTGCCGCGACATTGGCCGGAGTCCAGAGCGGCTTCGTCCTCGACCATCATTTGGCCAACACCGAGACGGTGGTGTTGGCGCCGATCACCGAGGGACGCTGGAGTTGCACTCGGTGGGGGTCGAGGGTCCCACCGTTCTATCCCGAACACGATGGGCACGCGGTCGCAGATGCGCTGCAGTCCACCGACCCGATGGGGTGATCGGGTTGGCAGGCGGCTGTGACGGCGAGAACACCATCCCCGACGTCGTTGCCCGGCGGGTGTGTGCGGGGTGCGGATCGACGGTTCCGGCCGGGATGTTCTGCGGATGCTGCGGGGCCGAACTCGACAGACCCGGGGATCGGCTGCACCTGTTGCGTCCGCGGGTCTTCGTAGTCG
>Ga0247841_10009525_pt1 | contig 13577 bp, 8 predicted proteins | sample LaCruzMarch2015__2_FD_192410 | JGI IMG/M metagenome (GOLD analysis project Ga0247841, IMG submission 192410) | Freshwater microbial communities from meromictic Lake La Cruz, Castile-La Mancha, Spain - LaCruzMarch2015_18m | ecosystem: Environmental > Aquatic > Freshwater > Lake | place: Spain...
TTGGCATGTGGTTATTTTTTAAAACTTGCAGGATTTGATGTTGATATTTATGAAACTAAAAATTTACCCGGAGGAATGGTTTCTGATGCAATTCCTTCTTTTCGTTTAACTTATGAAGCAATAAATAAAGATATTAAAAGAATTGAAAATCTTGGCGTAAAAATTCATTATAACTGTAAAATTGATTCACAATATTTTAAAGACCTCAGAAGTTCACATAATTATATATACCTTGCTGTTGGTGCTCAAAATTTTAAAATATTAGGAATTGAAGGAGAAAATTCAATTGGTGTTATTAATCCATTTAAATTTTTATCATCCGTAAAACATCAGGAAAAAATAGAAGTTGGAAAAAATATTGCAATTTTAGGTGGTGGAAATACTGCTATTGATGTTGCAAGAACAGCTTATCGTATTGCAGGTAACAATAGTAATGTAACAATAATTTATCGTAGAAGTATGAACGAAATGCCTGCAGATGTTGAAGAAATAAAAGCACTGCTTGAAGAAGGCATTAAAATACAAGAACTTACAGCTCCTTCAAAAATTATTAGCAAAGATGGAAAAGTTAAAGCATTGGTTTGTTACAAAATGCAATTAACTGATAAAAAAGATAATAAAGGCAGACTGATTTCGGAAAAAATAGAAGGTTCAGAATTTGAAATCAAACTTGATACTATTATACCTGCTATTGGACAAGATATTGTGATTGATTTTGTAAAGCCTAATTTACTTGAAGCAAATGAATATTTTGAAACAAAAATTAAAAATGTATTTATTGGTGGTGATGCAATGCGCGGTCCTGCTACAATTATAAAAGCTGTAGCAGATGGACGTAAAGTAGCAGAAAATATCATAAAAAAATCAAATATTATTTTCAATTTCAATCCTGATACTGAGGATAAAGGAATTACTTATAATGATTTAATAATTAAAAAATCTCAAAGAGTTTTCGGCACAAAATCTTGTGAATTAGAAATAAACAATCGAAAAAACTTTGATATTGTTGTAAACACATTAACAAAAGAACAAGCAATTGAAGAAGCATCAAGATGTTTACTATGTAATGAAGTTTGCAGTATTTGTGTTACTGTTTGTCCTAACAGAGCAAATTATTGTTACTTTACAAAACCATTATCATATAATTTGCAAAAAATTGAAATTAAAAATGGCAAACCTAATACAATTGAAGATAAATTGTTTGAAGTGAAACAAAAATATCAAATAATCAATATTGCAGATTTTTGTAACGAATGTGGCAACTGTGATACTTTCTGCCCTTCTGCAGGTGCTCCTTATAAAAATAAACCAAAATTTTATATTGATAAACAGACATTTTTAAATTCAGATTCAGGATATTTTATAAATAAACATGATAATAAAGTTGATATTATTTATAAAAAGGAAAGTATGACAAAAACTTTATCCCTCCTTAATGATTCATATATATTTACAACAAATGATGCAATCATAACATTTAATAAAAATGATTTCAGAATTAAAAATATTAAAATTCTCAATTCAGTTGTAAAGGAATTATATTTTAACAAAGCTGCTGAAATGAGTATTCTTTTAGAAGGAGCAAAAAATTTATATTAAGAATAAATTTATTATTATAACTTAAATTTTAAATAAAATGATTAAAACTATTGATAGGGTTACAAACCCTGAGGTATTAAAAAAAGCAATTGAACGATTTAAAGAAAAAGGAATTATTCTTCCAACATTTGCTGAAATGCAAAATCCTGAAATAATTTCAGATAAAATTAAAAATAAATTAAAAAATATAGGTTTATGGGATTTACACCCTTTAAATTTATTTCGAATAACCTGGAAAAATGAACCAAAAGAAAAAGGCGGTTTATACGGAGATGGAAACTACATTGAATTACCAAAAGAATTAACAGGTGTTGATGCAAGAATAGTTTTGTTATTGGGTAAATGGTTTCCAACCGGAGCTCATAAAGTTGGCGCAGCATATGGCTGTCTTGCCCCAAGAATTATTACAGGACAGTTCGATCCATCTTATCACAAAGCTGTATGGCCATCAACAGGTAATTATTGCAGAGGCGGTGCTTTTGATTCTTATTTGATGGGTGTTACAGCTGTTGCAATTTTACCTCAGGAAATGAGCAAAGAAAGATTTGAATGGTTAAAAGAAATTGGCGCAGAAGTAATTGCTACTCCGGGATGCGAATCAAATGTAAAAGAAATTTATGATAAATGCTGGGAAATTAAAAGAACCCGAAAAGACTGTGTGGTTTTCAACCAATTTGATGAGTTTGGAAATGCTTGCTGGCATTATAATGTTACAGGAAATGCAATTGAAGATGTTTATAACAAAATAAAAAATAACAAAAGTAAATTAGCTGCTTATATATCTGCTACCGGTTCAGCCGGAACAATAGCTGCCGGTGATTTTCTTAGAACAAAACACCCGCATTTGAAAGTTACTGCTTCTGAAGCACTTCAATGCCCTACACTTTTGAGAAATGGATTTGGCGGTCACCGTATAGAAGGGATTGGTGATAAGCATGTTCCTTGGATTCATAATGTAAAAAATACAAATTTCATTACTGCAATTGATGATGAAGATTGTATGAGAATACTAAGATTATTCAACGAAGAAGAAGGCAAAAAATATCTTAAATCTAATGGCATTGATTCTCAATTTGTTGAAAACCTTAAATGTTTAGGAATATCCGGAATCGGAAACATTTTATCTGCTATTAAAACAGCTAAGTATTATGAATTAACTTCTGATGATGTAATATTTACAATTGCAACAGATTCAGCCGAAATGTATAAATCAAGAATTGATGAATTAAGGGAAGAAAGAGGAAATTATTCCCAGTCTCAGGCAATTAAAGATTTTGAAAAATGTGTGTTTGGTACTAATACTGATAATGTTAAAGAACTTACATATTATGATCAAAAAGCAGTTCATAATTTAAAATATTTCACATGGGTTGAACAACAAGCAAAAGAAATTGAAGATCTTAACCAGTTATGGTACGATAGTAATCTTTGGAGTGATGTTTTTAGTCAGAATAAGAAATGGGATGAAATGATTAATGATTTCAACGATAAAACAGGTGTTTTAAAAAATTTATAATTTATTGAATACCCGTGATAGATTAAAGCCTTCACGGGTATTAATTTTTCAGTTTTAAATTTATGACAAATAAATATTTCTTCGAATGTACAAACTGTGGTAAACTTCATTACTCAACTGAAGTTATATATTTATGTCCGGATTGTGAGGCTTCAAATAATAATATCACTCCACCTAAAGGAGTGCTAAAAACAATTTATGATTATGATAAAATCATTAAAGATTATAGTTCTAAAATAATTAGCAAATTAGAAGAAACTAATTTTATTGATTTGCTTCCTATAAATACATATGAAAATTTATCATATCTAAAAGTTGGAAAAACCCCTGTTTATAAAATTAACAATCTAAACTCTAACAAGTTGTTATTTGATCTTTATTTGAAAGACGATTCACAAAATCCCACTTTTTCATTTAAAGACAGGGCTTCAAATTTAGTTTCCGGTTTTGCAAAAGAAAAAAATATTCAAACAATTGTTGCTGCATCAACAGGAAATGCCGGTTCTTCTTTGGCAGGTATATGTGCATCACAAAAGCAAAAAGCAATAATAGTAGTTCCTGCAAAAGCACCAAAAGCAAAATTAACACAGATTGTAATGTACGGTGCAACAATAATTCCTGTTGAAGGCACTTACGATAACGCATTTGATTTAAGTATTGAAGCGAGTAAAAAATTTGGATGGTACAATAGAAATACTGCTTATAACCCATTTACAATTGAAGGTAAAAAAACAGTATCTTTCGAGATATTCACACAACTTTCTCATAAATTACCTGACAGAATTTTTGTACCTGTTGGTGATGGAGTTATAATTTCCGGCGTTTACAAAGGATTTGAAGATTTACTTAAATTAAAAATAATTGATAAAATACCTGTTATTGTAGCTGTTCAGGCTTCAGGAAGTGATAATATTATAAGAAATATTGAAAGTTTAGAATTTATATCAAAACCTTCTGAAACTATTGCAGATTCTATTTCTGTTGATATTCCACGTAACTTTTATATGGCAAAAGATTTTATTCAAAAATATGATGGAGAGTGGATTACAGTTACCGATAACGAAATTATTGAATCTTCTGTTTACTTAAGTAATAATACAGGTTTATTTTCCGAACCTGCTGCTGCAACTGCATTTGCAGGATTAATTAAATACAATAAAACCGGTAAAATTCCTCAAAGCTCAAAAAATATGGTACTTCTGACAGGAAGCGGTTTAAAAGATTTAAATTCCGTTCAAAATGCTATAAATATTCCAAAAGCAATTAAACCTGAAATTAAAGAAGTTCAAAAATTGTTGAAGATTTAAATTTGAAATAGACTAAGCCAATCAACCAATAATTTTCATTAAAGATGTATTTTTATTTTATATAAATAAAATTCTCTCTATTTTTGATTTTAATTTTAATGAATAATTATTACGTTAAATATACTGATTATTATATGAATAATTTATTATAATTAACTAATTAATAATTATTTAAAACTGATTTTAAAGTGAATATATATATTATAATTATTTTATTATTTTCAGTACTCACCTGTATATTATCAGTTTATATATTATTTAACAGGAAAAACAGAGGTGCGGTAAGCCTTAGTTGCTTACTAATCAGTATTACAATTTATTCTCTAGGCTATGCTTTTGAATTGTCATGCAAAACTTTAGAACAAATATTTTTCTGGCTTCATATTGAATATATAGGTATTTCACTTATTCCTGCTTTCATTTTGGTTTTTGCACTACAGTTTACAGGAAAAAACCAATTGCTTACTCGTAGAATCAGTTATGTTTTATATAGTATATCCTTAACTTCTTTTATCATCCAAATCTCTAACTCAAATCTTAATCTGTTTTACAAAAAATTAGAGGTAGAGCATATAGGCAATCTTGTTTTAGCAATGCCGGAAAAAGGACTCTGGTATTGGGTTCATTCAGGTTACATTATTTCCGCAATTTTTATCAGTTTCATAATATTTCTTTCCTCTATAGGCTCCAGCAACAATATTTATAGGAGACAATTAATAATTATGTTAGCCAGTAGTATCATTCCATTTATTGTATATCTTTTTTATCTTACAGGAATGGGACCAGAAGGTATTGATTTAACACCTTTTGGATTAACAATTGCAAGTATACTGATAACAATAGGTTTGTTCCAATACAAATTGTTCCGTTTTACCCCAATTGCTTTAGGTAGTGTTTTTGAAAGCATGAGAGATGGTGTAATACTTATTGACATCAATAATAATATAGTAAACTATAATCCTTCGGCTAAAAAAATAATCAAAAATCTGTCTTCTGCATCAATTGGCAAGGATGCAATATATGAATTAAAAAACATTAAAGAACTCATTGAATTATTAAATGACGATAAACTTAATTCCGTTTACTTTAATAACTCATACGAAAATAAAACATACTATTATCAAGCAGATATTTCTCAGATAAAAAACAAAAAAAATTACAAACTCGGATATTTGATTTCTATATATGATATAACAGCTCAAAAAGAATCAGAATTAATTTTAATAAATAATGAGCATAAACTTTCTCAACTTAATGACACTAAAGATAAATTTTTTTCAATAATAGCACATGATTTGCGAGGACCTGTCGGAAGTTTACATTCTATAATAGAACTTCTGACTGACAGCAATATGTCATTTTCTATAAATGAAGCCCAATCAATTTTATTATTATTGAAAAAAAACACTAAAATTACTTATCAGCTTTTAGAAAATCTTCTGACTTGGGCTCGTTCTCAACGCGAGGAAATAGTTTTTAACCCATTAAAACAAAATCTCTGCAATATAATACAATCAAATATTGACTTATATTCTTCAATTGCTGAAAATAAAAAAATAACACTTAAAAGTGAACTGGTTTCTGAACTGTATGTTTTTTTTGATTACGACATGATTTACACAGTAATAAGAAACTTAATTAATAATGCGATTAAATATACCGATGCAAATGGAAGTATAATAATTTCAGCAAAAGAGACAGAAAAATTCATTGAAGTTTCAGTAAAAGATACAGGAATTGGAATAGATGACTCAACAATAGATAAATTATTTAGAATTGATATTAAAGTTATTAGTAAGGAAGCTTTAGATGGTGAAAAAGGATCAGGTTTAGGTTTAATACTATGTAAAGAATTTATTGAAAAACATGGCGGAAAAATTTGGGTTAAAAGCGAATTAGGCAAAGGCAGTGAGTTCAAATTTACTTTAACCAGACAAGAAATAAGTATGGATACTCACGCTTGAGCCGATTTGTAATCTGGCAGTAAATAAATTTTCGAAATTAGTTGGTGGTATATTAAAAGTCTCGAATTACAAATCCGAACTAGCTTAGCGAGGCAAATTTATTTTTATTTCTTTTCCTGTTTTGATTATTTAATACTCCACCGAGCTGAGGTTCGGGCGGTGTAATGCCTTTTGAAACTTATTGTAACCCGTATAATAATTAGCCTTTGTTATAGCTCGTTAATTTTTCTTGTCTTAAAATCTAAATAATATGTCTTGTCCAATGGATACCCGCTTTCATCTATGAAAAATTGAGAAGGAAAACATAATGAATATACCCTATCGGGACTCAATGAAATATAAAATGTCCATTCTTTTTTAGTATCCTCGTTCCATTTTGCTTCTTTATCTTCTGGAAAGTCTGGGAAGTACTCTTCCCCTTTTTGTCCATAACTTATACCATTGTTGTAAGTAGACATTGGTCTGTCAAAAGTGAGGATAATTTCAGTAATATTTGGGTCAACATTTTTTGAATTATTTGGAATACTAATCGAGACAATTTTTGGACACTTAAATTCAAAATCTTTTTGCAATTGTTTAGGAGATAAACTATTTTGCAACTTTACTATTTCGGGCATAAAATCTTTTAGAGTTGGATATTTATCCCTGTTTTCTTCATATATTGATAACTTGTCAACGAGTTTGTCAATCCATAAGAAACCTTTAGACTGCTCAAAATAAACCTGATGTTTTAGATTATCTTCATCAACTTTATTTCTCTGGGAGTACCTGATTACACAAGCTCTTACCAAAATCTCATAGTCCATCGTTTTAGCATTTCCATATGCTTGAGATGCTAATTTTTTCTTTACAAGTTTATACATCTTGTCTGTTATAGTTTGTATGGCGGGATAATTAGCATCAATCAAAGAATTACAAAATGAATGATTAAACTCATGTATCACAGTAGAAGTAACTCTTTCCGGATAAAAAAGTTGTCCAGAACTGTCCGCTTCACAACTTCCTATAATAGCATATAATTCTTCTTTCCCATCATTAAAAATTGCTTTGGGTCCATAATTGCCCCATCCATTTGGAATACTTAAAATCAAATTGAAATTACCCTTTGGCTTTTCACCATAAAACTTTTCAAACCAATCAAGATCTACTTCCATTAGAATTTCTGAAAACTTGTCCTCAGCGACTTTGTATAATGTAACATGTTTTGAAAAAAAATCTTTGAATTTAGTGTCAAAATAGAATTGATTAAGGTGTTTAATAAATTTAGTCGCACTTTCCAGTCCCCAGCGATTATCAATACTGAATATAGAGAGATTTGGTCTTAATCGGATAGAATCAGTAATTTCAACGTCAATTGCAATAGACATAACAGCATCATAAGCCACTCTTTGTTCATTTCTGACTTTTTTAGCAAACTTGACTGCTTCATGTTCTTTAAAAGGTGCAAAATATTCATCAATTTCTTTTGTATAAAAAGGAACATTATCATTCATAAATTCCCTAGATTCTGCTAATCGGAAAATAATACTCAATAATTCTGTACGTTCGTCAACCTTTGGTTGCACTGTCAGATTTTGAGAAAATGAAACAATGACAGCAAGTGTCATTAGAATTGTTGTTATAATTTTTTTCATATGCATTTTTTTAATGAGCTATAACGTTTGGCGGTATGAAAAGTTGCCGATTGCGGGCGATTTCCTATCAAGTTACACAAGAGTTGAAGCGGGCTACAACCCTTGAATAACCTACTGAAACGGCGATTTTTATACCGCGTGTTGTGTGCGGGGCATTATTTAATTATTTTCAATTTTATCAATAAATCTTTTCCTCTTTCAATCATTCCCTTTTTCCATTTCTCTTTATAATTGTTAATAATATCTTGATACATTTCACCTTTATTTAGCTTATCATAGAGTTCAACAGTGAATAAAATTAGGTAAGAAATATTTGATTTTATATAGTTGTCAAATGGTAACGCTTTCATTTTGTCGGTTAAGAAAGAATTGTAAACAAATAACTTATCTCCGCGGTTTTCAGCGTCTGTTTCCAATCCTAATGCTTCACATACTTTTTTTAGATGCTCAATTTTAAAAATTGGAATAAAAAAGTCAGGATAAAAGTAAGATGCTAATCTAATTGGCAATGCTTCTGTATATTGAGGTATATCAAAGTCAAAAATCCCATTACAAAATTCCTGAAACTCATCTTTATCATTTAAGTTCCATGATTTCATTCCCAACATGTCAGGATAAATAAAATTTACTACTTTATCGAAATCTGGGTGCTCAAAAGCTGTTTGAAATTGTAATTCTCGTAATCCAGTACCTGCTAAATCATACTCGTATCCATAAACAAAATCATAAAACAAATTTTCTCTTCTGAGTTTATGTCCTTCAGGAGCATAAAAAATCAAGGAATTATATCCTTGCATCAGTTTCTTTTTTGTTTTCTCTCTTAGCTTATTTGCTTCAAATACTAATTTATTAGTTTGAGAATAATCTACATTCTGATTGAATACCTCGTCAATTATCTTTTGTAAGTCAAGCTCTCCAACTTTAATGGGTTTTGTTTTTAACTCCTTTAATTCATTTTTAAGATATTTTTCTCTCTTACGAAGAACCTCATATTTCGCCCAATTAGAAGTTATAAGGTCGTAAGTCAGTTTATTGTCTGAGCAATTTGACCAAATCTCGTTAAAAATATCAACGCAGTTTTGAGTATTATTTGAATCCGTTTTCACTGTTAATTCAACATTACTTTCAAAACCGCCCCTTGTCAAATTTGATGATGTAACATAGGCCTCATTGTCGGTAATGTAAAGTTTTAAATGTATAGAATTATCAAACTGTATCGTAAATTCCAAATCTAGCAAGGTCTTTAGAGTGGGTAAATCAAAAGAAGTCAAACTAGAATCGTCAAATCTTGTTATTATCCGTTTGTCTACAATTTCATATGTAGTTTGCTTGTCCAATAATGTATTAGCAAATGAAGAAAGAAATGGAACTGCAAAATTCAATCTTTCTTTGCTATTAATTATAGAATCTCGAATCCAATCTGTTAATGGGTTTTTTATTATCGTTTCATTCATGGTACGATGTTTTTTTGCCTTGCACACAACTCGTTTATATGTATGATAAATATCATATTTATTTATACTACAAATATATAAAAATAATATTTTAACAGACAATAAAAATAAGAAAAAATTTTAATAAACAAGAAAGGTATAACTTTTTATTTTTGCCTCATAAATATTTGAATAGGCACACCGGTAAAATCAAAGTTTGATCTTATTTTATTTTCCAAATATCTTAAATATGGTTCTCTCACATATTGAGGAAGGTTACAATAAAAAACAAAAGTAGGTGAATATGTTTTTAATTGATTTGCATACTTAATTTTTATATATTTACCTTTAATAGCAGGAGGATTATAAGCATCAATAGCTTCTAACATCACCCTGTTTAATTCAGAAGTAGTTATATGTTTTGTGCGATTTTTATTAACTAATTCGGCAGTTTCTAATACTTTATGTATTCTTATATTTGAAGTAGCAGAAGTAAAAATTATTGGAACATCGCTGAAAGGCGCAATTCTTTCCTTAATTTTTTCAGTAAATAATTTTGTGGAATTTGTGTCTTTTTCAAAAATGTCCCACTTATTTACTAAAATAATAACTCCTTTTTTATTTTTTTGAATTAATTGAAAAATGTTAAGATCCTGTGATTCAATTCCTGCTGTTGCATCAATCATTAGTAAACATACATCTGAATTTTCTATCGCCCTGATAGATCGCATTATTGAATAAAATTCTACATCCTCTTTTGTTTTTCCTTTTTTCCTTAATCCTGCAGTATCAACTAAATAGAAATCATGACCATATTTATTGTATCTTACATAAATTGAATCTCTTGTCGTACCGGAAATTGGTGTAACAATATTTCTTTCTTCACCTATTAAAGCATTAAAAAGAGATGATTTTCCTACATTAGGCCTTCCTACAATTGCGATTCTGGGAAGTATTAATTCTTCGACTTCTTTAATATTATCAAATGAGGCAACAACTATATCTAATAAATCTCCTGTTCCACTACCATTTATTGATGAAATACAATTTATGTCTCCCAAGCCTAAACCATAAAACACATTTGCATCATATTGTTTTTCGTTAGTATCTACCTTGTTAACAACTAGTATAACTTTTTTCTTGCATCTTCTTAATATTTTGGCTAAAGACTCCTCCAGATCAGTAATTCCACTAATTACATCAACTACAAAAAGAATAGTATCTGCTTCTTCTATAGCAAACAAAACCTGTTTTCTTATCTCTTCTTCAAAAATATCATCAGAATTAACAACATATCCGCCTGTATCAATTATTGAAAACGTAATTCCGTTCCATTCAACTTTGCCGTAATTTCTATCACGAGTAACTCCGCTTAACTCATCAACTATGGCCTTCCTTGAACTTGTTAAACGATTAAATAATGTCGATTTTCCGACATTTGGTCTTCCTACAATTGCAACTATATTACTCATGGTAAATTTTTATAAATTTAATTTGTTTGTCTGTTTGTTTTGATATTTAATTCTTTAACCGTAAAGAAAACAAAGTATTAACATTTAATATGTAATCCTCTGCAAACTTTGCGATTTTTTTTGCAGCTTTGCTTTAAAATATTTTTTAGATAAATTGTCTATTTCCTAAAAAGAAGTCTAAAAACATCTTCAACTTTATTTACAAAATTAATTTTAATATTAAATTTTGAAAAATCAATACTGGTTTTATTATACTTTGAAATAAATATTTGTAAAAATCCTAGTTTTTGGGCTTCGCTAATCCTTTGTTCAATCCTGTTTACAGGACGAATTTCACCTGATAACCCGACTTCACCTGCAAAACAAATATTTTTATCAATCGGTATATCCAAATCAGATGATAATATTGAACATATAACTGCAAGATCAATTGCAGGGTCATCAACTTTTATTCCGCCTGCAATATTCAAAAAAACATCTTTGGATGCAAGTCTGAACCCTGCTCTTTTTTCAAGTACTGCAAGAAGCATATTAAGACGTCTCAAATCAAAACCTGTTGAAGATCTCTGCGGAGTACCATAAACTGCTGAACTAACCAACGCCTGTACTTCAATAAGAAACGCCCGAATACCCTCAATAGTAGCAGATATAGCTATTCCGCTATGTTGACTGTCGTACTGAGATAACAGTAATTCAGACGGATTATTTATTTCTTTCAATCCGGAACTTTGCATTTCAAAAATACCTATTTCTGAAGTAGAACCATAACGGTTTTTTGTTGCCCTTAAAATACGATACATATAATTGTGGTCTCCTTCAAATTGAAGCACACAATCAACAATATGTTCAAGTACTTTTGGTCCTGCTATATTTCCTTCTTTATTTATATGTCCGATTAATAAAACAGCAGTAGAGTATAGTTTCGCATATTTTAAGATAAGCGCAGTACATTCTCTGATTTGAGAAACACTTCCCGGAGAAGATTCTATTTTATCGGTAAATAAAGTTTGAATAGAATCAATAATAATTATACCCGGTTTTTCTTTTTCAAGATGTAAAAAAATATTTTCCAAATTTGTCTCACACAAAATGAAACAATTATTTTTTTTGCTCAGTATTTCTATACGTTCTGCTCTGATTTTTATTTGCTGTGCACTTTCTTCTCCTGTAATGTATAAAATTTTATATTCTTTTATACTTAATGCGATTTGGAGTAACAGTGTTGATTTTCCAATTCCAGGCTCGCCACCTATAAGTACAAGTGATCCTGGAACTAATCCTCCTCCAAGAACTCTGTTTAATTCTAAACAATATGTATCAATCCTTTGTACATCTAACGTGCTTACTTCAGTAATTAATTGAGGATGACTGTTTGATGTAAAAAAAACATTATGATTTTGTTTGTCTTTATCTTTTAAAACTATTTCTTCGCTGTATGTATTCCATTCTTTACATGAGGGACATTTGCCAATCCATTTTGGGGATTCCGAACCACAATTCTGGCAAATAAATACAGATTTGCTTTTAGCCACAAAGGTTTTATTTTATTTTAGTGAATTCCATCCTTGGATATGCTTCAAGTGGATTAAGTATTAAAATTTTACTATTAACTTTTTCAATTGTGTATTTGCTTGCAATGGACATAGACCATTCTCCCTGTTCAGAAAAATGTAAAACCCATTTTGGAAAATCCATAGAAACTCTAAAATCGGTAGTATCTCTAAAATGAACACGGTGATTATCATATGGATGGTTAAAAGCCTGATAACGAATCATCATATTTCCATCATAAAATGTCCAGATGGTAGTATCATTTTCCATTTGCTCACGAGCAGACATTGTAACTTTCATCCAGCTTCCAATAAGTTTATTGTTTTCTTTCTTTTTACATCCCTGAGAAAATTGTAAAATAAACACTAAAATTAATGGAATAATAAGATGAGTTTTAAAAATATATTTTTTCATTTTAACTTGTATTATCTCTAAAATTTTATAATATAATTATATAGCACAAATTAACCTTAATTTAGAAAAGACTAATTTTAAAAATAAACAAATACTTACTTTAGCTTTTCTTTGTTGTAAGAATAATTCTCACTATTATAATTCCAAAATTTTGAATTATTCAGGTTAATAAATTTTATACAAAAATAAACAAATATTTTTTAAATAAAAATAGTAAAATTTATTTTTTTGTTATTTGATTAATTATGTTAGTAGTAGAATAGCCATTAATATAATCTATCGTAACTATTTTACCCCCGTTTGACAAAACAATATCATTGCCAACAATTTCTTCCGGCTTGTAATCACTGCCTTTTACAAGTATATCAGGTTTAATAAAATCAATAAGGTTGTATGGAGTATCCTCGTCAAATAAAATAACTGCTGTTACAAAATTTAATGAAGCTAAAGCTAAAGCCCTTGAGTATTCATCTTGTATAGGGCGGTTGCTGCCTTTAATTCTTTTAACAGAACTATCTGAATTAAGTCCTATGATTAGTAAATCCCCTTCATTTGCGGCTAAAGCCAAATATTCAATATGTCCACGATGAATAATATCAAAACAACCATTAGTAAAAACAATTGTTTTATCTTTAAATCTCCAATAAGATAATAATCTTGAAAGAGATTCTTTTGCAATTATTTTAG
>Ga0247841_10009528_pt1 | contig 13574 bp, 9 predicted proteins | sample LaCruzMarch2015__2_FD_192410 | JGI IMG/M metagenome (GOLD analysis project Ga0247841, IMG submission 192410) | Freshwater microbial communities from meromictic Lake La Cruz, Castile-La Mancha, Spain - LaCruzMarch2015_18m | ecosystem: Environmental > Aquatic > Freshwater > Lake | place: Spain...
GCTTGTTTTCCGCCTTTTTTTTAATGTTTAATGTAGCTATATTAAACATTATTGGAAGTCCTCATCAATTACTCAGAAAAATTTCTATTCCCGAAAGGATAATTATATGAAGTCCAGAATTGGCAGAATATTTGAAAATACTAAAGATTTTATAGGCATCATAATAGGTTGTGTTATTTTCGCCATTTCTTATGCATGGTTCCTCATACCGTTTAAAGTATCTCCCGGCGGTGTCGGAGGTATTGCGCAGGTGATTAATCACTTCACCGGATTTCCTGCGGGTATTTCAATGATTATTATCAATGTTCCGTTGTTCATATTAGCGTATTTTTTTCTCGGAAAGCAATTCGGATTCCGCTCGTTCTTCGGTATGTTCGTTGGTTCAATTTTAATAGACCTGTTCTCGCCTGAACTTCTTTATAAAAATTTTCCGTTCTTAAGGGAAATTATTAATACACAATATTGGGCATTTACGGATAATATACTGCTTGCTTCAATAGCCGGCTCTGTCCTTCTCGGTCTGGGTCTCGGAATAATTTTCCGTTTTCGCGGCTCAACCGGCGGTACGGATATTCCTGTCGCAATGCTGAAACAATACACAGGCGTTTCGATGGGTTCTGGTTACTGGGTAATTGAGACCGCAATAATTTTTGGAATAGGTGTCGTATTCAAGGACCTCAATCTGATTATCTGGGGATATCTAAACCTGTTTATTACAACACAGATTGTTGATATAACAGCCGAAGGATTGCCGTATGTGAAAGGCGCTTACATAATATCTAAAGCCGAGGCGGCGATTAAATCAAGGATTTTTGATGAACTTGACCGCGGAATAACAGTGTTCCATTCGGAAGGCGGATATACGGGCAATCAGCGGAATGTAATGTTCTGCGCCGTCAACCGAAGGCAGGTTACACAGTTACGCAGGATTGTAAAGGAAGAAGATCCGAAGGCGTTCATGTATCTTGTTGATGTGAATGACGTTATGGGTGACGGGTTTAAATCGAGAGTGCTGGACTTTCAGCCGGATTCTCCGCCTGCCTGATGAACCGATTAAAAAATAAATGAGGCGTGAATTTTATCGGAAATTAGATCTTTAAACAAGAAACTTAGCGCGTTCTTCCGGAGTGGGTATGCGGCATGAATCTTTTTTCCCGAACCATTTATACCGATTGCGGGCGATTAAATCATAAAAAAAATTCCTTATAACAGGCGGAATTATTATAAATACGTATAATAATTTCCATGCGCCTCCGAGATACCGCGTAACTTTAATCGCGGCAGTTGATTTAGTATACAATAGACCTCTTTCCATGAGCAGGAATGTATTGAATTCATTTAAAGGGAGATTGTTATCCCTTAGTATCTTCTGTCCCGTATCTGACTGAAGTGAAGCAAACTTAAATATATTTTCTTTGTCACGGTCAATCACAAAGTTCACGCTTGAGTTGCAGAAGTTACAAACTCCGTCGAATAATATCAGGGAATGATTATTTCCGTTTTCTGTCATAGTTGTTTGTATTATCATCTAAAATAAAACAATTTTTACGGCGAAAAAGTTATTATGCAGATGTGAGACGCGCGATTATATCTTTATGAAGAGGGAATTCGTCTGACAGCACATCTCTTTTCCCGAGTTCGAAATCCTTAAAATCAAAACCCGGAGCGACGGTGCATCCTACGAGAGCGAAAGAATTTTTGTCCCGAACTTCAGCCGCAAACCACTGTCCTTTTTTTATAACAACCTGAAACGATTCGCCCTGGGCAGGTAAGTTTCCGATGGTATGTACAGTAAGCTCTTTGTTCTTACCTATTACGTAAATATCGAGTGCGGCGCCGGTGTAAAAATGCCATATTTCGTCCGAATTCAGGCGGTGGAACGCGGAGAAATCATTTCCCGATAATAAAAAATAAATTGATGTGCAGATATATCTTTCTCCTGAATATCTTTCCGGTAATCCTTTTATGATTTTTTCCTCAGACCTGAAAATTTCACTGTAGTATCCGCCTTCAGGGTGTTTCTCGAGTTTCAGTTGCTCTATAAGTTCTCTTGCTTTTTCAATCATAAGTACAAATTATTATACAACCAAGTTAATATTTTTCAGTTACTTTGCAATTCACAAATATTTCTTAAAAATATTTTTAAAAGCATTTTTTTTGGTGTTTTTTGACTATTAGTTGTTAATTGTTGCATTGATAAACAGCAAAAAAATAACTAATTTCAAGCTATTAATGGGGATATAGCTCAGTTGGTAGAGCACTTCGTTCGCAATGAAGGGGTCGCAGGTTCGAATCCTGTTATCTCCACAAAACACCGACTTTAAAGACGTCCGGAATGAGTATCAGCGCAGGTTCTGTTTGTCGTCTTTAAACTTTATTATTAATAAATAAAATTTCACGATTTGTATGCCTAACGAAAGAATTATTCCCGTAAACATTGAGGACGAATTAAAATCATCGTATATAGATTATTCAATGTCTGTTATAGTCGCGCGCGCTTTACCGGATGTCCGTGACGGTCTCAAACCCGTTCACCGCCGTGTTCTGTTCGGTATGAGCGAACTCGGACTGGCACCGAATAAACCTTACAAGAAATCAGCAAGAATAGTCGGAGAAGTGCTCGGTAAATATCATCCGCACGGTGATACTGCTGTATATTACACAATGGTTCGTATGGCTCAGGATTTCTCTCTCCGATATATGCTCGTTGACGGACAGGGGAACTTCGGCTCCATTGACGGTGATTCTCCTGCGGCTATGCGTTATACCGAGGCAAGAATATCCAAGATTGCCGATACGATGCTGACAGATATAGATAAAAATACTGTGAAATTTGCTCCGAATTTTGATGAAACACTGAAAGAACCTACTGTACTTCCTTCAATGCTTCCTAATCTTCTGATTAACGGCTCTAACGGAATTGCCGTCGGAATGGCAACTAACATTGCTCCGCATAATCTTACTGAAGTTGTTGACGGATTAATTTACTTACTGAAAAATCCCGATGCGACAATAAAAAAACTGATGAAATATATTACCGCTCCTGATTTTCCGACCGGCGGTATTATATACGGCTATCAGCCTGTTATTGACGCTTATGAAACAGGCAGGGGCAAACTCATACTTCAGGCTAAAGCATCTATTGAACCCGACAGGAACAGGCAAAACATCATTATTACGGAACTGCCGTATCAGGTGAATAAAGCGATTCTGATTGAAAATATTGCTCAGCTGGTACGTGACAAAAAGATTGAAGATATAGCCGCTATCAATGATGAAAGTGACCGGGACGGTATGAGAATAGTAATAGGGCTGAAACGTGATGCTAATCCTCATGTGATTATAAACAACCTGTACAAGCATACACAGATGCGTGTCACATTCGGCATAATCTCGCTCGCACTTGTTGACGGAATTCCCAAAGTTCTCACACTTAAGGAGATGATGCAGCATTTCATAAAGCACAGGCTTGAAGTTATAGTTAATCGTTCAAAATTCGAACTGGATTCAGCCGAAAAACGTGCGCATATTCTTGAAGGTTATATAATCGCACTCGACAACATTGATGAGGTTATCAAAATTATTAAGAAATCAAAGGATGCAGCGATAGCCCGTGAAGGATTAATGAAACGTTTCAAACTTTCCGAAATTCAGGCGCAGGCAATTCTCGACATGCGTCTCCAGCGTCTGACGGGACTTGAGAGAAGGAAAATTGAAGAAGAGTACAAAGAGATTCTGAAAACAATAGAGCGTTTAAAACGCATTCTCGCCAGCGATCTGCTTCGCCGTGAAATTATCGCGGATGAGCTAAAGTGGCTCAGAGAGAAATTCGGGGATGAGCGCAGAACAGCGATTATTCACGATGTGAAGCAAATGTCGGATGACGAAATGCTGAAAGAACTTATCAAAGAAGAAGACGTTGTCATCACAATATCCAATAAGGGATTCATAAAGCGAATTCCCGTAACTTCGTACCGCTCGCAGGGCAGGGGAGGAAAGGGAATAACTGCCGCAGGAACAGGAGGCTCTTCGGGTAATGCCGAGGATGATTTCCTTGAGCACATGTTTATCGGTTCAACTCATCAGTACATAATGTTCTTTACTGACAGGGGACGGTGTTACTGGCTGAAAGTGTATGATCTTCCCGAGGGTTCGCGGACTTCACGTGGAAAATCTATTTTGAACCTCATCGAGAAGGAAAAAGAAGAATCCATCAATGCTTTTGTTATCGTAAAAGATTTTACCGAAGAGCTCTTTGTGACAATGGTTACAAAAAACGGTATTATAAAGAAGACAAAGCTCGATGCATATTCCAATATTCGCAAAAACGGTATAAACGCTATTAACCTCAATGATAAAGATTCTCTGGTTGACGTCCGCCTTACGAACGGTACTCAGGAAATTGTTATCGGCACGCACAACGGACAGGCTATACGTTTCAACGAATCGCTGGTGAGGGATGTAGGCCGCGTATCAACCGGCGTACGCGGTATTAAACTCGGCAAGGACGATTATGTTGTTGGTATGATTGCAGTAGTAAGGCAGAGTGCTACGATTCTTGTTGTAACGGAAAAAGGATTCGGCAAGCGAAGCGATCTGGCGGATTACCGTATTACAAACAGGGGAGGCAAGGGAGTAATAACTGTTAAGACAACCGATAAAGTCGGTAAAATGATTACAATTAAAGAAGTAACGGATTCGGATGACCTGATGATAATTACTACACGCGGCATTCTGATACGGCAGAAAATAAAAGATATCCGCGTCATGGGCAGGAACGCTCAGGGTGTTAAACTTATACGCATAAGCGAAAGCGATAAAATATGCGCTGTGGCGAGGATTGCAGAAGAAGATAAAGAAGAAACTCCCGAAAAGTTATTCCAGTAAAATTTAAGATTTAATAATATGGATTTTATAGATTTAAGAAGCGACACTGTCACACGTCCTTCAAAAGCAATGCGCGAAGCGATTTTTGCCGCTGAAGTGGGAGATGATATATACGGAGAAGACCCCACTGTCAATAAACTTCAGGAGAAATGCGCCGCGCTGACGGGAAAAGAGAAAGCTCTTTTTGTCACCTCGGGTTGTCTTGGTAATCAGCTTGCTATAAAAGCGCAAACTGTTCCCGGCGATGAAGTAATGTGCGAATCGGAATCTCATATTTTCAATTACGAAACCGCCGCACCGTCTGTTATATCACAGGTTCAGATGGTAACGATACCGGGTAAGAACGGCGCTATGGAAATCTCTGAAATAAGCAAACGAGTCCGTTCAAGCGAATATTATTTTCCGAAAACACGCCTGATATGTCTTGAGAACACTCATAACCGTGCAGGCGGGACGATACTCCCGGTTGAAAATATTAAAGCTGTCTCGGAGTTTGCCGTTAAAAACGGAATTAAAGTTCATATAGACGGCGCCAGAATTTTCAATGCTTCAGTGGAAACCGGTATTTCCGTAAAAGAGTATGCCGGTCATGCCGACTCAATATCATTTTGCTTTTCCAAAGGTCTCGGAGCGCCCGTCGGCTCAATTTTATGCGGTGACGCTGAATTTATTACTCGTGCTCATAAATGGCGCAAGATTCTCGGAGGCGGAATGAGGCAGGCAGGAATACTTGCCGCGGCAGCGATTTATGCTCTTGATAATAATATCGAACGCCTGAAAGAAGACCATAAGAAAGCGAAATATTTTGCGGAAGAAATATCAGAACTCGATGGTATCGGAATTGATCTCCCTTCCGTGCAGACAAATATTATAATATTCGGATGTTCAAAGTACTCGCGTCCTGAACTGATAAAGTCGCTGAAGGAAAGAGGCGTAGCAATTTCCGCCGGAAGTTATGATAACATGCGCGCAGTATTTCATAAGGATGTCTCTATGGAACAGGTAATAAAAGCCGTAAATATTTTCAAGGAAATATATTAAAATATATCGCCACAGATTCACAGATTTTATTTTCTAAATATTTAAACCAATAGCACCTGTTACAGTAAAAGTTATTGTGTTATTATGGTAAGATTAAAACTTCTAAGAAATTAGGACAAATGTTTAGTAGCAGTAATCCGGTAGAGTTATATAATCTGTGAATCTGTGGCAGTCTTGTTCTATAATTTAGCTTCGTAGCCTCAAGGATGTCAAGTATTATCTTTTCTTCTTCGGGTTCAGTTCGTTCAGTCTCTTTTTGAATTTACCCTCTTTTCCGTATTCGCCCGGCTTATAATAAATCATGTCCTTTAATTCCTCAGGCAGATGCATTTGCTCAACAAAATTCTTTTCATAGTTGTGCGCATACTTATAATCTTTTCCGTATCCCAGCTCCTTCATTAGTTTTGTAGGCGCGTTTCTCAGATGAACGGGTACATCATAAGCGGGATTGCTGTTTACATCATTCATGGCATTTTCTATTGCCATATAAGATGAATTACTCTTTGGTGAGCAAGCCAGGTATGTTGCGCACTGCGAGAGTATAATTCGTGCTTCGGGCATGCCGATATAATCCACCGCTGTGAAAGTGCTTACCGCAAGCGTGATGGCATAAGGGTCTGCGTTGCCGATATCTTCGGAAGCCAGTACAATCATACGGCGTGCAATGAATTTCGGGTCTTCTCCTCCTTTCAGCATTCGGGCAAGCCAGTAAACGGCTGCGTCGGGGTCGCTTCCGCGCATACTCTTAATGAAAGCCGATATAATATTATAATGTTCTTCCTGATTCTTATCATACTTGATGTAATTTGTCTGGAAAGCATCTTTGAATATTTCATTTGTGAGTACGAGTTTCTTATCCGCGCCCGTGTAGCAGAGTTTAACCGCAAGTTCAAGACCGTTCAGCATTCGCCTTGCGTCGCCGTTAGATAACTTAATAAGGAAATTTGCATCTTCAATTTCTATATTAAGCTCTTTCAGAAAACTGTCGTCACTGAAAGCCCGTTTAATTATTAATTCAAAATCTTTTTTCCCGAGTTCTTCCAGAGTAAACACTCGGCATCTGGAAAGCAGTGGAGAGATAACTTCAAACGATGGATTTTCTGTTGTAGCGCCAATAAGAGTAAGAATACCTTTCTCAACACTGTGAAGAAGCGAATCCTGCTGACCCTTATTAAAGCGGTGAATTTCGTCTATGAAAAGAATTGTATGTCTTCTGTTATATTTCAGATTCTTTTCGGCTTTCTGAATTGCTTCCCGTACGTCCTTCACACCGGCGGATACTGCTGATAGTTGTATGAATTCCGCATCGACAATCTTTGAGATAATCAGAGCAAGTGTAGTCTTGCCCACTCCGGGCGGTCCCCAGAGTATCATAGATACAATGTTCCTGTTCTCAATCATCACCCAAAGCGGCTTTTTCTTACCGACGAGATGTGTCTGTCCGACGAAGTTTTCTATAGTCGAGGGGCGCATCCTTTCGGCTAGCGGCTTAACCTCCTGAAGTTCCGGTCTGTCTGTATCGAATAGTTCCAAATTATATCTTCCTGAAATTATAAATTAAGTTCAAATAATCCTGAGCACTATGAACGGGAAAATTACCTATACGGATTTGCCTGCCTTTAAATTCGCCGTATCCTCCGCTTACTATCAGTCCGTTATAAGCGAGTTTATGAATTATCTTTTCCGTGTCTCCGTCAACATCGAGAACGATTGTCGTGTCCGAACGCCAGATTTTATCTTTTACGAACGGGCGGACAGAGTTATGCTTATCAAAAAAATTATATGCAAGGTTTGCTCTTTTCTTTATCTCTTCGCGTATTGTTCCTATGCCTGTAATGCACAGTCTATCACAGATTTTGCCGAGTACATATATAGCGGGAATGTTCGGAGTAATTGTAGTCTGGCTTATATCGGCGTTGAGAGCAAGTTGTAAAAAATTGTTGTAAGAACCTGTATTGAAACCTCTAACGGCGAGAGATTGCGCTTTCGCAATACACTTTCTGTTTACAATCAGAACTCCGAGACCGGGCGGCATTCCGAATCCCTTCTGGACGGAAAAGAAAGCCGCATCTATTAAATCAAATTTGAATTTCGTATATGGCACAGACGTGACCGCATCAATTACGAATAACTTATCGGGATATCTATTCTTCAAAGTGTATATCATATCCGTAGGTATGGCAACTCCCGTGCTGGTTTCATTCTGTGTTATGCAGACAATTTCAGAACTGTCGGGAACAAATACATTCCCGAAATCATAACCCGTTCCGAATGCTGTTTCAGCCGATTTTGGATTCTTCTTTAATTGCCCGGAAATATTATAAAATCGTTTAGCGAAATACCCGTTAACAAAATGGAAACTTTCCTTTTCGACAAGGTTTTCTATTACTCTTTCCATGCATTCTGTTGCGGAACTGATAAAAAATATATAAAAATCTTCGGGAATTCCGAGAAGTTCTTTTAGTGAGGAGACTGTAAACTGAAAAATCCTTTCGAACTCTTTGCTTCTGTGAGAAATTGAAAATAATTTATTTTCGAACGCCTCTTTATAGAGATTCCCTACTTCCGGAAAAACCTCTGTCGGTCCGACGGTGAAAAATATTCTGTCCATACTTCAAGTTAGAAAAAATAAAAGGAAAATGAAATGTTTTAGGGCTGGTTTCTGAGCGGGAGACGGGGTTCGAACCCGCGACGTCCAGCTTGGGAAGCTGACATTCTACCACTGAATTACTCCCGCGAAAAGTCAAAATATATAAGTTATTTCATATTTGCAATTTATAAAGGTTTATCTTTTCCCGCGGATATGCTTAAGGACAGTAAAATACCGATAAATCACACGGGAAATTTACGGATTTGACAGCTAAATATTCACTATTGACATTACGAAATTAATCGTATAATTTAACATAAGAGTTTCATTTTTTCTTTGTGAACATAGCGGTAAAAAATCTAACCGCGGGAGGGCACAAGGGTTTCGCAAAGTCCGCTGAGAGTAATTATGGATTTTGTGATTAAAACTAATAAATATTATGAAAATAGTAATAATTTTTATAGTTATTATACTATTTAGTTCTGCTGTATCAAATTCTCAAAATGCAATTCAGATTGCTAAAAGACTCTCAAATCCGCTTGGTTATTTAAGCATACCGTTTCAGAATAATATCGATTTTAACATCGAGCCGAATAATGGATTTAAATGGACGATGAATCTAATGCCGATAATTCCGTTCGCAATAAATAAGAAGTGGAATTCCTTAAACAGAATCGTGGTGCCCGTAATTTCTCAAACCGATATCTATAAAAACACGACCCAAACCGGAATAAGCGACATATTAATCAATGCTTTTTTATCTCCGAGAGGAGACGGTATGGTGTGGGGATTAGGTCCTGCAATTAATATCCCAAGCGGTTTTCCCGAAGAACTCACGACAAAGAAATGGGGATTAGGTCCGAATTTTATCGCAATGAATTCATTTGGCAGACTGATACTGGGAGCATTGGTCTTTCATTTGTGGAGCGCCGCAGGGAGCGATACAAGACCAGAATACAGTTTCACTTATTTTCAGCCGGTTTCGCTGTATAATTTCAACGGCGGCTGGGGAATCGGATTAAGCGCTGAAATGAGCAATGAATGGAAGAAGAAAGTGTCAACGGGTGCTGTAATATTTCAGGGTTCAAAGTTAATTAATATTTCCGGACAGTTGATAAATTTTGTATTAGGACCGAAGTATTATTTTGGAAATTTTAAAAAGCCGGAAATCGGAATTAGGGCTTCGGTGAATTTCTTATTCCCGTAAATTAAATTTTACCACAAAAATAATAAGTAATAATAAAAGAAATTATTAATAGCAAATACAGCCGGAGAATGAAATGAATTTAGATATTCGTACAATAATAATAATCCTTAGCTTCACACATCTGATACAGGTGCTGGTGTTTTACCTCCAGTACAAAGTGAATAAAGTATATAAAGGAATCGGCTGGTGGCTGATGTGGAGCGCGGCGGAATCAATCGGTTTTGCGTTTATACTTCTGCGGAGTATTCCCTCACTTCTCAATACTGCAATTATCGGACAAAATGCTGTAATCTTTGCAGGAACAATTTTCATCTATATTGGTGTTATGCGTTTCTTTGATAAGAAAGAAAATTTAAAAATTGTAATTCCTGCTTTTGTTTCGTACGTGATTTTAATTCTCTTCTTCCTGTTTATTAATAATAATATTCAGATACGCTCAGGTATAACGAACTTTGCTTATGCATTCATTTCATTTTTAACGGCTGGAAGTCTTTACAAATATAAAATCCGCTCAATAAAAGCATCGGTAAATTTCAATACGGCAGTATTTATTATTCACGGAGGTATATTTTTATACAGGGCTTATTTAATATTCACGGGTACATCCGTCAGTGAAGTATTTACGCCGAGTCTTTTTAACGTTCTTCCTTATTTCGATGCTCTCGTAGTCAGTCTTCTCTGGACTTTTGGTTTTATTATAATGGTGAACCAAAGGTTGAATTCGGAAATGACGGAAGCGAAGGAGCATTTTGAACGGATTTTCAGCACGAGTCCCGATCCGGCAATTATAACACGGTTAAAAGACGGTATGATTGTTGACTGGAATGACAGTTATAAAAAAATTGCCGGATATGTAAAAGAGGATATGGCGGGGAAGACATCCCTTGATATAAATTTGTGGAAAAATCCTGATGACCGTCAGGCAGTTGTAAGAAAACTTACTGAAACCGGTTTCTGTGAAAATTATGAAGCAGAGTTTAAGCTTAAAGACGGAACCGAAATAACAGGATTGATGTCCGCGAAAATTATTACTCTGCAGGATGTTCCGCATATTATCAGCATCACGAGGGACGTAACTGAACTAAAAATGGCGGAGGAGAAATTAAGAAAAAGTGAAAATAAATTCCGTTCGTTATTTGAGAATATGGCTGAAGGTGTAGCACTGCACGAACTGGTTTATGACGCGAATAGTAATCCGGTTGATTACAGGATTATTAATGTGAATGATGCTTATCAGAAACAAACGGGATTAAAAGCGGAATTGGTTACGGGGCGTCTTGGAAGCGAAATTTACGGTGTTCCCTATCCGCCGTATTTAAAAGAATATACCAAAGTGGCTGAGACCGGAGAACAATATTCATTCGAAACTTATTATGTGCCGTTACAAAGGCATTTTTATATCTCGGTTATTTCCCCGGGCAGGGGACAGTTCGCTACTGTGTTCCTTGATATGACCGTGCAGAAAAAAGCCGAGGAAAAAATTCTGAAAGCAAACCGTATGTACTCTTTTATCAGCCAGATCAATCAGGCGATTGTCCGGCTCAGAAATAAAGAGGAATTGTTTAATGAATCCTGCCGTATTGCTATTGAGTTCGGGAAATTCCGTATGGCCTGGTTTGGAATTACGGATGAGGATACAATGCTGGTTATTCCTGTTGCTTTCGCAGGAGCTGAAGACGGATATTTTTCGAAGATAAAAAGAATATCGGTAAGCGATCAGGCTGAAGGACGCGGACCGACCGGATCGGCTATAAGAGAGGGAAAACATTTTATATGCCAGGATATTGAAAACGACCCGCTTATGGCGCCATGGAGAGATGATGCATTAAAACGCGGTTATCGTTCTTCCATTGCTTTACCGGTTAAACTATCAGGCAAAGTTATTGGTGCATTTTCTTTGTATTCTGATACTCCTTATTTTTTTGACGAAGAAGAAATTGCACTGCTCGATGAAGTTATTGATGATATCAGCTTTGCACTTGAATCAATTGAAACGGAAGAAAAACGTAAAACTGCTGAAAACGACCTCCGTATAAGTGCGGAAAGGTTTAAAAATATTTTTGAACATGCGGCTGTCGGAAAATCAATAACATCCGTCAAAGGCGATTTAATTGTCAATAAAGCATTTTGTAATATCGTCGGTTATTCACAGGAAGAACTTTCATTAATGAAATGGCAGGAAATCACTCATCCCGATGATGTTGAAAGAGATAGTAAAATTATTCAAACACTTATTAACGGCGAAAAGGAATCTTCAAGATGGACTAAAAGGTATATTCACAAAAACGGGAATATTGTTTGGGTTGATATCAGTACGGCATTGCAGAAAGATTCCTACGGCAAGTCAAATCACTTTATTACAACAATCAGCGATATTACAGAGCGGATACAGATGGAAGAAACTTTGCGGAAGAGCGAAGTTCGACTTCGTTCTATACTTGATGTTACACCGTTCCCGATTGCCATAGTTGATACAGAAGATAATATTATTAATTTTTGGAGTCAAAGCGCCCTCACTATTTTCGGACATACAGCATCCACGGCGCCGGAATGGTATCTGTTAGCATACCCGGACCCCGACTACCGGAATGAAGTGAATAAAAAGTGGAAACCCGCTTTGGAAAAGGCTCAGCAAACCGGTCAGCCGGTTGATGCAGGAGAATACCGGATAACCTGTAAAGACGGTTCGGAGCGCATTTGTGAACTATACGCCGCTTTTCTGGAAGATATGCTTATTGTTACATTTAGTGATATCACCGGGCGCAAAAATGCGGAAGAGGAAATCCGCAAGCTCAATTCCGAACTTGAAAAGCGTGTGGAAGAGCGAACCATACAGCTTGAACGCGCTAATAAAGAGCTTGAGGCGTTCAGCTATACAGTTTCCCATGACCTGCGGGCACCGCTGAGGGCAATAGACGGGTTCAGCCTCGCATTATACGAGGATTATTATAAAAATCTTGATGATGAAGCTAAAGACCACATAAGCAGAATCAGGACGGCAACAACAAAAATGGACAGGCTGATTGACAGTTTATTAAAACTATCGAGGGTATCGCGTCTCGAAATCAGAGCCGATTCGGTAAATTTATCATCAATCGCAAAGGAAATTTCTGTTTCACTGAAAAACAATGATGATGCAAGAGATGCAGAGTTCAAGATACAGGAACATTTAAACGCAAAGGGAGATGCAAATTTACTGCGTATAGTGATGGAAAATCTGTTAAATAATGCATGGAAATTTACATCAAAAAAGAGCCAGGCGGTGATAGAATTCGGCGCTGTAGAAGAAAAATCAAAAACTGTATATTTTATCAGGGATAACGGTGTCGGATTTGACATGAAATACGCGAATAAACTTTTTGGTGCATTTCAGAGGCTTCATCCTGAGAAAGATTATCCCGGGACGGGAATAGGTCTTGTTACCGTTCAGAGAATTATCAGCCGGCATAACGGCGAAATCCGGGCTGAAAGTAAATTAAATGAAGGTGCTGTTTTTTATTTTACGATTGGCTGACGTTTTTTTTATATTTATTAATAAAAGTACATTATCAGGGATATGAAAAATATTGACAAAAAAGACTATCGGGTGCGGTTGTATCTGATACTTTTGTTCGTAATATTTTCGGCAGGGATTATATTTGCCGGAATACTGTATTATAAGAATTATGAAAAACATTACCGCACGGAAATCGAAAATCAAATTACGGCAATTGCAGATCTAAAAGTCGGGGAACTTGTGCAATGGAGGCGTGAGCGGCTTGGAGACGGAAATTTATTTTATAAAAACGAAGATTTTACGGAACTTGTCCGGCGATATTTCAATGATCCGGATGACGTTGATGCGGTAAG
>Ga0247841_10009529_pt1 | contig 13573 bp, 9 predicted proteins | sample LaCruzMarch2015__2_FD_192410 | JGI IMG/M metagenome (GOLD analysis project Ga0247841, IMG submission 192410) | Freshwater microbial communities from meromictic Lake La Cruz, Castile-La Mancha, Spain - LaCruzMarch2015_18m | ecosystem: Environmental > Aquatic > Freshwater > Lake | place: Spain...
TGATTGTCATGCTCTGTGGTTGCGGAGCGGCGATCAAGGAATCCGAGTTTTTCAAACATGATTCGGTTTACAATGACTGGAGTCACATGGGTTTCAGTTTGATTGGCTATCGCAACATCGATCAGGATGATGTCAACAAATCGAAGTCCCGAAACTGGTGGGGTATTACCAAGCCATACTATCCTGATTCAAAAAAATAGCTGCAAGCATCCTAACCCTCCCCCGTCACAGGGGGAGATAATCTCTGTCACCTTGGCAAAGGCAGAGGACGCAATCATGGTGCGCTTGCAAAAGGCAATTTTCTCCCTCCCCTTCAAGGGGAGGGGCGGGTATGGGTTGAAATTTCGGAATGCCTGCTGTTACCTATCTTCGGCAATTACACGCACCTTTGCCTCCAGGTTGATCACATAGGGGCGGACGTCCTGAAGAATAGCCCCCGTGTCTTCAAAATCTTCCTTGAAGATCTTCTGAACCACTGGCTTGCGGTCTCCTCCCGAGTCTGCCAAATAGCGTTCAATTCTTCCCTTGAAGATCTTCGTTTTTTCTATGGACTGTTTCATGTATCCCCGGGCGTCTTCCGCCGTCAGGGTAAAAAAATGGCTCATCATGAGAATTTCAATGTCCAACCCCGCCAACTTATCCAGAGAGTTCATATAGTCCTTGTAACTCGATGTAAATTCAGGGTGAATAGTAAAATTCCGATCGAACACACCCGCCGCCTCACCGGTGATGACGGCCTTCAGTCCAGGGATGTAGAAGGAAAGCGAGTCCCGGGTATGCCCGGGGGTGGCTATTACCTTGCAGGTCAGCCCTGCTCCCAGATCGATCTCTGTCCCCTCGTCGAGAACAAGGTCGATTGCAAGCCCCTGAAAGGTTACATCCGCATTACCGATCAAGTCCTGGTATTTTTCCTCCAGTGACCGGCTGAGGTTCCGGATCAGTTCGATGGCGTTGGGTTTCCGGAAGGTTTCTGCCGCCGCCTGGCTGGCGCCGATCTGCATGTTCGGTATGTGCCTTTTTAAAAACGGTGAGGCCCCGGCATGATCGAAGTGGGAATGGGTCAGGAGATGGAATTGCAGGCGATTGACGTCTCCCAGATGATTTTCCAGTTCGGCAAGATAGAGGGGACCCATGAAGGTCATTCCGGCGTCGAAAAGGACGGGATGATCCCCCGCCAAGAGATAACCGGGTAATTCTGCGGCGCCGATGGCATAGATTCCGTCTTGGATCCGGCCCTTGCTTTCGATAATCATGTCGTCCTCCTGGAATGAAAGTTAGCCTCTGAATAAAAAGAAAAATGATTCACAGCCAGCGTGAAAACCACTTTTCAAATCCCTCAAAGTGCTGTATTAAGAAAGAAAAATATTTCTATCTTTCCTGTTCACGACGTGCAATGATAAACAAAATCGCTATTTAAATAATTGGGAGTGAAACCTCTCGTTTGTAAATATAGCACAAGGAGGAGGGTTGGAGCTATGGAAAACAAGGGTATAGACGTAGGAAAAAAGGTAAAGGATTTTATTCTCAGGGATCAGAAGGGGCAGGAGTTCATCCTTTCCGAATGTCAAGGGAAGAAGGTGCTCCTTTCGTTTCATCCCCTGGCATGGACGCCGATTTGCGCCAACCAGATGAAGGATCTTGAGAAAAACCGGAAAATATTTGAAAAATTTAACACCATAGCTGTAGGACTGAGTGTTGATAGTGTGCCCTGCAAGGCGGCGTGGGTAAAAAGCCTGAAGATTCATTACACCCGTATGCTTGCCGATTTCTGGCCTCATGGCGCCGTGGCAAAATCATTGGGAATCCTTCGCGAGGAAGGGTTTTCTGAACGAGCCAACATCATCATCGATGAAAAAGGCAAGGTGAGCTTTGTAAAAATATATCCCATCAAGGAATTGCCTGATATAAAAGAAATCATTCAACTTCTGATGCCGTAGATTATTATGATCGAAAATAATCGATTCTCTCGTATCAAGCCGGCTTTAACCCCGGTGCTCCCTGACATGACGCACGATATGCGCTGAATCTTCATAACAGCCTTTGCCAAAAGGCATGATGAGGTAGAGCCCGGCCGCATCCTCCGCAATGGCGGCTGCAAGTTCACAAGCCTGATCCAGGCCGAAGCGGCGCTGATCCGCAGGCGTTTCATACCTCGTGAAACTTGCCACGACATCCTCCGGAACTACAATCCCCGGAATACGGCCGCCGGCCAGAAACGTTGCGCTGCGGAGGCTGACTAGGGGCATGATGCCGGGGAAGAACCTGATCGTCAATCCCGCCAGGGCGTCACGCAGCTTCCTGTAGTCGTCGAGAGAAAAAACAGGCTGGGAGAACACAAACTCGGCTCCGGCGTCGATTTTGGTCTTCAGCCACCGAATTTGTGCCGGGATCGGCCGTCCGATGGCACAACCGGCACAAAAGTCGGGAGGATCCGCCAACCCCTCTCCGTTGATGATCTTCCCATTGCGCAGTTCTCGGATCAGACGCAGCAATTCGACTGAACTCCGCATGTCTACAACGCGGTGAGCCAGATTGCCCAGATGTCCCATGGAGGGCGCATCACCCGTAATCGCCAGAAGACCGCGCAGACCTGAATCCCAGCCTCCGATGAGCATGGAGTGGAGCCGCATAAGGTTGGATTGGGTCACACTGAAATGACAGATCGAAGGAATCTGAAGGTCATTCTGCAGACGAGAGGCCGTTATTATCGCATCTCGTCCTACGTTTGCCCCTGAATTATCCGGCACATCGAACATGTCCGCCCCGGCTGCCGCCACTTTCGATGCACCAAGCACAATCTCATCCAGAGACCGCATGCGATCGGCGCGTATTTCCACGCTGACAATGAAGCGGGTTGATTTCATCATGGAACGAACGGTGTTGTCTGTGATGTCCAGGCGTTCCGGGAGTACAGGGGCTTGTTTGGCAGAGATTTGAATCCGTGGCCGCGATATGACGGCACGCTGCCCCAGCACCTCCGCCATCCTGTGGATGTGCTCCGGTGTCGTGCCGCAACAACCGCCAATAACCGCAACTCCTGCAGCGGATAGGGACACCGCTGTGGCGGCGAAATCATCCGGCGTAAATTCATATTTCACTACCCCTCGCTCGATCCGCGGATGCCCGGCATTCGGCGAAGCGGTTAAGGGCAGATTAGTGTGCGCGCCGATGTAGGCTGCCACCCGCACAATCTCCTCCGGATGGTAACAGTTTGTTCCCACGGCGATGACGCCTGCCCGGTGTGCCTCCTGGAGAAGCTGATCCACGCGATTCCACCGCTGTGCTCCTCCCCCGGTATTGCCGATCTGGAAAATGACCGGCAGGCCGGTCTCGGATGCCGCTTGCAGCGCCACCCGAGCTTCCCGCACATCCATAAACGTTTCCAGCAACAGCGCATCGGCAGCGCCAAGCGTCTTGCACTGATTGCGATAGACATCAAGCAGGGCATCGGCCGCGTAATCATCCTGCCGTAACCCCAGTCCCAATGGCCCCATCGAAGCCCAGATCATGCATTCCGCACCACCAACCTCCCGCGCCAGGGCTACACCGGCAAGGTTTGTAGCTTCACACAAGTCCGCAACACCGGCATCACTGAAGACCAACGTATTTGCCGCGAATGTGTTGGTCACAAGAATCCGTGATCCCGCCAATCGATAGGCGGCATGCAAACTCCTGACAGTATCTGGTTGTCTGAGATTGAGGAGTTCCACTGGCTCATCGCCCGTACCACTCGCCTGACGCAGGCAGGTTCCAATCGCCCCGCTACCGAACAGTACATTGCCTCCCAATTCGCGCATCATGAAACCTGTCATTAACATCTTCTCCTACTGCCCAGTGGCGAGGCTTAAGTAGTATAGGAAGTCCCTGTTAGGGATGTGAGAATACTTGGCTGCATAAGTGCCGCTATACCTGATCTTAGAAACTCAAGGTCACTGAGGCCCCGCCTACCAAATAGGAGCTCTGACGGTCGACAAAGGTCGTATCCTGTTGCATGCTCCTGTACTTCATGTCATATTTCGCATCATCGCCCATAGGGAAAATGTAAGAGATTTGGGGAGTGATCGTCAGATATGAAGTCGGCTTGATGGGGAGATTCACCGAAACTACGGCGTCGTGGAAATTGTTGTACCGGCTGTTCTTCGATCCGTCCGACTGCCTATCCGTTCCGTCGCTGTTGACCTTCAGGCGGCTGTCATCCTGGCTGATCAGGTAACTGCCCGAGGCGGCAATCGTTACCCCGACGACTTTGTTGATCTCAAAGGTATGAGACAGGCCCAGAAGCATATACCAGATCTGGGTGCTGTCAAAGGACCGCGCCACCTTGAGGTTGGGAGCAAGGATTGTATTTAGGCCCAGAGACAGGGAGACTTCCTGGTCATCCTTCTGATCAGGCCCGGCGCCGGTGTTGTCCGAGTTCCAATAGGCGGCATTACCAAAATAGGTGTAAGCAATCCCTGTATTCACGATCCCAAAAGACCGGTTGTAGGCAAGGGTCAAATCCGTCTCCGTCCAGTTCTGCCTTTTGTCTCCTTTATAGGTTGACGTATCGGCAAGATAGGGACGGGTGTCCAGGTTTCCCCAGATATTCAGGGAAAATCCCTTGTAACCAAGTACAATCTGGGGCTCTATGACAATGCTGTTGCGGGACAGTTCGTCGCCCTTGGAAATATAAGCGCTTAGGACGCTGACCGTCAAATCGGTCGTCGGTTTTGCCTCCTCAACTTTTTGTTCTACCTTTTTCGCACCTTCCGCCGGCGTCAGCTCCGCGGCAACTGCAGCCGCCGCACCAATCAATAACAAAATCAATGACAAAAACATTACTGTGCTTCTCTTAAATCTCAATACGACTGCCCTCCGTACTCTGCTGATAAAGAATTTACCGATTTATTAATTAATCTGCATAAACCACTACCTCTGGTAGTGGTACAATAAGCATGTTAAACCGTTTGAGTTGTTATAATGTACCTCCCTCCTGAAAGGTACCATTGGAGGGAGGTACAAATGAAAAGTCGCCTTAAGAAGCTATCACACTCGATATACGAATGCAAATACCACATAGTGATGTGCCCGAAGTATCGACATCGGATATTGATCGGTTCAAAACGCAGCTCCGAAAACTTACCCGACGGACATATGGGGTCAGTCTGCCGAAGCTAATAGAAAAGTTAGCGCCATATCTGATTGGATGGCTTGGCTACTTTGGCTTCTGTCAGACGCCAAGAGTGCTGTCCAGCCAGGATGCGCGGATTCGCCGGAGATTGAGAATGTACCTCTGGCGGCAGTGGGGAAATGGACCAAATCGCTTCAAGGAACTGCGCCGACGCGGTGTTCCAAAGTTCAACGCCGCGGTAGCTGCCGGATCACCAACCGGATTTTGGCGCATGTCCGGTCACCCAGCGATCCAACAAGCACTGCGTAATCACTATTTCGACTCAATCGGTCTGCCACGAGTGGCCGTAGCTTGTAGCGCTTAACCCGATCAAACCGCCGTGGTACTTGACCTGTATGCCCGGTGGTGTGACAGGGAAATCCCGTGAGGGAATACCTATGTCAATCTACTACTTCTAATATTCACCTTGACTAAGGACAATGATCTGGATTGCTTCTTTTATATTTTGTGAATCAAAATGAATATTTTTTTCCTTATCAACAATACCGACATAAATCATTTGATAAGAAGCTAATATATGTTTAAGTTCCGAAACTGTATCAAAATCTGCAATCGAAATATGCACACCAACATCAAGCAGATTGAACTCAAAGCCTTCAGGATATGCCAACTCTAAAAAGAATTTCTCGACGTTTTTTTGGAAGGATAGCTGAGAAATATATTTTGCCGCAATTTTATGAGAGAGCACGGAATTGCGATAACGATCATTCATGTTCAGCAATCCTTCAATTATAGGGTTGGTAATAATTGTTATAATTTTTTCTAGAAAAGGATCATTAATAGCCGTAGAAGTTAATAATAATAATGTTAGACGAAAACCAAGTTCGTCTTCAAGATTAACTATTATATTGTCATAATCTGAATGCTTCAGCATCTCTATAAAATCAGTTTCAAAATACTCCTCTATATCATCAAAAATATAATGTGATTTATTAAGAAAATCTATACTGGCCTGATCAATAAAGTTACTGAGATTGCCTACAGGCCACGTATCACCAATTACACAGATTTTCCGACTGGCAATCTCACTTGGTGGAATAACCTTAATTTTCTTGTCTACAGTTAATGGCGCGTTAGAATAAGTTATCTTAAGCGGATCATCTGTCAAAAACAAAAGCCAATCTGCTGGTTGTAATGGCTCGGCAAATGGGCAGATCTTTAATTGGAATTGTCCGTTGTCGTTAGTTCTGGAGTATCCAATTAATGTTCCGCCATCAAAGCCAAGTAGCATCTGTTCGAAACTGATTCCAGCAGATATCCCTCTTTGCGAGAACTTATTAGGATCAACAAAATGTATTGAGGAGCCATTTAGCGACAGAATTTCGACATATATTTTGTAGTGAACAATATCTACCATGCAGCGAGATATAACATTCCCAAGCACTTCTCGCTGTGATGCTACAGCAAAAAGCGGTTCCCCATCAGCATCTACCATAGCCAACGCAATTTTGCGACTGCACACCTCGTCGGATAGTTCTATTGAGCATTTGATCGGTTTTCGTTTTCTTTGACATTGCATGAGGTGGTTCATAAAACATTTTGAGTTAACCAGAGAAGCCAGAATTTTAAGGTTAAAATTGTCACGGTCAAAATCGGTTTGATGCGCATCAGAAGCTAAAATGACTATGCCAAAGGCTTTTTCAATAGAAAGACGTTTATATGTTTCATAGGAGGTAAGATCCCCCTGACGGATAAAGACTTCCAGACTATTCCAGCAATGAGTTTCTAAATAATTTCTTAGTATATCAATAGTATCATTATCTGGAAACACTAATACAACATCATAGACTTGCTTTTGCTGAGAAGCACGTTGGTTGATCTCATCAAGAATAAGGGGCAATTTGATGTTGTAATTTATTATTAAAAAATGCCCAGATTTTTTGTATGGCAATAAACCGTCTTTAATCTTTTCAATTAGTTCATCTAATGCAGCACAGAGAACTGAAATAATAAAAGAAAAGAAAATTAGTCCGACACAGACCTGAACAAGGCCGAATATTACTTGCCAAATTCCTGCTACATCAGCATAAGCGGAAGGATCTGCGAATATTCTATAACTGAGAGATAGAGACCCCATCAAGGGGGACAGTATTACAATTATCGAGGCACTAAATAAGAATATTGCAGCTAGCTGAAACCAGAGTGACGATGATGCAAATCCATCTGGAGTCAGTAATCTTTTAAAATGCCGCCACTTGAGCCGAAGGGTACTTAAATCTAGAATAATATTCACCTCATTAGCTTATGGTCGTGTCTCTGATTCGGGGCTTTTTTCTGTTTAGGGCCAAGGAGCAGTGCTTACATCCGGGCCTGCAGTCGCTTTCGGAATTCCTCCAGAGGGAATAGATCTACGTCCGCAGCCTGGCTCTGTTTTCCCTCTTCATATTCAAATGGATCGTCAATGTCCCTGATCAGCCTGATCATATAGACATAAACCAGGGAGACAAAAAATGTCACAATTCCTTCGCTGATTACCGTCTCAAATTTTGAGAACATCAGCAGCACAAGTACCAACACCACGATTGTATCCAGAAGGGCATACCCAGACTGCAGAAACGAAGTGCGTTTTATTACATCTATCCTCATCACAGTTTTCCGCAACGTATTCAATTCATTCAGAACCCGGACCGATATAGCTGTGGAATCCAGAGGCTGTACTTTCACAGAGATCTGTGCAATCGCATCAAACACTTTGTCCGATTTGACCTTCTTGTTCAGCCAGTAATTAATTAAATCCGCAAGGCCCATTACCATCTTCCGTATTTCTGACAATTGGATATTCTGCTTTGCAATCCCGATGTGGCATAAGCCTTCATCTATTACTTCCATCGAACATACCAGTTCTCCTGGAAGCTTTTCCGATTCCTTATAATCCGCAAGAACCCCGGCCAGCATAAAACCCATCAGAAAAATTCCCCCGGTCATAATAATTGCTACATCGGAGAACTTGATCATACCCGAAAATTTCAGGCCAAAATCCAATCCAATTTTAATCGCTGTTATAAGTGCAACAAGAGGCAATGTCTTCAACATTAATCGCCATTTAATCATAAATGACTCCATATTTTTCAATCTTATTTAATGAAACTATAAGGCCTTTGAATTATACTTACAAGACCTATGCCAACCGCCAAGATAAAAATAGTTAATGTTAACATGCTGAATTAAAAGAATAATACTGAAAGAATGGTGGTGCGTTCAACGCTCTCGGAGAGAATTATGGAATCGTAACCATAGAATCCATTCCAGTAATGATGGGAAACCTTGCCCACGCTGACGTCCGCCTTAATGATTTACGACTGAAATGTGGTACTGATAGGTAAATTAAGCCTGTTCAATGATTCCAACCTGCTCACCTCGCACAGTTTCCTGCCCCGCTCTTCCCTGTCATTTGCCATTTTGCTTCCTCTTTTCACTCCTTCAGGCTTCTGCCCCAAATAAAAAAGCCCGCAGCACTTGGCCACAGGCTAAATCATCCGGTAATTAGGCAACCCGGCTGTCCTCTGGGGACCCGCGGCTTTCCGTCCCACGATTGCTCGTGGTTTGGCTTTGTCATTGAACCTAACCTACAACAAAAGAAGGGTAATATCAAGGGATATATGCGGGTACTTACAAAAAGGGTAGCTATATGGTAGCAGAAAAAAAGAGGGGCTTAGTAATGCTCCCTAAGTCCCCGTTGTTATTGGTGGGCGATCCGGGACTCGAACCCGGGGCCTTTGGCTTCGGAGGCCAACGCTCTATCCATCTGAGCTAATCGCCCTATTAATTATTTCGGCTAACATGCCCGTGTCTCTTACATTTTTTAAGATCGTTGTCAAATGCTTATTCATGGGTATCTTTCGGATTTCTCCGTTTTTGGTTTCCACAACGGGGTAAAGAGCGACTTTTTATGCGCCGGATGACTGTTCAGAGGAATTACCGTCTTGCCTTTTGGAGGTATGGTCTTTTCCGAGATAATAGTTGACCCAGGACGAGGTTTGATAAAGATCCCAGTTGCATGGCGGGATGATGTATTTTCCAAACTCTCCTTCCTCACCGCGTTTCTTCAAGCGGGCATAGGCCCGGACATAAACGCATTGTCTCTTTTCGGGAAAAACCTCACACCACCCCTGAAAACTGCCTCCACAGGCGCCGTTGCGCTGGTTTTTCGGACATTGCGACATTGGGCAGAGATAGGCCACATCGATGAGGGCGCAATCCCCACAGTCTCTGCAGTCAAAGAGGGCGACCTTGGTTAAGTGTTCCAGTTTGTGAAAGAGACCTTCCATCTTTGTTCCCTGCACTTTACCGCAAAGTCCCTTCATGATGCCGTAGAGATTCCTTCCCGGCTCATACATCAGTTGATGGAAGAAGCGCGAAAAACCATACGAGCATTCGACTTTGGCAGCGAGCGCGCAATCCTGCCGCCGGGTTGGCGTCTCCCGGTTAAGGCCCGTGTCCGGATCATGCTCAAAGTAATAAAAACCACGGTCAATGGGATAATCAAGGTGCCGGATCAGGCTGGTCCATTGGGATGTGAGCGCTTCCCCCTGCCTGATAATCTCGTCCACCTGCTCATATTTAATATTGTGACCACCGATATGCACCCCACTGTATCCCATTCCCTTCATGATGGCGTACAGTCTCGCAGCGCGCAGGATTCTGGCTTTTTCTCCCTTGTCCGGATCGTTTCGCTCCCGGTCAATGTCGGCGAGGAGTTTATCCGTAACGACGGAGCCCGGCAGGTCATTGCGGTTCATCATTTTGGCCGCACCAAAGGGAAGGATATAAATGTTCCCCACCAAGGGAATGTTGAAACCCCTTTGTTTCATGAAGAGCAATACTTCATGAAATTTTCGGGCGTCGTATCCCAGTTGCGTAACGATGAATTGCGCACCGGCATCGATCTTTTTTTTCAGTTTGTAGTACTGGGCCATCTGTTCCGCTTCGGTCGCCTTGAAGGGAGAAACAACCGCTCCGGCGAAGAAATCGCCGGGCTGGTGACGGATGAGGCCTTTGATTCCCGGATACTCAAGCCCCCGATTCATATCCGATATCAATTGGAGGATATGAGTCGGATCCAGATCAAAGACCGGGGCGGGTCTTCCCTGATAACCAGATACCGGGTAATCGCCGCTCATGACCAGGAGGTTGCGGACTCCCGCCCGATCCAGGGCGTAAAGCTGGCTTTCGATAGCATTGCGGTTCTTATCTTTGCAGGTAAAGTGGACGAGAGGTTCGATGCCCAGATGCACAATTTCGCTGCCCATGAAATCGGCCGACATAGCCGGGGTTCCGCCCGGGTTATCAGTAAGGGTCAGGGCGTGGATGTTTCCTCTGGAAGCCGCCTGTCTGGCAAGGGTCATGGCCTTTTCCTGTGCCGCCTCTTTCGCGCCCCTTCCCGGTACAAGTTCCCAGGTGACCGGGAAGGTGGAGGGATTAAACAAGGCCTCTTTAAACCGATTTTCCTGCATCGTTATCCTCTATGTTTTTGTCTCTGATATTTGTGCGGTGAAAATCACATTTACGAAATGGCTTGTCAACTATTTTTGATGACCCCATCGCCTATAACCTTTTCTTGCAGTTGATGCGGAAATTTGTTAGGGGCAGGGCATGCATCCGGTAAAGAAAAATCTAATATGGAAATTATTACATTGTCTGGCGATTCTTGTTATTGCATTATGGTCTTCGCAAGGATTTGCCGCGACGAATGTTTTAAATATCCGGCATTGGGCTGCTCCGGATCATACCCGCGTTGTCATTGATACCAGTGAGGAAGCACAGTACACCGTCGAGAAGAAAGACATGATGGTAAGCATCAATCTCACCGACGCCCAATACGTAAAAGCCGGACCGCGAACAATAATAATCAAGAAACCAGGCATTGACCGTATAACCCTTACTACCCCCTCGGAGGGAACGCTGAGAGTTGATCTTTATCTGACTGCCCACACGGAAACCAAGGTCTTTCGGGTAAAAAAGATTGAAGAGAAACCGGACCGGATTGTGATCGACATCATTCTCCCGGAAGTCGAAAAAATGGAGCAGGAAGACCGGGAACGGGTCAAGGTTCAGACCAAGGATAAAATCGTTGTCATCGATCCCGGTCATGGCGGTGAAGATCCAGGCGCCGTGGGCCAGCACAAGACATATGAGAAAAATGTTGTCCTGGAGATCAGTAAGAAAGTCAGGGACAAACTGAATGCCCTGGAAGGTTATCACGCCTTCCTGACCCGGGAAGGAGATTACTATGTTTCCTTTAAAAAAAGATTACAGATAGCCCGGGAATATGGAGCGGATCTTTTTCTCAGCATCCATGCCGACGCCGCCCGGAGCCGACAGGCTTCAGGCACATCTGTCTATAGCCTTTCTCTGAGCAGCGCAAGCAGTGAAGCGGCGAAAATATTGGCGAGAAATGAAAACTTTGCCGACATCGTCGGCGGCGCCGGGAACGGGGAGGCAACCAGTGACCAATCGGACCCGATCATCCTGAACATGTTTCAAACCAGTACCATGAATTCCTCACGGAACTTCGGCCAGGAGCTGCTGAAGAATATGAACGCCGTGAACCGCATAAAATTCAATACGGTTCAGGAGGCGCCGTTCATGGTCCTGAAGCTGCCGGAAGTGCCTTCAGTCCTCGTTGAAACCGCCTACATTTCCAATCCGAAAGAGGAAAAAAAGCTTAGGAGCCGTCATTTTCAAAACGAGCTTGCCGATGCAATCGTTAAATCAACGGTCGCCTTCCTTTCATCATCGCCGGTAAAAGCGCCAACCGTGTTGGCCAGCCAGACAAAACCTGTCGTTTCCCGCAAAGAGGATACGGTGAAGAAGGAAGAGCCCGCAGCTAAGAAGGAGAGCCAAAAGAGCGAAGAGATAGCATCTAAAGATACAATAACGAAGAAAAAAGAACCGGCAACCGCAGGCGGAAAAACAGGGACCGTCTTCTATATGGTAAAGAGAGGGGACAGCATAGACAAGATCGCCAGGAAATACCATGTCAGTCCCGCCCTGATTTTGAAAACCAACGGCATGAAACCAAAAGATCCGCTCTATGCGAACAAGAAAATAAGGATTCCCCTGAAGGACAGCAATGTAAAGACGGCGGCGCGATCATCAAAAACGGTTAAGGCGGAGGCGACGGAAAGACGAGAGATAACAACGACCAGCTATGTCGTAAAAAGAGGCGAGAGCATTGAAAGTATCGCCAAAAAACAAGGAATAAGCCAGGTCGAACTGTTGAAGATCAACCAGATGAAGATGAAAGATACCCTCTTTGCGGGAAAGAGGATCAAGATCCCCACCGCAGGTGAGAATGAGCCGGATGCGGAAAAAGAGCCGCCAAGGGAGGTCTCGGAAAAAAAGGCTGCAACGGATGCATTAAAATACAAGGTTGAAAAGGGTGACACTCTGGAAATTATCGCCCGGAAGCATGAAACGACCATAAATGCACTCCTCAAGCTGAATAACATGAAATCCCGGGATCCTATTTACGCAGGCAAGGTTATTAAAATCAGGGAAGGGGAGAAGTCCGGCGGAGCTGAAAAGACGGCAAAGAAGAAGTCGGAAGGATCGGCGCCGCGTACGACAATTTATATCGTAAAAAAGGGAGACAGTCTTGACACCATTGCCCGGAAGCACAAGACGACGGTAAGCGCCTTGAAGGACCTCAATCAGGGCAAGCGCCTGACCCCGCTTAATGTGGATCAGCGTCTGAAGATACCTGCGACCTCAAAGATGTAAATCGCCGGCGCCCGAAAATTGACTTGTCCGCAAAAACCCGTCATTACTGCCTGCTTTCACCGGAATGGCATATTCGGTAGAAACTCAATGCTCTCAAATTAAGGAACAACCAATGAAGATTTTTGACGGATGTGAGGGTTTCCTCTGGCGACATTATCAGGAAAACAATTGCAACGCTTATCTTATTGACGGAGATAAGCGGATCTTGATCGACCCGGGGCATGAACACCTCTTCCAGCATGTTATAGACGGCATGGAAAACGCCGGCGTCGGCATGGAAGACGTGGACGTCGTTATTGCCACCCACGGCCATCCCGATCATCTGGAAGGGGTGAGAAGATTCGGCAAGCCTACTCTCTTTGCCATGAATCAGGATGAATATGCGTTCATCTGCAAACTTGCCGGTCAGTATTTTCGCATTCCCGAACCGGACTTCTTCCTGACGGCAGGGGATCTTACCATCGGCGCGGAGTTCTTTCAGGTATTCAAGACGCCGGGACATACCCCTGCCTCCATCTGCCTGTACTGGCCGGCAAAGAAGGCCTTATTTACCGGCGACGTTGTCTTCAATCAGGGGATTGGACGAACGGATTTGCCGGGCGGGGATGGAGAAATGCTCAAGCAGAGCATCGAACATCTTTCCTCCCTGGATGTGGAATTTTTGCTCACCGGGCATGGGGA
>Ga0247841_10009530_pt1 | contig 13573 bp, 17 predicted proteins | sample LaCruzMarch2015__2_FD_192410 | JGI IMG/M metagenome (GOLD analysis project Ga0247841, IMG submission 192410) | Freshwater microbial communities from meromictic Lake La Cruz, Castile-La Mancha, Spain - LaCruzMarch2015_18m | ecosystem: Environmental > Aquatic > Freshwater > Lake | place: Spain...
AGGGGAAGAAGAGTGAAGAGTGAAGAGTGAAAAGTGAAGAGTGAAGAGTGAAAAGTGAAGAGTGAAGAGTGAAGAGTGAAGAGTGAAGAGTGAAAAGTGAAAAGTGAAAAGTGAAGAGTGAAGTTTTTAACCGTTCAGCCACCAAAGAAAAGCGCAGCTTTTCGCAGGTGATAAGTAACCCCAGGTTTTAACCTGGGGGTTTGCGAGGAAATGCGCAAACCAGGGTGGGTGGGTGGGGGCTGTGCGAAGCACAGACATTGTCACTCTTTGCGATCTTAATTCCTATGCAATCGTAACTAAGCCTTTTCGTACACTTTCATCAATATTTCGTATATTTGTGTCACTATGCCTGAAATTTTCAGAATATATGGATTTGTATTTTTCTTCTATTCGAATGAAGGGCAGGAACCTATTCATGTTCATGTTAGAAAAGCAGGTGGGTTTTCAAAATTCTGGATTGATCCTGTTGAACTTGATTTTTCTCAAGGGATGAAAATTTCCGACATCAAACAAGCTGAAGAACTTATAATTGAGCATCTGGAAATTATAAAAACAAAGTGGAATGAAATACATGGTAGCTGAGCTATTGTTTAAGGCAACAAAAGCCTGGTACGAAGAGGGAAGAATTTGCATCCTGCTCTCTGACAAAAAGGAGGTACGGTTTCCTATTGAATTGAATCCCAGGCTCAGGAATGCAACTGTTGAACAATTGGGCAATATTGAAATTATTTGCGACGGGTCCGGATTGCATTGGCCGGAACTCGATGAAGATCTCTCCATTACAGGAATTATTGAAGGACGTTTTTCGGCATAACTGATTTTTTTCCATTTCGTTTCTTTTTTTTGCGCTCAGGCCGCGCGGGCCTCGTCACCGCACCGCAGCTGCGTCTCCGGCGAACTTCCCGGTTTACGTTGGTTATTTTGCCTTCCGCGCCTCCGCCAAGGCTGCTCATGCGGTGACTGTAAAATTTGTTTCCCGAACCTTTGTCACTTTAGATCTAAATCGTTGATAGTAAATCTTGTGCAATCGTAAATTGTGTATCGCTCCTCCACCAAGACATGTCCTGCATGTCGCAGGTGATAAGTAACCCCGGGCTTCAGCCTGGGGGATTGCGAGGCCACGCGCAAACAAGGGGGGGTGGGGGGGGGGCTGTGCTTTAGCACAGAAATCAAGAAAAATAGTATGGAAACCCTGAATATTTCTGAGAAAAAGAATAAAATAAAATGGGACTATGATGCAGAGGCTGATACTTTATATATCTCCTTTGGTAATCCGAAGAATGCGGAAGGTGTAGATATTGGTGAAGGCACCTTTATTCGCATTCAGCAAGACACCCAGGAAATCACAGGGGTTACGATACTCAATCCACTCCACCGGACTTTATCGTCATTAACGGGTCATAAAAAGGCCGGCAAAAGGGCTCCCCAATTAGCGAAATAGCGAAATGTATTCTTTTTCTTTTCGCTCAGGCCGAAGGGAAATAGCTGAGGTAGTGAGGTAGCGAGGTCAGCTAAAAAATTGTAAATCGCAAATCATGGCAATCGCAAATCGAATTGACTCTGTGACTCTTTCAAGATAATTTCGTATATTTACACCGTAAATCTGAGCTGTGCATTCTCCCGAAGTCAAACAATTTATACGCGATCACAGCGATCTGTTCTGGTCCATCCCCGAAGATAAAAAGGAGGAGATCAGCGAAGGGGTGCTGATTGAATATATTTTAAACTATGGCACACTCGACGATTGTCGCAGGCTAATCGGGATCATGGGGGCGAAACAGGTAGCCGCTGTTTTCCGGAAAGCTGAAGGCAGACAGAAAATGAACTATTTCCCGGAGATCTATAATTTCTTCTCACTGTACTTTGCACATTATGCATAACGAGATACTAAGCCCGCAGCAAGCCGAACTGCTCCCTGTAGAATTCCTGGTCACACCTGTGCCTGAAGCAGCGATCAGGGAGTTTCTCGTTGAGAAAGCAATTGATTTGGAGCGATAGCGGAAATTTTTTCATTTGCGCCAAGGCTGCTCATGCGGTGACTGTAAATTTGATTTCCTAAAACTTTGTCATTTTCAATCTCAATCGGAAACTGTATCGTTCCGCCACCAAGATATGCGCTGCATGTCGCAGGTGATAAGTAACCCCGGGCTTTAGCCTGTGGGTTGCGAGTTTTTCACTCGCAACCTGGGTGGGCGGGTGGGGGACATTGGCTAGAGGCCAATGGAAATACCTTTTTTCTGTTACATCTTTGCTATGTTGCTGTTTAGAAACACTTTAAATAGTATAATATTTGTTTTTCAACCTGTTATGTTTAAACAGAACAATAAATAATTGTTAAAATGTTAAAAAAAATTTGACTTTTATAAAATGTTATGAGTACATTTGTTACTCGAATACTGCGCAGCGTTGAAAGAAACTGTCCTAAGTAGCCCAACAGCCCCCTCCCAGCCTCCTCCATTCAGGGGAGGAGCAGGTACTCCTGTTGAGAATATGCAGAAACAGCAAAAGACTACTGTATGCAGCAAATCTTCATCCAGCATCCAGTCATCCAGCATCCAGCAATGGCTGGCCCTTTACACCAAATCTCGCCAGGAAAAAATCGTCATGAAGCGTCTCCTCGAGGATGGCATTGAGGCGTTTGTTCCGTTGCACAAGGTGGTGCGGCAGTGGAGCGACCGGCGGAAGCTGGTTGAGGAGCCACTGATCCGCTCCTATTGTTTTGTGCATGTAATCCCCACTCAGCAGCATCAGGTGCTGAGCACGCCGGGGGCGGTGCGGTATGTCTGGTTCAGCGGCCGGCCGGCAGCCATTCCGGCGAAGCAGATCGACCTTTTGAAGATTTTAACGGGGTATAACATACCCGTAGAGTGCATACCGGGTAACATCAAGCCGGGCAGCCTTGTGAAGATTACCGCGGGACCCATGGCCGGATATACCGGTGAGCTGGTTTCGGTGCTGGGGAAGAGCAGGGTGATTGTGAGGCTGACGGAGCTGGAGACGGCGATTTCGCTGACTATTTCGCCAGCGTTGTTGGAAGAGGTGAGGAGTTAGGAGTTAAGAGTTGGGAGTGAAGAGTTATAAGTGAAAAGTGAAAAGTGATGAGTGAAAAGTTAGGAGTTGTATTATAATTTCAAGATTTTGGATTTAATGAGTTGAATTTTAATATTTTCAACTCTTAACTTCTAACTCTTAACTCTTAACTAAAAAGCTAAGTCTTTGTGACTGAACGGGCGAAGCTGTGGGAGTTGGGAGTTAAAAGTTAAGAGTGAAGAGTTAAGGGTTTGAGGTTGGGGGTTGGGGGTGGTTTTGTTTTGAGGTTTTGATGATTGAACCGCTCATTTTTGATAACTCTTCGCAGTCTTGTAATAATGAGTCTGATTGGCTGGGAGATAGTAACTCGGTTTCCTTTAGGAGTTTGATCCAAAAACTTGTTTCACGGGTTTCTTTATAGACAATCGTCATTTTAGCTATAAAATCGCGTTTTGAACATGCACCCAATGCCTCCTCAATATTGGCACCAATGGATGTTCCTGATTTTAAAACCTGTTTAGAGATTACAAACTCCTTCCTCTTCTGCAGATACTGAGATAACTTGACTATTCTCACAGCAAAAAGAAAAGCCTTCTTTTGAATAATACTGTCCGCCATAAAACTCTTTTATGCTTAATCGGAAAAAACCATAAAGGTAATCTCCCAGCTCTTAACTTTTAACTTTTAACTCTTAACTTTTAACTCCTAACTCATAATTCTAAACTGTTTGATGACAAATATTGAACAAATCCTTACCGGCATTACTGATACCCTGAAAAAGGAAGGAGTTGAAAAAATTATCCTTTTTGGGTCTCATGCTTATGGTAATCCAAAGGAGGATAGTGATTTGGATATTATTGTTGTAACTGGCGATAATTACATGCCTGTTACAAACCGTGAAAAAATGGAGTTACATCACAAATACAATTTCCTGATTAAAAGATTCAGAAGGCTGATACCGATCGATATGTTGGTTTACACAAAATTAATGTATCAAAAGCTGCAGGAATCAGAAGGCATATTTACGAATGAAATAAACCGAAAAGGAAAAATTTTGTATGAGGCAATTAACCAGGGAGTAGCTGAAAATTCACTCAATTAGGAGTTAAGAGTTAAGAGTTAGAAGTTTAAATATCAATTTATTAAAATATAAACAGACAAATTTTACACCAACTCTTAACCCTCAACTTTTAACTTTTAACTCTTAACTCCCAACTCCTAACTTTTAACTCTTAACTCCAAACTGTTTGGTTATCACAAATTCATTGGGCATCCTGAAACCTGAAACTCGCAACTATTGATCCTTCATGGAAAAAGCTGAAATAGTCATATATAAAGAACTTGGCAATACTGATTTTCAAATCGAAGTAAGGGTTGAAAAGGAGACAGTGTGGCTTAATCGTCAGCAAATTGCGATATTATTCGACCGGGATGTCAAAACGATCGGTAAGCATATTGCAAATGTGCTGAAAGAAGAGTTGAACTCTTTTTCAGTTATCGCAAAATTTGCGACAACTGCAACTGACGGTAAAGTTTACCAGGTTGAGTACTACAATTTAGACATGATTATCTCTGTTGGATATAGAGTTAAATCGAAGCGTGGTATTCAGTTCAGGATTTGGGCCAACACCGTATTAAAAGAATACCTTTTGAAAGGATATGTAGTCAATCATCGCTTAGAAAAAATTGAGACTAACGTTTTTTCTTTGAATAAAAGAGTGGATGAAGTTGAATTCCAGCTTAAAACAAATCTGCCTCCTACAGAAGGCATTTTTTATGAAGGACAAATATTCGATGCTTACCAGTTTGCATCAGATATAATCAAATCGGCTACAAAATCTATTGTGCTGATTGACAATTACCTGGATGAAAGCGTCTTGACCTTGCTTTCTAAAAGAAAAAAAGGAGTAATCGCTACAATTTACACTGGAAATGTAACAAAACAACTTGCGCTGGACCTGAAACGATTTAATGCACAATACCCAGCTGTTGAGATAAATATCTTCACGAAAGCACATGACCGCTTCCTGCTCATAGACAATAAAGAAGTATATCACATCGGAGCATCATTAAAAGACCTTGGCAAAAAATGGTTCGCCTTTTCAAAAATCAAACTAGATGCACCAGAAATGCTCAAAAAACTCCTAACCCCCAACTCCTAACTTTTAACTCTTAACTCTTAACTCTTAACTCCTCACTCTTAACTCTTAACTTTGTTAGACACCCTCATCTCCAATAAAACTCGCCTAAAGCTTCTCCTGCGTTTCTTCCTCAACGCTGGTAGCAAGAGTTATCTCCGTGGCCTTGAGGAGGAGTTCGGGGAGTCGACCAATGCGATACGTATTGAGTTGAACCGTTTCGAAGAGGCGAGACTGCTGACCAGCGAGATGGTGGGAAATAAAAAAATTTTCACTGCAAACGAACAGCATCCCCTGTACAAGGACATCAACAGCATCCTTCGCAAGCACCTGGGGCTCGACCGGGTCATTGAACAGGTAGTGGATAAACTGGGCAATGTGACCCGGGCATACCTGGTGGGGGATCTTGCCATGGGACTCGATACGAAGATACTTGACCTTGTTGTTGTGGGGAAGAATATCGACCTCCCCTACCTTGAGGTCTGCATTAAAAAGGCGGAATCGATCATTAAGCGGGAGATTCGATGCTTTATGGTCAAAGAAAGCGAAGAAAAGCGGTATCTCAAGGACTATCCCAGGACTTTGCTGGTGTGGGAGGAAAAAGTGAAGAGTTAAAAGTGAAGAGTGAAAAGTGAAAAGTGAAAAGTGAAAAGTGAAAAGTGAAGAGTGAAGAGTTCTTCTTGTTTCTTTTTGCTCGGGCCGCGAAACCTTTTCTTTCTCTTTATTCTTTTCACCCTTGGATAGCGACTTAAAAGTATGGTCTTTTTTTTCTTTGCGCTCAGGCCGCGCGAGCCTCGTCACCGCACCGCGACTGCGCACAGCGCTATGATTTCCAGCATTATTGTATAATATCTGTACCAGGACCCGCGCTGGTCAAGGTCGCTCATGCGGTGACTGTAAAAATTGTTATCAAAACCTTTTTCGTCTCAAACCAGATTCAAATCATGAATCGTATATTCTAACTGATACTTGATGACTGGATGGCTGGATTGATTCGTGAATTTCTATCGTCGTAGGCGATACACTCCTGTAGCCCGGTAGGGAGTGGGCATGCCCACGACCTGGGCGGGTGGGTGGGGCTTGAAAAGCGGTAAAGTTATGGATTATACCACGTTTGATGTTGGCATGCTGGCTTTGGATTTGCACAGGCAATTGCCGGAGGTACTGTTTGCCTATCTTTTCGGGTCGGCGCAGGAGGGAAAAGTGAGGAACGGCGGAGATGTTGATATTGCCGTATGGATCGGTGGGCATTCAGCAAGGATTGATCTCATCCCGAAAATTGTTGAGCTGGTTGAAAGACACACCCCGGGGGTGCCCTGTGACCTGGTATTCCTGAATGATGCAGGCGATCAACTCTCCTTTTCAGTATTACAGGGAAAGATCCTGTTTATCAGGGAGGAAGCGAGAGATTTACACGCCTCCTTTTATTCTCAAACCTGCCGCGATTATGAAGATACCGTTGCATGGATGAAAAAACAGCTTCAATACAGGGGATATGAAGTACAATGGAATCATTGAATCAAAGCTCAGGATCATCGAGCAGAAACTGGCCGAGATAGAGAGTTGGAATATTGTCTCATTTACGGAGCTCCGCGACAGCTCTTTACTGCAGAATGCCGTTGAACGAGCCTTGCAGGTCTGTACCGAGGTGATGATCGATATCAGTGAACGGATCCTGGCCCTCAATAAGATACCTCCCCTGCCTACCGCGTCTGAGAACATGCTGAAACTTCAGGAGTTGGGCATTTTATCGGCACGGCCTGAATACGGCGATATGGTTAGATTCAGGAACTTCATCGTACACCGCTATGAGAAGATAGACCTGGAGATCATTTACGGAATACTGAAGAACAAGCTTTTTCTGTTCAAAGAGTTTATTGAGGAGGTCAGGAGGCAATCATGAAATTGGATTGCTGGATTGCTGGATGACTGGATGCTGGATGACTGGATGGTAAAAAATGAACAGTCGAATATTGAACAAGGAATCTTGAAGTAAAAACTGGTTGCTCCGATTTTCGGTACTGAAATGACATTCTATCGCCGTAGGCGATACACTCCTGTAGCCCGGCGGAAGGAGTGAGTTTTTTGTCCGGCTTTTTAGCCGGAAATTGGATGGCTGAATGCTGGATGCTTAATTCCAGATTTAATCGTCAATCTAAAATCTTGTGCAATCGTAAATAGTTTCTGCCATGTTACTCAAAGAAATCAAAATAGGTATTATCGGTCTTGGCTACGTCGGACTCCCTCTGGCGGTTGAGTTTGCCAAGAAATTTCCGGTTGTTGGATTTGACATTAACCAGGGGAGAATTAATGAGTTAGCCAAAGGACACGACAGCACCCTCGAAGTTGAAGACGAAAACCTGAAAGGTGTATTAAACCCCCAACTCTCAACTCCTAACTCTTCACTTTTAACTCTTAACTCCTCACTCTTAACTCTTAACTCAGGCTTACATCTTACCACCATTCTGGAAGACCTCAAAGGTTGCAATGTATTTATAGTTACTGTCCCTACACCAGTAGACAAGAACAACCGGCCTGATCTGACCCCTTTGATCAAGGCCAGTGAAACCGTTGGGAAGATTATACCTAAAGGCGGCATTGTAATTTATGAATCAACTGTTTATCCGGGATGTACAGAGGAAGATTGTATTCCGGTGGTGGAAAAGGTTTCAGGTTTGAGGTTTCAGGTTGATTTTTATGCAGGGTATTCTCCTGAAAGAATCAACCCGGGGGATAAGGTTAACTCTGTTTTGACAATTAAGAAGATCACCTCAGGTTCTACCCCAGAAGTCGCTGACCTGGTTGACCAGCTTTACAATACTATTCTTTTAAACGGCACCCACAAGGCGCCGAGTATCAAGGTGGCGGAGGCGGCCAAGGTGATCGAGAATTCGCAGCGGGATATCAACATCGCCTTCATGAATGAACTGGCAAAGATCTGCAACTATTTCAAGATAGATACGACTGATGTGCTGGAGGCGGCTGGGACCAAGTGGAATTTTCTGAAGTTCAAGCCTGGGTTGGTTGGAGGTCATTGCATAGGAATAGACCCCTACTATATTGCACAGCGGGCTGAAGAGGCTGGGTATCATCCTGAGATCATTTTGGCAGGAAGGCGAATGAACGACGGGATGGGAGCCTGGATTGCCCGGATGGTGATCAAATTAATGATTAGAAAAGAGATTAAAATCAAGGGGTCAAAGGTTTTGGTACTTGGTATTACATTTAAGGAGAACTGCCTGGATATTCGAAATTCCAAGGTGATTGATCTGATGCGCGAGTTGAAAAGTTTCGACTGCCAAGTGGATGCATTTGATCCCTGGGCAAATCCGGAGGAAGTGCGTCATGAATATGAAATTGAATTGTTGCAGGTTTCAAGTCTCAGGTCTCAGGTTTCAGGATATGATGCCATAATTTTAGCTGTGGCTCATGATGAATTCAAAGAATTTGATTTTTCAGATAGAAAAAAGAATTCTGTTTTGTTTGACATTAAGGCGATTTTACCCCGAGAGGTTGTAGACGGAAGACTTTGAAGTTTCAGGTTTCAAGTTTCAAGTGAATGCTTGAATCCTATCTTGAAAAAACAAGAAGATATACAGGGCGAACAAAAAACACCCTATGTATTCTGCAGTCAATGAGATCATTCATAAACAGTTGGGGTTTGACCATATCCAGGAAAAAATAATACAAAAGCTTGGCAACGTTCAAAAAGTTTATCTGACAGGCCCATTGTCACAAGGTCTTAATCAGGGACCCCTTGAAATCATCCTGATTGGAGATAAAATAAATGTTAGTAGTCTTAATCCACTTATCGACAAGGTTGAAAAAATTATTGGCCGAAGTATAGTTCATAATATTTACAAAACCGATAATACTAAAACTGAGTACTTCAAATCAAATGAATGTTTACTCCTTTGGAACTTGGATTAAAACACATCAAGGTAAAATAGGGTCAATTTGATAATTAAAAATCAATTCCCCCTTTCTACAACTAAAATAGCATGAAGGATACAATATTTATTACGGGCGGTTCCGGGCTTCTTGCCATAAATTGGGCAATAGCCGTACGTGAACAATATTCGGTTGTACTAGGATTATACGACAGAAACATTTCCATGACTGGCGTCGAAAAGAGATATATAAACCTAGAATCTATCGATGATATTATCCACATGTTTGAATCTTGTAAACCAAAAATTGTAATTCACACCGCCGGTCTAACCAGTGTCGAGGCATGCGAAGCCAATCCGGAACTTGCAAAGCACGTCAATGCCGATTTATCCGGCAATGTAGCACAAGCCTGTGCTAATCTTGATTTACGACTTGTACATATTTCAACTGACCATTTATTCTCTGGGAATGACCCATTGGTAAATGAGAATTACCCTGTTGATCCAAAAAATGTTTATGGTCGAACAAAAGCAGAAGCAGAAGCTCGGGTCATCGAAATTCATTCTGCTGCATTGGTGATACGTACAAATTTTTATGGCTGGGGTCCGAGTTATAGGTCTTCATTTAGTGATGTGATTATAAACGCTCTCCGGTCAGGTAAGGAAATTAACCTATTTAAGGATGTTTTTTATAGCCCAATACTTGCTGAAAAACTTGCGAGTATAGTTCATGAACTCATTAATATTCATGCCAAAGGTATCTTCCACGTGGTGGGAGATAATCGTATTTCAAAATACGAATTTGGGATCAAACTGGCAACGTATTTCCAGTTAAAACAAAGTCTGATTAAACCTGTTTTATTTGGAGATAAGCCTGGATTGGTTCAGCGCCCGTATGATTTGAGTCTCTCAAATAAAAAAACCTGTGATTTAATTGGAAGAAAAATAGGTAATATTGATGTTGATATTGAAAGACTTTACCAACTAGAACAAATTGGGATTGCAAAAGAGATACAGAAATTATGATACAATACGGACGACACCATATTGATGAGGATGATATACAGGCAGTTGCTGAAGTGTTAAGACATGGCGCTTTGACACAGGGTCCGGTTATCGAAGCATTTGAAAAGGCAGTGGCAGACTATGTTGGAGCTAAATATGCTGTAGCAGTGTCCAGTGGTACCGCTGGGTTACATATTGCAGCATTGGCAGCAGGAGTTGGCCCCGGTAATTCAATTATTACCTCACCAATTACATTCGTTGCCAGCTCAAATGCAGCGCTATTTTGTGGCGCGGGCGTACATTTCACAGATATTGATCCACTTACTATTAATTTGTCTCCAATTTCACTAGCTGAATCCCTGAGAATGCATACCGAAACGAGGGCAATTATACCCGTTCATTTTGCCGGTCTTCCTTGCGACATGGAAGCTATTAAACTTTTAGCTGACAAGTCAAATATGGTTATTATCGAGGATGCTGCGCATGCACTCGGAGCAAAATACAAAAATGGGGCTTGGGTTGGTTCATGCATGTATTCGTTAATGACCGTTTTTTCTTTTCATCCAGTTAAAGCGATTGCATCAGGAGAAGGAGGAATGATTACAACAAATGATGAACCAACCTACCGCAAGCTTTTACAATTTCGCAGCCATGGGGTAAATAAATTGGACGACCCGTTTCAGATAGTTTCTCAAAGTGAAACGAATGGACATAAAAATCCATGGTACTATGAAATGCAAACACTTGGATTCAATTTTCGAATTACAGACATTCAATGTGCCTTAGCATTATCACAGTTTAAAAAGCTTAGTGCTTTTATAGCCCGCAGGAAACAGTTAGTTAAAAACTATGATGCTGCATTTGCAGGATTAAAATATGTTCATCCGGCCCAAGTCACAGGCCGTGAAGAAAGTGGACATCATTTGTATGTAATTCGGATCAACTTTGATGCGATAGGGATGAGTCGCAGCCAATTGATGGAAGCATTAATGGCACGAAATGTTGGTTCCCAAGTTCATTATATTCCCGTTCCGGCTCATCCATATTACCGCCAACTCGGTTTTAAACCTGAAGATTACCCTCAGGCTCAAAGTTATTACAACGAGGCATTAACAATACCATTGTTTTATGATCTCACAGACGAAATGCAAGAACAAGTAATCAACTTGATAAAAGAGATAGTCGGATGAAAATTGCACTTGGTACTGCACAGTTCGGTCTCAACTATGGCATTGCAAACAACCATGGCCAGGTGTCCTTTCATGAAACTAAAGCCATTTTAAAACAAGCGCATTCCAGTGGCATTAATACTCTTGATACAGCTATTTCTTATGGAAACAGCGAAAATCGGCTTGGTGAAATTGGTATTCAAGACTGGAAGGTTGTTTCAAAACTGCCTGAAATTCCAAAAGACAGTAATAATATCTCTTCTTGGGTGACCATTGCTGTTGAAGGCTCACTTGAAAGGTTAAAAGTAAGGAGCATTTATGGTATTCTTTTGCACCGTCCTCAACAATTACTCGAAAAAAATGGATTGAAACTTTACGAAGCTTTAAAGTTGATAAAAAAAAGGGGGTTAGTGAAAAAAATCGGAATTTCAGTCTATGATCCTTCAGAACTTGATGCCCTTTGTTCTTTGTTTCGTTTTGATCTGGTTCAGGCCCCCTTTAATCTTCTGGATCGCAGGTTGATTGATAGTGGATGGCTATTCAAATTTGCAGAGCAAGATATAGAGTTGCATGTTCGTTCGATATTCCTTCAAGGTTTACTTCTGATGAATTCAGATATGCGTCCAAAAATATTCAACAAATGGCATTCAGTATGGAAACAGCTTGATGATTGGAGCAGTCAGTCAGGGCTAACCCGATTACAAGCCTGCCTGCACTTTGCTCTATCATTCCAGGAAATAAGCAATGTAATCATAGGTGTTGATGGTCTCTGCCAATTGACAGAAATTCTATCAGCTGCGAAAGGCCCGGATCTTAAAATCCCGGATATGTTCAGAACCAATGATCCCAATTTATTGAATCCTGCGCGTTGGCCATCCCTATCTAATATTTAAAGCTTAGTTAAATGAACATAGAAATTATTGCCGAACTGGGTCAAGGTTATGAAGGCAGACCGGAACAAGCTCGCCTATTAATGAAAGCCGCTGCTTCGGCAGGTGCTGATGTTGCTAAATATCAACTTGTATACGCTGATGAATTGGCAACTCCAGACTATAAGTATTATGAGCTATTCAAGACTCTTGAGATGCCAGACGAAGTTTGGGTAGAATTAGATCGTTATTCTAAAGAATTGAATATTCAACTTCATCTTGATATCTTCGGAACACGTAGCCTTCTTCTGGCAGAAAAGATTGGAGTATCGGCCATTAAACTCCATGGAACCGATATTACTAATATAGCTTTACTAGGCGAGGTTGCTAAGAGTAACGTACCACGGATAATGCTAGGAGCGGGTGGAGCCCATTTCAATGAGCTTTGGAAAGCCTTAGAAATTCTTATGCATAAACAAGTTGTCATAATATTTGGGTTTCAAGGTTATCCTACACCAAATGAGGCTAACCATATTGCCCGCATTAAATTCGTTAATGAGCAACTCGGTCATTCTTATCCTAATGCATTTATTGGCTTTGCTGATCATGCTCTTCCAGACTCTCCGCTGAGGTATGCTTTAGCAGCCACAGCAATTGGAGCAGGTGCAAAGGTTTTAGAAAAACATCTCACACTCGGAAAAGTTATGAAGCTAGAGGATTACGAATCTGCATTGAATCCGGATGAATTTTCAGAATTCACTAAAGTTGTGCGCGAATGTGGACAAGCTTTTTCCAAAGTATATAATTTAGAAGACTTTGGGATGACTGAAGCTGAAAAAGGGTACCGCAAGATGATCCGTCGTCATATTGTTACAAGCCAAAATCTAAAACGGGGAAAAACAATTTTACCGACTGATCTTATACTTAAACGCACCTCTGCTGAAAATGTGATTACAGATTTTAACCTGATATATCAAAAGAAACTAAAGTTTGATATTGGTAAGAATTTACCAATATCGACCAAGGATATTGAATAAAGAAATTGACATGAAGAGAAAACTAGTTGCTGCTTTAGCCTGTCGTAATCAAGGGTCACGCTTGTATGGAAAACCTATTCAAAATTTAGATGTTGAAAGAGGAGTAAGAATAATTGATAATATTATCGACTGTTTAAAATCTGTTAAATGCATTGATACAATTATTCTCGGTATATCTGAGGGTGTTGAGAATGAAATTTTCAAAACAATTGCCGAAGAGAAAGGTCTTCAATATATTATTGGTGACCCTATTGATGTGTTATCACGTTTGGTCAAATGCGGTCAACTTGCAGGTGCAACCGATATTTTTCGCATGACAACCGAATCTCCTTATCTTCATTTTGAAGCTGTTGAGAATCTCTGGAAACAGCATCAGGAAGAACATTTTGACGCAAGTTTTATGGATGAAATCATTGATGGATGTGGCTTTGAAAT
>Ga0247841_10009531_pt1 | contig 13571 bp, 10 predicted proteins | sample LaCruzMarch2015__2_FD_192410 | JGI IMG/M metagenome (GOLD analysis project Ga0247841, IMG submission 192410) | Freshwater microbial communities from meromictic Lake La Cruz, Castile-La Mancha, Spain - LaCruzMarch2015_18m | ecosystem: Environmental > Aquatic > Freshwater > Lake | place: Spain...
AGGACCGAGCCTGGAAACCCTGGCTATAATAGCGTATAAACAGCCGACTACAAAGCCTGAGATAGAGGCAATAAGGGGCGTAAATGTGGACGGTGTATTGAAGACGCTGATTGAAAAAAATCTAGTCAAGATTATGGGCCGGAGGGAAACAGTCGGGTGCCCTATTATTTATGGCACAACCCAGGAATTCCTGCAGTATTTCGGATTGAATTCTCTCGAGGAACTTCCTAGGCTGGAAGAGTTTAATTTTACTGAAAAAGATATAGAGTTGCCGGAGCATTTTAAAAAGGAAGAAGAAGCAGCAGAGCAGCAAGAAGGAGGAAATCCTGATGTCCAGACTAGCGGAACTGCGTAAAAAAATAAACGAGACGGACAAAAAAATAATATCATTGTTAAACGACAGGGCAGCTGTTGCGAAACATATAGGCAAAATTAAAAAAGAGGCCGGGGTTTCTATCTATGCGCCCGAGAGAGAAGTGGAGATATACGAGAATATAATAAAAGAAAACAAGGGGCCTCTGCCCAATAAAGCGCTTTTTTCTATATACAGAGAGGTGATGTCAGGCTCTCTTGGGCTTGAGAAAAAATTAAAGATAGCGTATCTCGGGCCTGAGGCTACATTCACGCATCAGGCAGGAATAAAAAAATTCGGCTCAAATGTAGAATTTTACGCCTGCCCTACGATAACTGATGTTTTCAGAGACGTGGAGGCGGGAAGGTCAGATTACGGGGTTGTGCCTGTTGAGAATTCAACAGAAGGCATGATAAGTCATACCTTGGATATGTTTGTGAATTCTGATTTAAAGATATGCTCTGAGGTCATGCTTGAGATCTCGCATAATCTTTTAGGCAAGGGCAATATAAAAGCAGTAAAAAAGATTTATTCAAAGCAGGAGGTGTTTGGCCAGTGCAGGTTATGGCTTGAAATAAATATGCGGGGTATAGCCCTCATAGAAGTATCGTCAACAAGCAAGGCTGCTGAAATGGCTTCCCAGGAAAAAAATTCAGCTGCTATAGCGAGCGCGTTGGCGGGCAAGAAATACAGGCTGAATACGCTTGCCAAAGATATAGAAGATAACCCGAATAATGTCACGAGGTTTCTTGTGATAGGCGGGTCTATGCCGCGACCTACAAAAAAAGACAAGACCTCTATAATGTTTTCAGTTAAGGACAAGGTAGGCGCATTGCACGATATACTCGTGCCTTTTAAGAAGTGCAGGATAAATCTTACCAAGATTGAATCCAGACCTTCCAAAAGGAAATCTTGGGAATATTATTTCTTTGTGGATATGGCAGGCCACTCGGAAAATCAGAACGTAAAAAATGCATTAACTGAACTTGAAAAGCATTGTTCGTTTTTAAAGATACTGGGTTCTTACCCGGTGGGGATATAGCATGAGCATAATTCCGCGCAAAGCAGTTTTAAACGCAAAACCATATCAGCCCGGCAAGCCTATTGAAGAGGTAAAAAGAGAATTAGGTTTGACGGATGTCATTAAAATGGCTTCCAATGAAAATCCATTGGGGCCGTCTCCAAAGGCTGTGGAGGCGATTAAAAAATACGCCGGCAGTATAAACAGGTATCCCGAGGGAGGGTGTTTTTATCTGCGCCAGGCAGTTTCCAGGAAATTGAAAATAAAACCTGAGCAGATTATTTTCGGAAACGGGTCTGACGAACTGATTGGTCTGACGCTTAGGGCATTTGTGGAAGAAGGCGATGAAGTGATTGTGGCAAGCCCTACTTTTCTCATGTATGAAGTAGCTTCTATTACGCATGGGGCGAAAATAAAGATTATCCCGATGCGTTATTTTAAATATGATTTAAAGGCGATGAAGGATGCGGTAACCAAAAATACAAAGGTTGTCTTTATCGCGAATCCTGATAATCCAAACGGCACCTATGTGTCAAAATATGAGCTTGAGGATTTTTTAAAGGGCCTGCCTCAGGAGACGATAGTTTTTCTTGACGAGGCATATTTTGAATATGCCCAAGAGCAGGATTATCCGAACGGGCTTGATTATCTGGGAAAAAATAATATTATCGTAACCAGGACTTTTTCAAAGGCGTACGGCCTTGCAGGATTAAGGGTGGGGTACGGCATATCAAGTTCTGAAATAATAAAATATATGGAGGCCGTAAGAGAGCCTTTTAATGTTAATTCTTTAGCTCAGGTAGCTGCCATAGGAGCTCTTAAGGATAAAGACTTTGTGGCAAAGGCTAAAAAAGTAGTGAGGGAAGGCAAGAAATTTATATACTCCGAATTAAAAGCATTGGGCATAAGGTATGTGCCGAGCGTTACCAATTTTATATTGATAGAGCTCGGATCTAAATCAGGAGAGGTTACTGAAAAGCTTCTGAAAAAAGGCGTGATTGTAAGAAACATGAAGGCATGGGGGCTTGGGAATTTTATACGCGTGACTATCGGCAAAGAGTCGGAGAACAAGAGATTTATTAAAGAGTTAAAGAAAATAATAATATAGGGGGTTTTAAATGATTATAGTTTTACGTCCTGACGCTACAAAGAAACAAATAGACCATTTGATCGATAAGGTTAAAAAACTCGGCTTAAAGCCCATGGTTTCAAGGGGCGTAGAGCGCACTATTATAGGAGTTATAGGCGAAGAAGATGTTCTGAGGGTCCAGCCTTTAGAGGCTTTTCCCGGCGTTGAAAAGGTAATGCCTATCCTTAAGCCTTACAAGCTTGTGTCCAGAGAGTTTAAATCCGAAAATAGCATTATAGACGTAGACGGCGTAAAAATAGGCGGCAAAAAAATAGCAGTTATGGCAGGGCCGTGCTCAGTGGAAAGTTTTGAAATGCTCCTTGAAGTAGGGAAAAAAGTTAAAAAGTCAGGCGCTTCTATTTTAAGAGGAGGAGCTTTTAAGCCAAGAAGTTCTCCTTATAGTTTTCAGGGGCTGGGAGAAGAAGGCCTGAAATTCCTGAAAGAGGTTAAAAAAGAAACAGGAATGAAGATTATTACGGAAGTAATGGATACCAGGGATGTGTGGATGGTCGAGAAATACGCGGATATCCTGCAGGTCGGAGCGCGAAACATGCAGAATTTTAATTTGCTTAAAGAGGTGGGGCTTTCCAAAAAACCCGTGCTTTTAAAAAGAGGCATGTCAGCTACCGTAAAAGAGTTTCTGATGTCAGCTGAATATGTCCTTGCAGCAGGAAATTTTAACTGCATACTTTGCGAAAGAGGCATAAGGACATTTGAAGACGCCACAAGATTCACCCTTGACCTGAACGCAGTACCGCTCATTAAACAGCTGAGCCATCTGCCTGTTGTCGTAGACCCGAGCCACGGTACGGGCAAATGGGACCTTGTGGAGCCGATGGCAAAGGCAGCGATTGCAGCAGGGGCAGACGGGCTTATGATAGAGGTTCATCCGAATCCTGAAGAGGCGTTTAGTGACGGAGAGCAGTCTCTGGTTCCGCGCAGGTTCGAAGATATGATGAAAGAGCTTAAGATTATAGCCAAGGCAGTTAACCGGGAAATATAACTTAAAACAACTTTACAATTCAACAATGTCGTTTTTCCAGTTGTTGAGAAGAGAAAATGTTTAATAAAGTTACAATTATAGGCTTAGGGTTGATTGGCGGGTCGCTCGGCCTTGCAATAAAGGAAAAAAAGCTTGCAAGAAAAATTATCGGGGTGTCCAGAAGAAAAAGCACCATTGAACAGGCAGTTAAGAATAGGGTCGTAGATTTTGCGACATTAGATCTGAAAGAGGGGGTAAAGGATTCAGACCTGGTTATTATTACAACGCCTGTTTTTAAAATAGTTGATATAGCTAAAAAAATAGCGCCCTTTTTAAAAAAAGGCGCTATAGTTACTGATGCGGGCAGCACAAAAAAGTATATCGTTGAAAATATCAGGCTGAAGGATGCAGATTTCATAGGCGGTCATCCTGTCGCAGGTTCTGAGAAATCAGGCATTAAATATGCGGATAAAGACTTATTTAAAGGCGCGTATTGCGTATTAACGGAAACAAAAAATAGAAATGCCCTTAATAAGGTTAAAAAGTTTTGGGCATCTATGGGGATGAAGGTGATAACAATGCCTGCAAAGTCGCATGATAAGCTGCTTTCAAAGATAAGCCATCTGCCTCATGCGCTAGCCGTGAGCCTGGTAAATGCCGCAGCCGGAAGCGGTTTAGATCTCGCAGCGGGCGGCTTTAAAGATACTACAAGAATTGCTTCGGGCGAACCGGAGCTATGGAAGGATATATTTTTGACAAATAAAAGTAATTTGATAAAGGACATCGGGATCTTAAAAAAAGAGTTGTCTAAAATAGAAACGGTTTTAAGAAATAACAATAGCAAGGATTTATTAAAATTATTAAGCAAAGCCAAGTCTATTAGAGATACTTTGTAATGATATATTTTATTTCCAGGAATATATTAAAGCTGCTCTTTAAAATATTTTTCAGATTAAGGATAGTGGGTTCTGTAAATTGCCCGAAGACAGGGCCGCTGATTATTGCGCCGAACCACACAAGTTTTCTTGATCCTTTGATAGCAGGGTTTGCAGTACCTCGGCCTGTAAATTTTATGGCGCGCAGAAGCCTTTTCAGGAACAGAATATTCGGCAATATTATAAAATCAGTAAATGCATTTCCTTTAAGAAGGGAAGGCGCTGATGTAGGCGCTATGAGAACGGCAATAGATAAATTATGCCACGGCAAGGCGGTTTTAATTTTCCCCGAAGGAACGCGGTCAAAAGACGAAAATCTCGGGGTGGCAAGAGCCGGCATAGGTTTTCTGGCAGCTAGTTCAGGTGCGAACATATTACCATGTTATATAAAAGGTTCGCGGGAAGTTTTGCCTAAAGGATCTATTTTCCCGAGATTTAAAAAGATAACGGTATATGTAGGAAGGCCTTTAAAAATCTATAAGAATAAATCTGAAAAAGAATATTATATGCAGGTTGCCGAAGATACCATGGCAGCAATCAGGGATTTAAAAAACAAGGCGCAACAACTGGAAAAACGACAATGTTGAAATGTAAAGTAGCGAAGTGCGCTGGGTTTTGTTTCGGGGTAAAGCGGGCGATAAATATAGCTGAAGGCGCTTTGAAAGGATTGAAGAGCGGGGATAAGATCTATTCTCTCGGCGCTCTGATACATAATCCCCAAGTGGTGGAAGAGCTTTTTAAAAAAGGGCTTCAGGTAATTGATAGCCCGGAGAAAATAAAGAGCGGAACTGTAATAATATCATCGCATGGCGCGCCTGTAGAAGCGCTGGAAGAAATAAAGAAAAAGAAATTAAAGCTTGTTGACGCGACCTGTCCTTTTGTAAAATACGCGCAGAATATTGTAAGGGAGCTGAAAAAGGACGGCTACAGGATAATAATAGTGGGTGACAGCGCTCATCCGGAAGTAAAGGCGCTGAATAGCATTGCAGGAAGGAGCAGGAAGTCGAAAAAGCTCGGCATTATCTCGCAGACAACGCAAAGCAAGGCTAATTATGTAAGTGAGATTCAAAGGATACTGAACGAGGATTTCAGCGAAGTAAAGATTTTCAACACAATCTGTAATGATACATCAAAAAGGCAATCAGCGACTCGCAGCCTTTTAAAGGACTGCGATTTAATGATAGTTATAGGCGGAAAAAATAGCGCCAATACAAAGCGGCTCTGGCAAATTTGCAAAGAAAGCGGGGTGGATAGTTTCCATATTGAAACAGAGCCGGAGTTAAAAAAGGTTTGGTTTAAGGGAAAGAGCTGTATAGGAATAACAAGCGGGGCATCAACACCGGATTCAATGGTGAAAAAAATCACAGAGAGAATAAGGAGGTTTTAAAAATCATGGAAAAAGAGACACAGGAAGTATTTAATCTGGAAGAGGCTTACGGTAAGACGTTCAGGCGCTTGAGCGAGGGCGATATAGTAAAAGGCAAGGTGCTTGCTATAGGCGTTAAAGACGTCTATATTGACCTGGGTTATAAATCCGAAGGGATCATAACACTGGGAGAGCTCAAAGACATTGTAGACCTGAAGATCGGCGATGAATTTGATATATTTGTGGAATCCAAGGAAAATGAGGACGGGCTTATCACTGTTTCCAGGCGTAAGGCAGAAAATATGCAGGGCTGGGATAAGATTTCCGCCACTTATAAGGAAGGGGATTTCATAGAGGGCAAGGTCTCCAGAAAAGTTAAAGGCGGCCTGATGGTGGATGTGGGCATAGAGGCGTTTCTGCCTGCTTCTCTTGTGGCCCTGAAAGGGTTTGGCAATGTGAATCAGCTGGTGGGCCAGGCACTTTTATTCAAGATCGTAAAAATGAATAAGCCTAGAAAAAATATAGTGGTCTCCAGAAAAGACGCTATAATGAAGGAAAAAGACGCTATAAAAACCAAGGTATTGGGGGAGCTTAAGATAGGAGAGCTTCGCAAAGGCCTTGTCAAAAATATCACTGATTTCGGGGTGTTCGTGGACCTGGGGGGAGTGGACGGGCTTCTGCATATAACTGATATGAGCTGGGGCAGGATCTCTCATCCGAGCGAGATGGTGGCAATAGGCGATACTATAGAGGTGGTGATATTGAATTTTGACAAAGAGAATATGAAAGTTTCTCTGGGCCTGAAGCAGAAGACGGATAACCCATGGAAGGATATCGAAAATAAATTCCCGGTGGGCACAAGGATCAAAGGCAAGGTTGTGAATATTATGCCTTACGGCGCATTTGTGGAGCTTGAAAAAGGCGTAGAAGGCCTTGTGCATGTTTCAGAGCTTTCCTGGACAGTAAGGGTGAACAATCCCCAGGATGTGCTTGCGATAGGCGATACGGTGGAGGCAGTTGTTTTAAGCGTGGATAGCAATAGCCAGAAAATATCCCTGGGCGTAAAGCAGATAGAGCCTAATCCATGGCTGGAGATAAAAGAAAAATTCTCTCCCGGCATGAAAGTGGAAGGTAAGGTCAGAAACCTGACAGACTACGGGGCATTTATAGAAATAGAAGGGGCAATAGAAGGCTTTGTCCATATAAATGATATGTCTTGGACAAAGAAAATAAATAACCCAAAGGAGTATCTTAAAAAAGGCCAGAAGCTGGATGTGATGATCCTGGCAGTGGACGCCGAGAACCAGAAGATATCTCTGGGTATAAAACAGATAACCTCTGACCCGTGGTCTGAGATTATGCAAAAATATTCTCTTGGCACAACAGTCGAAGGAGTTATTACGAAGATCACGAGCTTCGGGCTTTTTGTAGAACTCGAGAAAGACCTGGAGGGGCTTGTGCATGTATCCGAGCTGGATGTAGAGTCTTCCGGGAATCTGGAAGAGGCTTATAAAGCCGGAGATAAGATCTCTGCGGTTGTTATAAAGGTAGATGATCTGGAACGCAAGATCAGACTGAGTATCAAGAAAACAAAAGAATAATATGGAAATAAAGAAACAGCTGGAAATAATAAAGCGCGGGACAGTAGAGATAATCTCTGAGAAAGAGCTTATCTTGAAGTTAGAGAAAAATAGGCCGCTCGTGGTCAAAGCCGGTTTTGACCCGAGCGCGCCTGATATTCATCTGGGGCATACTGTTTTATTGCGTAAGTTGAAACATTTTCAGGATCTCGGCCATAAGGTGGTTTTTCTTATAGGGGATTTTACAGGTATGATAGGAGATCCTACAGGTAGAAGCGAAATAAGAAAACGGCTTACTGAAGAACAGATCAGCGAGAATGCAAAAACTTACAAGAAGCAAGTATTTAAAATCCTGGATGAGAAAAAAACAGAGGTTGTGTTTAATAGCAGCTGGCTTGCCAAGATGACGCTTAAAGATACGCTTGAATTAATGGCGCATACTACTGTTTCACAGGTTTTAGCAAGGCAAGATTTCAGCGAGCGCTATAAATCAGGTAAGGATATAAGCCTTCTTGAATTTATGTATCCGCTATTACAGGCATATGACTCAGTCGAGCTTAAAGCAGATATTGAGCTTGGCGGGACAGACCAGAAATTTAATATTTTAATGGGAAGGGAACTACAGAAAGACTTTGGCCAGGAATCGCAGGTAGTCATAATGACCCCGCTTTTAGTGGGTCTTGACGGCGTAAATAAAATGAGTAAATCCCTGGGTAACCATATAGGTATAAATGAAAAACCGGAAGAGATATTCGGCAAGATTATGTCTGTATCGGATGAATTGATGCTCCAGTATTATGAGCTTTTGACAGATGAAGATCTGGACGATGTCAGAAAATTACATCCAATGGAGGCAAAGAAAAATCTAGCCAGGGATATTGTAAGACAATATCACGGAAAAGATCTGGCAGAAGCCAGTTTAAGGGATTTTGAGAATAAATTTCAGAAAAGAGATCCGTTTACAGAATTAAAACTTGAGACAATGGCTTTTAAACCTAGCCTGGTTGATTTTTTAGTAGGAGAGAAGATATTGCCCAGCAAGGCTGAATACAGGCGCCTGATAGAGCAGGACGCTATAGAGGTAAACGGCGCCAGGATAAAAGAGATAGATTTTAAGCTGAAACCTTCCACAGAATATCGCATAAAAGTCGGCAAAAAACGCTTCCTAAAAATAATCTTTAAATAGCCTTTACCACATATAAAAAGCTACATTTTTATTGACAAAAGCGCCTATAAGTGATATACTTATTAAAAGTTTTTAAAATAAGTTTTATAATATATAGGAGGAAGCGATGAATATTGGGAAATCAATAGACAGGGTGGTATCATTATTGCTTGCGTTGACTTTTATATTCACTAATACAGCCTATTCCGCAGAGACTAAATTAAGGGTACCTTTACAGCTACAAACAGAAGCAGGCCAAAAACGCGTTCAGGAGACTATGGATGCGGCAAAACCAGGCGTGGAAAGCGAAAAATTAGCAAGCAATACAACCGTTAAACAGATAGCTATAAAACTTCTGAAGTCAAAAGGTAAAACTCTCGCTCCGATAGTAAAAGCGTATACAGAGTTTCAGGGAATTTATAATAGATGGATGCAAGAAGAAAGTGCTTTGCGCATGTTTATGATAACAGTCAGTTCAGAAGATCTTAATGGTAAGTTGGATAAGTATCTAGATACTGTAAGGGTTTTATTAGAAAAGGCATTCGGAGACAGGCTGCCCCATGATATCGGAGTTAAACTTGCAGAACTTGATCAAGACATTGAAATCGCTAAACAAGAATCGCAATTGTTGGTTTATACATATCGGCTAGATCTGGCTATCGATGCTTTTAATAGAATGCATACAAGCAATCAGAAGCTTTTTACAGCTTTAATAAGACTTTCCGGCTTGCAGGTTGATGAAATAGTAAGCAGAGATTATAAGCTTGCTTCAAATACAGGGATTATGTCTAATGATATCCAGGGGCTTTTTGAAAATATAAACGGCGAAGTCGCGAAACAGCCGGTAATACTCGCAGAGCGTCCTGAAGTCTTAACACAGGCAATGAAAAGCAGCGCAGAAGGCAAGAAGCTTGCTAGTAATGAAGCGTTACAGAGGGCGACTAAGGCAATGCGGATACCTGTAATCGGCGGAAACTGGAAGATGGATAAAACAGTTGCAACTAGATCAGGGGCAGAAGGATTGCTTAGAATCATTATTGAAAAAATTAACATGAACGGCACAAACGGCGCAGAGATTATTGTTGCCGTGCCTATAGCATTCCTCGGCCATTTACACGATGTACTTATGGAGGAAATAGATAAAGAAAGGCTTTTTGCAGGAGAAAACGCCAGCCTGAAAGGAAAGATAAAGATCGCAGCACAGAATATAGCAGGCGTGGAAAGCGGGGCCCAGACAGGAAGGAGCAGTGTTTTGCAGGTTAAAGACCTGGGCGCTACCCATGTAATTATAGGCCATTCAGAACAGGTAAGGGATGGATCCAATGAGATTAATAATACTGAATATCATGCGATAAACGAAAAGGTTAGGTTGGCAATCACAAACGGCCTTGTGCCAATTGTGTGTGTTGGAGAGAATCTTGCTGAAAGGGAAAGAGGAAATACGAAACCTCAGATTCAGTTTATGGTTGAAAACGCCCTTAAAGGTTTAATTCCCGAACAGGTTGATAATATTATAATTGCCTATGAACCGGTGTGGGCCATTAACACAGGCAAGACAGCAACGCCTGAACAAGCAGAAGAGATATTGCAATTTATAAGAGGCCTTATTTTAGACATGTTTGGCGAAAAAACTGCTTCTAAGGTCAGGATTATTTATGGCGGCAGCGTAAAGCCTGACAATATCGCAGGGTTAATGGATAAATCTGTTGTACCTGACAATGACGGTGCGCTTGTAGGAGGAGCGAGTCTTAAAGCAGATTCGTTTATGAGTGTAGTAAAAGGAGTTCCTGTTAAGTTAGCCAGCAATCAAACCGCAGACAATATTAACGTCAAAATTGAACACGCTACTTTAATGGCAGAAGAAGGCATTCAGAATCCGGAAGGCTTCAAAAGATTGATAAGCCAGCTTCTGGATAATCCTGTTACGCCTATAGCTGTGGCTGTTATAGCAGGAAGCCTTGAGGAAATAGATACTCTTAAAGCAGCGCTTACTCCGGCAGACTTTGATACATTAAAAGGAAGAGGCGTTAAGTTTAGCGCGCTTGATGTAGCTGCTATTAATGATGCCAAGGCTATGCATCCGGATAACCTTAATATACAAGAAGGTTTTGAGGTTTTCTCTATAACTGCTAATTTGAGAGATTACGATAGGCTGATACAGACTATTGATCAGGGCGTATAATAATTTAAAAGGAGATTATGATTACCGGAAAATCAATTAATAGGGCGCTATCATTATCGCTCGCAATAGTTTTTCTGTCTACGAATATAGCTTACTCTTCAGAAAGTACACTTAGAGTTCCTATTGCGCTAGATACTCAGCAGCGTATCAGTAGCGTATATAGCATTGTTTCCCAACCTTCAAATCTGGGACGCATTGCGCCAGCACCGAAAAAAAGGGATGAAAGCCGCAGGTTTCGCTATGTGGTACTTGGCGCAGGCATACAGGGCGCTAGCGTGGCTTATGACCTGGCAAGTCAATCTGACACCAGGGGAATTACTATTGTGGATATAGACAAAGATCGCGCCGGTAAATTGGCAGATATTTTACCTATATCTAAAGATAAGATCAGCGTATTGCAGGCTGATTTATCCAAGCCTGATTCTCTCCGGGAATTATTTCAAAAATCAGATGTAGTTATAGGCGCAGCGCATTATGCCTTAAATGCCGAATTAGCAAGAGTTGCCTCAGAGACGGGCGCGCATTTTATAGATATGGGAGGGAATACAGAAGTTGTCTTAAAAGAGTTTAATTTCGCGGATACAGCTATAAGAAATGGCGCCAGTATTATTCCTGATATGGGTTTAGCGCCTGGTATGGCAGATCTTCTGGCATTAGACGGCATTAATGAGATGGATGTTGTTAATGATGTGAAGATACGCGTTGGCGGCCTTCCTTCGAATGATTCCAAGGCTTTTGATAATCCATTGCGCTATATGCTTGTCTTCAGTATATTCGGCCTTATAAATGAATATATGGGAGAGGCATTGGCTATCAGGGATGGCAAGGTGGTTAGTATTCCTACATTTGGCGAACGAGAATCTTTTGAGATAGACGGGAACCAGTATGAAGCGTTTCCTACATCAGGAGGTACGTCTACTCTTACATTTACTCTAACAAGCGGAGAATTCCGCGGAAAAGTAAAAAACCTGGACTATATGACAATACGCTATCCAGGGCACGCGGATATTATCCAGGCATTTATAGAAATGGGATTTTTTGACGAAACAAAAATTACTATTAAAGGTAATGAGTTTAGCCCTTATGGGTTTTTCAGTACACTGGCTAATATAAAAGGCAAAACAGAATTATTCAATAAAAACAATATCCAGGATGCTATGCAATACTTAGGCTTTTTAAGCGTTAAGCCGATGAAGGTTAGTGAAGGAGGGATATCGCCTCGCCAGCTATTTGCGCAATTGGCATCCAAGGCATTGGATTTTCCGGGCGAAAAAGATAAGGTGGTGATTTATGTCAGCGTGTCCGGAGAGAAAGATGGACAGTCAAAGACCATAGAGTATTATTATGACTCGTCTATGGCCGGCGCATATGGCAGCCAGTTTTCAGAAATGGCTCGTACAACAGGTTTTCCTGTATCTATAACAGCTCTAATGCTGGCGCGGGGCCAGATTAAATATGTAGGCGCTGCAGGGCCTGAACATTTTGTTCCTACAGACCTACTTATTAAAGAACTCAGAAATAAAGGCGTAGGTATTGATAAGCGCATCATCGAAGGAGTATCAGCTAAGAAGCTTGCCAGTAATCAAGGGGTTGGATTTCCTTCGTGGTGGATGGAGACAGGTGGTTTAATAATGGCGATAGAAAAATTGGCAAAACTTACAAGTAAATCAGGAAGGAATGTGGTGCTTACTTTTAAAGCGCCTGATTTTTTTCCTTATGCAGATTATTATAAAGACCAAAAAGGTGCGGAAATGGTTAGAGAGAGAAGATCTATTGTAGATTTAAGCGATGAAGGCATAGATGCCGCAATAGAGCTTGGCAAAGCCATAGTCTATAATAAAGGCAGCGATTGGGGAGTGGAATTTCCGACAAATGCAACGATGGAACAAATAGAGGCGATATTGATAGATGCTGCGGGTTTGCAGACAGCTAATGCGCTTTCCAAGATTACAGCATATTTCGAAAGACTATCAAAGGGCTGGAAAGAAAGAACCCATGTAGTATTTACTTTTGATGATAATTTTGATGGATTTAGGTTTCAGGGAATTTTAGGCGTGCCGCTCCATGAAGAGGTAAGTAAAAATGAAAAAATTTCCATAGAATATACTATCAGATATATAGTTGGAAACAATGTAGATGTCTATAGTTTATTGAATGACATTGGAATGCAATTGGTCAAAAGAGATGTTTTTGAGTCAATGGCCTGGCGCATACATGTAAGCAATATAATAACAAGCATAGAATTAGCAGAATTGTCTGGAAAGGCTACAGGCGCAAAAGCCCTGAACACGGGTTTATAAAGCCAAACAACTAGAAAAACGACATTGTTGAAATGTATAGTTGTTTAAAAAAGTTCTTGACAGATTTTTGGCAGGGTGGTATAGTATCACCCACTAGTTGAGCAAGTCGTTCATTTGAAAATTTCCTCTTGACGTTCAAGTTTCCGTGTGGTAAACTTCTAATTCCTATAAGAGGGTAATTTATTGAATAAGTTTCCTTGATAATATAATTAAAAATTATATATTGAGGGAGGATGTAGAAAAGCGCATCGTCTCGGTGCGCTTTTTTATTTTCATTTGTTCTTTCAAAATTAAATAGCCAGACTAACGGGTCTGAGTTACGTTAAGTTTTTTTGGAGAGTTTGATTCTGGCTCAGAACGAACGTTGGCGGCGTGGTTAAGGCATGCAAGTCGAACGATCTTATTGAGTTTTGAGGCCGCAAGGCCAAGAGACTTGATTTGATAGTGGCAAAAGGGTGAGGAATACGTGGGTAATCTACCTTCGGGACGGGGATAACACTCCGAAAGGAGTGCTAATACCGGGTAAGACCACGGCTCCGCATGGAGCTGCGGTAAAAGA
>Ga0247841_10009532_pt1 | contig 13570 bp, 12 predicted proteins | sample LaCruzMarch2015__2_FD_192410 | JGI IMG/M metagenome (GOLD analysis project Ga0247841, IMG submission 192410) | Freshwater microbial communities from meromictic Lake La Cruz, Castile-La Mancha, Spain - LaCruzMarch2015_18m | ecosystem: Environmental > Aquatic > Freshwater > Lake | place: Spain...
ATGAACTTCATATTCCGGGATAGCTTGAAATTCTTCTGGTTCTGGCTCTCGGGAAGCCTGTTGAAAATGTGGTTATAGCTGAAGTAACCGGCAACGACATAAAATACTTGAATGACAAGAACGGCATTCATCATGTTCCCAAGCGGAGACTTGATGATCTGATAATGAATGTGTAATTTTGTTACGAGATGAAAAAAGGATGGCTCATTATATTGTCAATTCTTTTCCCCCTTACTCCTTCTGGTTTTTGTCAGGTTGGAGAAAACACAGGCAGCGCTTTGGTTTTTAATGGGATAGTCAGGGATGCATCAACTTTTCTGCCTCTGTCTGACGCCCAGATCTTCCTTAACAGATCCTTTATCGCAGTGACAGGCGAAGAGGGCACTTTCTCCCTCAGTGTGAAAAGGAGAGATACTGTGGAGTTCCGACTTCTTGGCTATCAGGATGCTTTCTTTCCGGTAAGCGACAGTTTATCGGGGCGTGAGTTTATGGTTGGAATTTACATGCATACGGATACTATTACGATAGAAGAAGTAGTGATCATCCCGAGGCTGCAGAATCTGAAGTACGATATTTATAAACCGCCTCCGACAACAACTGAAATGCAAAATGCCAGATATAACATGGCCGTTTCAGCTTATCAGGGAAGAATGGGGATTGGAAAACTTGGAGACCCTGAATCCAACTATGCAATAATCCATCAGAGAAATTTGAGGAATGCAGCTGAGAAAGGAACAATTCCATCCGATGCGATGGTTGGACTGAGTCCGTTTATGCTTGTTGGAGTGGCATATCTTCTTATTAACGGACTTCCCCCCAAACCGGAACCATTGAAATCAAACCTGACCCACGAAGAGCTTGATCAGATCCATAAAAATTATCTTGAGAAGGTTAGAGAAGAATGATCGTGCTGTTATCCTTTTATAAAGATTGCCTTAATGATGTGACTGGCCATTTTGGGATTTTCCTTCAGTCTTCTTGTCGAATAACCAAACCACTTCTTCCCGAAAGGAACGTATACTCTCATCCTGTGTCCTTCATCCAAAATGCTCTCGCGCAGCTTCGGAGTAACTCCGTACAGCATCTGGAATTCATACATATCTTTCGGCACATTATACTTCCTGAGCAGGTTATACGCTCCTTCTATCAGGGGTTTGTCGTGCGTGGCAATGCCTGCATAAATTCCGTTGGCCAGCATGTATTCCAAATCCTCAAGGAAGTGTTGGTTGACTTCCTCATATTTCTTATAGGCAATTTCAGCAGGTTCAATGTATATACCTTTACACAGCCTGAAATTCAGGGGCGATTCCCTGGTGTGCAGATCCATTAATCCTTTGACGTCATTCAGGGTTCTTTTAAGATAGGCCTGGACAACAAGACCAACACTCCTGGGAAATTCCGGTTTAAGCCTACGGTATAATTCTATCTCCATGTCGGTGCACGGCGAATCTTCCATGTCAATCCGGATAAAACCGTTGTATGAGGTAGCTTTTGCAGTAATCTCCCTGATATGCCTGTAGCACACTTCCTTGTCGATCAGAAGCCCGAAGGATGTGGGTTTAAGTGAAAAATTACCGTCAATACCTGATTTAATGGTGACTTCAATAAGATCGAGGTACTCTTTTTTGTTCTCTTCGGCCTCCTCAAGCGATGTGATAAATTCTCCCAGAACGTCAAGAGTGACATCAATCCTGTTTTTCCTGAACTCTTTCGATACCCTGATTGCATCCTCTATTTTCTCTCCCGAAATGTATGATTTTGAGAATAGCCAGATGAACTTCTTCGGGAAAAAGGGGAGAATTGCGGCAATTAATTTATTGAACATCTTTTTTAAAGTTAAAGTGTCACAAAAATATCAAATCATTGCTCAGAACAACAACCTGAAATAAAAAATCAAATAAAAACTATAAGGAAACTTAATTTAATGACGTTTGTCACATCGGAATAATGATTTATGACAGTTTGAAAATAATTTAGTTACCCTTTAGATTTTTTAATTCATAAACTTTAAAAAAGATGAAAGATAAAAGGATAAAGACAAAAGGTTCAGAACATTATGAATATCAATCGGAAAAATCACCCTTACGAAAAGTATTAAAGATAATTTGCAATTGACTGACTTTTATCTTTTTACTTTTATCTTTTATCTTTTATCTTATGTATGAATAATGCAGGTTAAATAGTTGTAAATATTTATTTTACGTCACTTTCTCGAAAAAATGTTTAATAAGGTTATCACTTTTTCGGCAAATCTCCGTTTATATACTGTTGCGAAAGAGAAGAGTAGTCAAATAAACCTTATAGTATAGATTTTGCTTAAGAGATTTATATATTCATTATTAGTGTCTTGCGTCATAATTCTTGATAGTTTTGGTCAGGATCCTACTTTTTCTCAGTTCTACGCGAATCCGCTTTATCTTGCTCCATCATTCGCAGGGGCAACTGAAGAATACAGGTTTGCCCTTAATTACAGAAACCAGTGGCCGGCCGTTCCGGGGGTATTTCACACATACAGTATATCATTCGACAAAGCCCTTTTGAATTTCAATTCAGGAATTGGTGTGCTTGCAACTTACGATGTGGCAGGATCAGGAGAACTGAGCACCACCAATATCGGACTTTTGTATTCCTACGATTTCAGGATCAATGAAGACTGGCATATCCGGCCCGGAGTAAACTTTAAATTCACTTATCTGGGGCTCGATATCTACAAGCTTGTCTTTGCCAGCCAGATGACCGGTTCCGGAACGGTACCATCGGTATATCCTCCACCTTTCAGCAAGGTTGCCGATGTCGATTTCGCCACATCAGCCCTGGTTTATAATGACCGGTTCTGGGGTGGGTTCACTCTTGATCATCTTCTTAACCCGAAACAGTCTTTTTACGGGAATGAATCGACACTCCCGGTTAAACTTAATGTTTTCGGAGGTATCCAGATATTAAGAAAGACGAGGCTTCGTCAAACCTATCAGGAAGTATTGTCGGTTGCACTTAATTTCCAGAAACAGGCCGATTTTTATCAGACCGATATAGGATTGTATTATTTCAGGGATCCTCTTATTTTCGGATTATGGTACAGGGGAATCCCGTTTGTGACTACCCAGGCAGGAGATGCAGTTATCGGACTACTAGGCATCAAAACCAAACAGCTCCATATCGGATATAGTTACGATTTTACAATCTCAAATCTGATATCTTCAACATCAGGCGCTCACGAGATATCGCTTGTGTACGAATTCAATTCATTCTCAATTGGTCAGCGGACAAAGATAAGGGCTATCCCATGCCCGGAATTCTAAATCCGTGAGATCCGGTTCAGCATGTCTTTTTAAAATTACAGGGGGTGAGGCAGCAAAATAATTAATTTGCTATATTTGCGGCAGATAAACATTAACCCTCACATTTTTTTCGATGAAGAATCTAACCAATGTTCTGCTTGCACTGCTGTTTCTGGCTGTTGCCGCCCTTTTCGTGCTCCACTTTGCCGGGAATAAAAATCCCTCAAAAGACACTAATACCGAAGGAACTGCAATTTCTGTTTCCAACGGGATTGCTTTTGTGGATATCGATACCGTGGTGTTCAAATTCAATATGTATTCCGACAGGAAAGAAGAACTAATGGAGAAACAAAGAAACGCTGAAGCTGAACTTAATTCCAAGGGTACCCAGTACGAAAGGGGAGTGAAGGACTTTCAGGATAAGGTTAATAAAGGACTTGTTACCAGAGCCACTGCAGCCGAAATGGAACAAAGTCTTCTCCAGCAGCAGCAGGAACTGGTCAATCTTCGCGACCAGCTCCAGTCCAATCTTCTTGAGGAAGACCAGGTAATGAACAGACAGGTACTGGAATATATAACCACCTTTCTCGAAGAACATAAGAATGAATACAAATACCAGTATGTTTTCGGTAAGAGTTTCGGAAGCCCTATCCTTTACGGCGATTCGGCAATGGACATCACCCAGCACGTTGTTGATGGACTGAATGCCAAATATCAGACCGAGAAAAAGAAGTGATCCCATGGGATTTGCCTCTGCATGGCTTGAACTTAATTCACTTTTCCCCCGGATTATTACAGAGGCGCCAGCTCAAGATACAGGTATTATTGTTGTCGTTCCTGCTTTTGACGAACCCGGAATAACCAATCTTCTTGATTCCTTTGCATACTGCAGTAAACCCAACTGCAGAGCCGAAATCCTGATTGTTGTAAATGCACCCGACAATGCCGGGGAAGAGAGCCTTTTAAAAACCCGTAACAGCGCTGCTGCTGCCGACTCCTGGAAGAAGCTTAACCAAAATCTTTTTTTTAATGTTCATGTTATTGACGGGCTTGGACTTAAGTCGTCAGGTTGGAGTGTCGGACTTGCCAGAAAGACTGGTATGGATGAAGCAGTCAGACGATTTGCACTTCTGAACAATCCCGATGGCATAATACTGAATATCGATGCCGATTGCACGGTTAAAAACAACTACTTCGAAGCAGTTTACAACGAAATGGCCGGCAGATCCGACCGGATGGCATGCTCTGTGTACTTTGAACATCCTGTTTCGGGCGATGACTTTCCGGCAAAGATCTACAGATCTATAATGCTTTATGAGCTTCACATGCGATATTTCGTTCAGGGTCTGTCCTATGCGGGCTTCCCCTGGGTCCATCATACAGTTGGATCGGCAATTGCAATAAAGGCAATAGCTTACGTTAAGGCAGGAGGTATGAACAAGCGATCGGCCGGGGAAGATTTTTATTTTATTCAGAAACTGCTTCCTGCAGGAGGATTCTTTAACCTGACTTCAACCACTGTCTATCCCTCACCGAGAGTCTCAACAAGGGTGCCTTTCGGTACGGGCCCTGTGATATCTCGTCTTACTGAATCACCTGATGCCGGCCTGCTTTCTTATAACCCGGAAGCATTCAGTGAGCTCAGAACCTTCTTCAGCATGGTTGACGGTTTTTTTTGCGAAGAGACGAATACCGGTAACTACAAATTTTCTGAACTGCCTCCGGGCATCCGTCAGTTCATCAGTTCTGAGGATTGGGATACACGGATCACCGAGATAAGGAACAATACATCGGGAAAGGACTCATTCAGAAAAAGATTTTTCAGTTGGTTCAATATGTTCAGGATTGTGAAATACCTGAATTCGGTGCACGTCACACATTTCACGAAAGTACCCGTGGAAGAAGGTGCAGGTGACCTGCTGAAGATTATGGGAAAAGAAAATCCTGCCGGCCTTACCGGACTGCTGAGTTGTTTCAGACAACTGGACCTTAATGGCTAATTTGTTTCCCTTGTAATCCGGCGGTCCTCCTGAGGTGAAAGAATAATGTAGAGATCCTCATCCGGCTTTTTCATCCTGTACTGCTCCCTGGCAAACTTTTCAAGGTTCCTGTCGCTGGTTTTAAGCTCATGAAGCTTCCTCTTATCCTCTTCGATGCGCTGAACATAATACTCCTTCTCAGCCTTGAGCTTTTTAAGGTTCTTCATCTCCTTCCATCTCGAAATAAGATTGTTTGAATCAAGCAATAAGATCCAGACAGCAAAAATAATCAGTGTGAGGAGATACTTGTTCCTCAGGACGGGTGGAATTTTTTCGATGAACTTGAAGCGTTGCATCATGATACAAACCTACAACTTTTTTTTTAACCGCCGCTCATAAGATATAACAACTCTACATTGTCGCCGTCATGAATTACCTTCGATCCATATTTGTCGCTGTTAACAGTGGCCCCACACTGCTTCTGGAAAGAAAAGCTGAACAATTTGATCCCAGACCGCCGGCTCCGGCTATCCCCACCCTGAATTTTTTCAGGTGGCTTTCGATACACGACAGATTCATCTGCTGATTTTCGAAGATTCTGACTACACAAATATAAATAGTTTACCCTGATGATTCGTTAAAAACATCTGCCATACCATTATAATGATCATTATCATTATGCAGGTGTTTTTTATAGAGTAAATTTGATCATAAAAAATATGGTTATCGGGGCTCTGGGACGAAAATTCATTGATTTTCTTCGTTTACCCCGGCCCCAAAGGGAGCGAAGAAAATCAGTTTACTCCCCTTGGGGTTTGGGGTGAATAAACTGATTTTCGAGTGATTAAGGGTTTGGTAGTAATGAATGATGGTGGTCATAAATAATAATTTACGCCGGAAATCAATATAAAAACCATGGATTTACAACAAATTAAAGCACAGCATCGTCTTCTTAAACGATGGGAATATATATGGACCCCTCTGGATAAAGGCTATACTGACAAGATTCTGTATGTGAATGTGGGCGAAACTGATATCAGGGAAAAGGATGTCCCGCCCGTGATGAAGGAAAAATTCATTGGAGGCAAGGGATACGGACTTCGCCTTCTCTGGGATGCTACCTTACCCGATACAAAATGGGATGATCCTGAGAATGAGATAATAATTTCCTCCGGACCTATCGGGGGAATAACTCAGTACTCCGGTACAGGAAAGTCGCTTGTTGTAAGCATTTCTCCTCAGACCGATTCAGTCATGGACAGTAATGTGGGTGGTTTTTTCGGACCGTTTCTGAAGTTCTCGGGATTTGATGCCATAGAAATACAGGGCAAGGCTCAGAGTGATGTCATAGTGTTTATTGACGGTATTAAACATAAGGTCGAAATATTCGAGGCTCCTTATGAAGCTGCCGACAGCCACGTTCTGGCTGAACAGCTTACTGAGATATTTGCGGCTGATGAAAATGAAAAAAGGAATATCGGTGTCGTATCGTCAGGATCAGCAGCAGAACACTCCCTTATCGGAATGCTTAACTTCAGCTTCTACGATCCCCGAAGGAAGAAAGTCAGGATGAAACAGGCCGGAAGGGGTGGAATTGGAACAGTATTTCGTAATAAAAAGATTAAGGCGCTGGTTTGCAAGGTCCCCGGAGTTAAGGGAAACCTTAACAATGTAGTTGATCTCGAGGCTATCATGGAAAGAGGCAGGCGTTTCAACAGGGAAATCAGGGAACTTGACGATGCGCAGTGTCAGATGAGGCAGGTAGGTACTGCTCATCTGGTTGAAATAATGAACGACCACGACCTTCTTCCTGTTCATAACTATAAGTTCGGGAGCCACCCTGAAGCCTATAAAATCGACTCCACAGTGTGGAAATCATATTTTACCCAGAATATTCCCGACGGATGCTGGCTGGGTTGCAATATGTCCTGCAGCAAGGGTATCGATAACTATGAAGTTCAGACAGGGCCGTATAAAGGCCAGATAGTCATAGTTGACGGACCGGAATATGAAAATGCTGCCGGTCTGGGATCAAACTGCGGAATTTTTGATCCGGGATACGTTATCGAAGCCAACTTCTACTGCGATACTTATGGTATCTGCACAATAACCTGGAGCACCCTGTCGGCCTTTACCATGGAATGCTATGAGAATGGGATCCTGAATAAGGACAGGACCGGCGGACTCGAACTGAATTTCGGCAATTCAGCAGCCGTTCTGGAGATGCTTCACCAGCTTGCCAGGGGCGAAGGATTCGGAAAAATCGCAGGGATGGGAGTACGCAGGATGAAAGAACTGTTCATTGCCAACGGCTGGGGTGAGCCCTCTTTTCTGAAGGATATCGCAATGGAAAACAAGGGGCTTGAATATTCACAATATATGCCAAAGGAATCACTTGCACAACAGGGCGGATTTGCCCTGACCAACAAAGGACCCCAGCATGATGAGGCCTGGCTTATTTTCATGGATATGGTTAATAACCAGATCCCCACATTCGAAAATAAAGCAGAGGCATTGCACTATTTCCCGATGTTCAGAACCTGGTTCGGACTGGTAGGCCTTTGCAAGCTTCCCTGGAATGATGTTGAACCCGAGAATAACGCTCAGACTGGCGAACCTGCAAAGGTGCCGGAGCATGTCGACAATTATGTGACCATTTACAAAGCTGTCACAGGAAGAGAATTCAGCAAGGAAAGACTTATTGAGGACTCGGAAAGGGTATATAACTTCCAGCGGGTGTTCAACCTGAGGAGAGGTTACGGGACCCGCAGGTTCGACGCTCAGCCTTATCGGGCTGCAGGCCCGGTTACTGTTGAGGAATATGAATCGAGAGCTGAAAGATATGACAAACAGCTAAAGGAAAATGTGGGAGCAGACCCAGAAGGGAAGACGACTCAGGAAAAAATGAAACTGGTAAGGGAATACCGGGAAGCCAGGTACGAGAGCCTTCTCGATGCTGTTTACAAACGCCGCGGATGGAACAACAACGGAGTGCCGACAATCGGATTCCTCAAAAAGATTGGGATGGATTTCCCTGAGGTCATTGAAGTCGTAAGTAATTACCAGTAGGGTCTATTGACATTATTATGCCGGTTTTCCGTAATTTTGTCTCCTGATGATGAAACCTTTCTTCTTTTTGTTCATACTGTTTTTCGCTGCATTCCCCGGCTGCAGGAACAGCGTTGCTGACAGGGAGAAAGAGATTATTATATTTCATGCGGGAAGCCTGTCGGTGCCTTTTAAACAACTGGCCGATGAATACAGAAAGCTTAATCCTGAGGTAAAGATACTTATGGAACCCGCAGGAAGTCTTGTCTGTGCACGCAAGATTACAGAACTCAGGAAACCGTGCGACATCATTGCATCAGCTGATTATATGGTGATTGACGAACTTATTATACCTGAATACGCCTCCTGGAGCATCAAATTCGCCACCAATGAGATTGTAATTGCTTTCCGCGAAGAATCAAGGTATTCATCTGAAATCGACTCATCGAACTGGATTGATATTCTTCTCAGGGATGATGTTATCTATTCCAGGTCGGACCCTGATTCCGATCCCTGCGGCTACAGAACCATCATGACTTTCAAGCTCGCAGAAAAGTATTACGGCATACCCGGCCTTGAAGGGAAGATGACTGCAAAAGACAGGAATTTTATCCGTCCCAAGGAGGTTGATCTGATTGCCCTGGTTGAAGCGGGCGCTGCTGATTTTATGTTCCAGTATAAATCCGTTGCCAGGCAGCACAACATGAAATATATTGAACTGCCTGACATGATAAATCTGGGTAATCCGCTCTTGAACGAACAGTATAATGCTGTGTCGGTCGATGTGGCCGGTAAAACGCCCGACAGTAAAATGACTCTCAGGGGTGAATATATCAATTACAGTCTGACAATTCTCACTGATGCCCCCAACAGCGAGAGAGCCACAGACTTTGTTTCGTTTATGCTGAGTGCTGAAGGTGTTGAAATCTTCAGTAGAAACGGACAGGATCCTGTCGTGCCTCCTGAAACCGAACAGCCTGATATGATCCCGTCCGGTCTTAAAAAGTACCTTTGTGATGGGATTCAGTAGCGAGCGACCGGTCAGAGGCAACCTCTTCAGCCTGATAATGCTGGTTTTGTCATCTCTTGTCCTCCTGTTTATACTGGCCCCCCTTGCAGGGATTTTTTTTGAAACAAGTGGATCTGAACTACTTGAAACAGCGAATGACAGGGAAGTAAGGGATAGTATCTGGCTTACCCTTCTTGTGGCTTTTTCCGCAACCTTCTTGTTTGCTTTTGCTGGTATACCACTTGCCTGGATACTTGCCAGAAAGAAGTTTCCGCTGAAGGGAGTGGTGCAGGGACTTATTGATTTGCCCGTAGTCATCCCTCACACTGCTGCAGGAATAGCAGTGCTTGGATTCATTTCAAGGGACGGATTCCTGGGTGGAATTGCAGATTCTGCAGGACTGACTCTGATTAATAATCCGGCAGGAATTGCTCTGGCAATGGCTTTCGTAAGCATTCCTTTCCTGATTAATTCCGCCAGAGATGGCTTTGCCTCTGTACCGGTCAGGCTTGAAAAAGCTGCTTTGACACTTGGAGCATCTCATACCAGGGCCTTCTTCACGATCTCGCTCCCCCTGGCCTGGAAAAGCATAATGACAGGATTCATTATGATGTTTGCCAGGGGTATGAGCGAGTTCGGCGCTGTCGTAATAGTTGCATATCATCCGATGACTGCCCCTGTCCTTATTTATGAAAGATTTAGTTCCTTCGGACTTGATTATGCAAGGCCTGTATCCGTTCTGTTTATTATCGTTGCATTGGTGGTTTTCATTCTTCTGAGGCTTATATCACTGAAAAAGAAGGAATCTCATATCACTCAGGATGCTGAAACTTGAAAATATAAGCAAGAAGTTCGGCACTTTTGCCCTCTCGGGAATCAGTCTTGAAGTTCCTGATGGTGAGTATTTTGTCCTTCTCGGCCGGTCAGGATCGGGAAAAACCTGCCTTCTTGAACTTATTGCAGGACTGAACACTCCTGATTCGGGGACCGTGTGGATTGCCGGACAGGACATGACAAAACGCAAAATACAGGACAGGCCCGCAGGTCTGGTTTTTCAGGATTTTGCCATCTTTCCCAACATGACAATCTATGGGAATATTGCCTATCCTCTTCACTCGAGAGGGATGAAAAAAGATGAAATCGCCGGAAAAGTTAAATCTATTGCAGCTGAAATGGATATCTCAGTCCTTCTCGGCCGCTATCCGCAAAATTTATCATCAGGTGAGCTCCAGAGGGTTGCTCTTGCCAGGACATTGGTGCTTTCTCCAAGGCTGCTTCTGCTTGATGAACCGATGTCATCGGTTGATGCAAGCCTCAAGGACGACATAAGGAAAGTTCTTCGCCGTATTAACAGAAGCGGACTGACTGTAATTCATGTCACTCACGATTACCGGGAGGCGGTAAGCCTGGCCGGCAGGGTGGGGGTGATCCATGGCGGCACGATAGTCCAGGAAGGTACTCCGGAATCGGTTTTCGGACGGCCTGCAAGCAGATTCGTTGCCAGGTATGCCGGAATTAAAAACTTTTTCAATGTAAGGTTAAAAATGGAAGGCGATGAGTGGAAAGCGACTGGTGATGGGAACATGACATTCAGCGTAGCTGGCAATGGCTTTGCCGGCGAGGGGCTTATGATAGTGAGAAGCGAAAATATAACTATTAGCGACACTGAACCGGTTACGGGCACAGATAACTGTTTCAGGGGAGTGATCAGGGAGATGTTCCCGTCCGAATATGGTATGGAGATCACCGTCGATGCCGGATTGCTTTTTGTTGCCGACCTTTCTGTAAGTGATTACAAAAAGCTGAAGGGAAGAGAAGCTTCACAGGTATGGATTTCCTTTCCCGGAGAGGCGGCAGTTGTAATCGACGGGAATAATGATTCAGAAATAAGTTCAGAAAAATTAACTTTTAATAGATAGAATGGACATGATCCCCTTTTCGCAGGCTGTTGATATCGTAATGGAATCGAATATCATAATGATGGAATCTGAAAGGATCTCCTTTGCAGATTCACTTAACAGGGTACTGGCAGGCGATGTGATAAGTGACATGGATATGCCTCCGTTCGACAAATCTTCGGTCGACGGATTTGCATGCAGGAATGAGGATCTTGGGGATGAGCTTGAGGTGCTCGAAACTGTTCCTGCCGGAGCATGGCCTTCAAAAAATATTACCAAAGGTTACTGCTCAAGAGTCATGACCGGTGCCCCGGTGCCGGTGGGTGCTGATTGCATGATAATGGTTGAGGATACGGAAAACCTGCCATCTGGAAGGATCAGGTTCACCGGAACTCTGAAAAAGGATAATATTGCCTTAAAGGGTGAAGACATCAGAAAAGGAGATATTGTAATATGGGCTGGCACGCTGCTCAGGCCCCAGCATATTGCCACAATGGCCGCAGTTGGTCATGTCTCACCTCTGGTAAGCCTTAAGCCGGCTGTTGCGGTGATAAGCTCGGGAAGCGAGCTTGTCGAACCTGGCATAGTCCCCGGATTATCCCAGATCCGAAACAGCAATTCCAGCCAGCTTCTTGCCCAGATTGAACGAGCCGGCGCAAAAGGGAATTACCATGGGATCGCCGGTGATGATGAGGATATGACTTACCGGATTGTCAATCAGGCTATTGCCGAAAATGATCTCGTGATTATTACCGGAGGTGTTTCAATGGGTGATTTCGATTTTGTTCCTTCAGTTCTTGAAAAGGCCGGTGTCAGAATTCTTTTCAGCAGTGTGGCTGTTCAGCCTGGTAAACCCACTACCTTCGGGCTTCATCCGGAGGCAGCTGTTTTTGGTCTTCCGGGAAATCCCGTATCTTCGTTTCTTCAGTTTGAATTGCTGGTTAAGCCTTTATTGTACAGAATGATGAACTGTAACTGGAAACCTTTGACTTTGAAACTGCCCATGGCCGTGAGGTATGTGAGGAGATCAACTGACAGGATGGCTCTGATACCGGTTATTTTAACCGCTGAGGGAACTGTGTTACCTGTTGAGTATCATGGCTCGGCTCATATAACGGCATACAATGAAACGGACTCCATAATTGCCATACCTGCAGGAGTTAAAACATTTGAAAAAGGGGAAATTGTAAATGTTAGACAGGTTTAACAGGCATATTAACTACCTGCGAATATCTGTAACCGACCGCTGTAATCTGAGATGTCGTTACTGTATGCCCGAAGAGGGGATTAAGCTTCTCAGTCATGAAGATATCCTTACTTTTGATGAGATTATTGGTTTTACAGGGCTTGCAGTGGAAAAGGGAATTGACAAGGTAAGAATCACCGGAGGTGAACCATTGGTGCGAAAGGGCATTGTGACACTTGTCGGCATGATTGCTGAAATACCGGGAATAACCGATCTGTCGATGACGACCAATGGTACACTGCTTGAAATTTTTGCTGCTGATCTGAAAAAGGCGGGACTGCAAAGGGTCAACATAAGCCTTGATACGGTTGATCCTGAAAAATATGCCTGGATCACCCGAAGAGGTAATCTGAATGATGTAATCAGGGGTATCGAGGCTGCACAAAAAGCTGGCCTGAGTCCCATTAAAATAAATTGCGTGACAGGTGAATCAAGTTCAGAGGAAGACGTAAAAGGTGTGGCGGAATTTTGCAGTAAAAACCGCCTTGAGTTAAGGTACATTGAAGAAATGAATCTGGAACAGGGAAAGTTCTCTATCGTACATGGAGGCATAGGTGGACATTGCGCTCTGTGCAACAGATTGAGGCTTACCTCTGACGGTAAGCTCAAACCCTGCCTGTTCAATGACATGGAGTTTGATATCAGGGCACTCGGTTACCATGAAGCCCTGAGGTTGGCAGTGGAGAACAAGCCTGAAAAAGGAACGACAAATTCGAAAAACTCATTTTTTAATATTGGAGGATAAAAACATGGAAAGGTTTTCTCATACTGACGAAACAGGGAAAGCATCAATGGTTGACGTCGGCTCAAAGGAAATCCAGCGCCGCAGCGCAAAAGCTTCAGGCCACATTAAACTGTCGGGCGATACCCTTAAGCTTATAAACGATGACATGCTTAAAAAAGGCGATGTGCTCACCGTGGCCCAGATTGCGGGCATAAATGCAGCAAAGGCAACTTCATCACTCATTCCGCTTTGCCATAATATAGTTCTCGACCATATAAAAGTCGACCTTATCCCGGATGAGGCCGGGATAACAGCAGAAAGTGAAGTCCAGTGCACAGGCAGAACAGGAGCGGAAATGGAAGCTCTGACTGCCGTCACAGTAGCACTC
>Ga0247841_10009536_pt1 | contig 13566 bp, 10 predicted proteins | sample LaCruzMarch2015__2_FD_192410 | JGI IMG/M metagenome (GOLD analysis project Ga0247841, IMG submission 192410) | Freshwater microbial communities from meromictic Lake La Cruz, Castile-La Mancha, Spain - LaCruzMarch2015_18m | ecosystem: Environmental > Aquatic > Freshwater > Lake | place: Spain...
CAGTTTCTGGTAGGTGATTTCCGAGAGATGGGCGATGACGCCCTGGTGGTTCTGGTGCGAAAGGCGGTTAAGCTTTTCGGCAGGTACAAACTGGAAAGGGATCTCCAACTCCTTGATCAGGGCGAAAAGTTCACGAAAACCTTCGCCTTTGAGGCCGTTCTGCAGCAATACCTTTTCCAGCTCTTTTCCGGCTTTGATGGCTTCAATGGCGGGTCGTATCCCGTAAATAAAGGGCGTTTGTTTCATCTATTCTTCCTCCTGTGTATGGTCAAGCACTGATTTTGGCAGATCTTTACTGGCTTTTGCACCCAGGGCCTTGATCTTTTCTGCCCGTCGTATCAGGTTCCCCTTACCGGTGGTAAGCTTATTCATGGATGCATCATAAACCCTTCGCGTGGCTTCGATCTTATCGCCGATTTCACTGAGATCTTTGACAAAATCAGAAAATTTATCGAGAAGGTCACCGCTTTGCCGGGCGATTTCCAGGGCGTTCTTGTTCTGGTATTCCACCCGCCAGAGGTTGGCGATCATGCGCAGGGCGGCAATCAGGTTGGTGGGACTGATCAGCAATATCCGCCGCTCATAAGCGTAGTTCCATAAATTCGGATCATGTTGCATGGCCAGCATGTAAGCCGGTTCAATGGGCATGAAAAGCATGACGAAATCAAGGCTTTTAAGCTGGTAGATATCCTGGTAATTCTTACTTCCAAGGTCGTTGATATGGTTGCGCACGGCCATGAGGTGGTCGCGTGAGGCCAGTTCCTGCTCCTCCTTCGTTTCGGACGAAGCAAAGCGTTCATAGGCGACCAGCGAAACCTTGGAATCGACCACCACGCTGCGATCGCCCGGGTATACCACGATCACGTCGGGCTGGAGCCGTTTGCCATGCTCATTGGTAAAGGATGGCTGGACAAAATACTCACGGCCCTGCACCAGTCCCGATTTTTCAAGGATGCTTTCCAGGATGACCTCTCCCCAGTTGCCCCGCGTTTTCGCCTGCCCCTTCAAGGCATTGGTCAGGTTGCTGGCCTCTTTGCTGATCTGCTGGTTCAACTCAGCCAGGTTTTTGATCTCCTTCTCGAGCGAGAACCGCTGCTTGGATTCTTTATCGTAAGTATCTTCCACCTTTTTCTCAAACTCACGGATCTTTTCTCCCAATGGTTTCAGTATCTGTTCCAGCTTTTCTTTATTCTGATCAGTGAATTTCTGGGTCTTCTCCTCGAGGATCTCATTGGCCAGGTTCTTGAATTCCACCCTGAATTTTTCCTGGAGATGCTCAATTTCCCCTTTCTGTTCCATGAGCTTATCCGCCAACCCCTGGTATTCGGCCTCTTTCTGAGAGATTTTCCGGTTCAGGTCAAGAATCGAGGAATCCTTTTCCAAGCTCTGCTGATTCAGAATGCCGAGTTGTTCCCTGATCATGCGGTTTTGCTCTTCCATGACCCGTTTTTCCATGGTCATGCCCTCCAGCTGCTTTTTCAACTGATCCATTTCGGCAAAGGACTCTTTGCTTCCCGGCCGGGAGAGTTTAAACCAGATCAGGCCGAAACCCATAATCAAAACTGTACCAATGATGATCAGGAGAAGATCAGACATAGCCATTGTGCCTGTTAGGGATGAAAATACAAAAGTAGTTTTAAAAGTTTAAAACTCAAAACTCAAAGTGCAAAGCCATAACTCAAAACCAACGACCTGGTTTTAAACGAAAACAATACAGTCAATTGCGCTTCTGATCAAATTGTGAGTCTCAATTTTGACAATCGTGTATCAATTGTTGATAATTTTGAATTTTAAGTTGTTAATTTGATTTTTGATTTTTAAGCGTTGCGCTTATGAAAAGAATCGGCATCCTTTCTGACACGCATGGCTGCCTTCATCCGAAAGTGCTGGATTTTTTTTTAGGCATGGATGAGGTATGGCATGCCGGGGATATCGGGAATATAACGACAGCCCGGAAGTTGTCGGAAAATTTCCCGTTGCGGGCCGTGTACGGGAATATCGACGGACAGGATGTGCGGATGGTATATCCGAAAGTTCAGGTTTTTCAGGTTGAACAGGTGAAGGTCTTAATGACCCACATTGGGGGCTATCCAGGCAGGTATGAGGCCGGGATCCCTCCATTTTTTACACGGGAACGACCCAAACTTTTTATTTGCGGCCATTCCCATATCCTGAAAGTAATTTATGACAAAAAGTATGACATGCTGCACATCAATCCTGGAGCTGCCGGGAACAGCGGACTTCACCGTTCGGTCACGGCTGTAAGGCTGGTGATCGAAAATGCAAACATGCGGGATTTGGAAGTGCTGGATATTCCGAGATGATTTCTCGTTGATCTTCATCTGATCCGGTCGGCCGACCTCACGAGGGATTCATCTTTCTTGATAAACCTGTGGGCCAGGATTAAAAACACGAGCGAAATCAACGGAAGAACCATTCCGGGGTACTGGTATTCGGGTTCGATCCCGGTCATCGTTTTGATCTTTGTGGCATAAAAGAAGAAGATCACGATGAGCAGGATGATATTGAGCAGCACATTGAAGGTGATCAGCCGGATCTGCAAAGGACGGTTTTTATAAAGCACAATTGTAGCCGCAGTAAAGATGAAAGAAACCGCCACCATGATGATCAGCGGCAAAACGAACATGCTGCCAAAGTGAACCTGGGGCTCTGGATCCATGTACCTTATTCCCTGGATGAAAAACTTATAATTGCCAAAGGCAGCATCATAATAGTTTGCCAGTGGGAAAAAGAACAGCAATACGCAGGAAATGGCGACGATAGCCAGAAAAACAGTTTGAATTCGTTGGATCATAATATGTTATTTTTATTTATCCCGAAGATTTTAATGCAAAGATCGCAAAGAAATCACTTCAATGAAAAAGTTTTTATTGACTTTCAGGATTAAATTCATATCTTTGTTCCGATTTTAATCCACTCCTTTTTTTTTTCACACTTTTTCGACCACGTTACAAGATCAATCCATAATCAATTTCACAACCCATTTTCTATTTTGTGCGTTGCCCATTTATAATTAAAACCCATTAACATGTATGACATTATTTCACTCGATGGCAAAGAGCTATCGGAGATCAGGGAAATAGCAAAACAACTGAACATTCCCAAAGTGGATAAACTTGAAAAACAAGAGCTTATTTACAAGATATTGGATCACCAGGCATTAAATCCTACTCCTGAAATTTTAAATCAGGAGAAATCGGCAGATCGCAAGCCTTTTCGCGGCCGTCCACGCAAGGAACTTAACGATCGTCCAAGAGAACCCCGCGAACCAAGGGAACACCGTGAACCGAAACCGCCAGCAGATCCGGTAGCAGGTCCGAAAGAATTGCCCGTACAAAGGCTGCCAAATGTGCCGAAAGATAACCGGATCCCCAGGGAACCGCGTCCTCCGAGAGAAAACAAGCCATTCCGTCCGTTGCGCGAAAAACCTGCCGTTGAGCCATTTGCAAAGGTCATCCTTCCGGAAATCAGCGATGTTCCGCAAGAGCTTTTTGAGTATGATGACCCGGGAAACAAACCCTTTGTTGAACCCATCGATCCCCTTGATGAGATTCAGAAACCCGAAAACGTTGTTGAGCGGATCGAGAATGATGGGGCAACTGCAGAGATTACCCCTGAAACTGCTCCCCAGACCGTCACCGAAGAAAAAAAGGTCCGTGAATTTCCGCGAAAATACCCCGAACGGCCACATCGTGAAGAATATACTTTTGAATTTGAAGGAATTATTACCACCGAAGGGGTGCTTGAAATCATGACCGATGGATATGGATTTTTACGTTCCTCCGATTATAACTATTTGAATTCACCCGATGATGTTTACGTATCCCAATCGCAGATCAAACTGTTCGGACTGAAAACCGGAGATACCGTACGCGGCACCATTCGCCCGCCCAAAGAGGGAGAAAAATATTTTCCGCTCATCAAGGTGGAACTGATCAACGGACGCAAACCCGAAGAGGTGCGCGACAGAATTCCCTTCGACTACCTGACGCCTCTTTTCCCGATGAAGAAATTCAAACTTACCGGGCATGCTGGAGAATCGATGTCGACCCGCATCATCGATATGTTTTGTCCGATCGGGTTCGGCCAGCGCGGTTTGATCGTGGCACAGCCAAAAACCGGGAAAACAGTTTTGCTGAAGGAGGTCGCCAATGCCATCGCCTCCAATCACCCGGATGTTTACATGATGATCCTCCTTATCGATGAACGTCCCGAAGAGGTTACCGACATGCAACGCAGTGTGAAAGCCGAAGTGATCTCTTCAACCTTTGATGAACCGGCCGAACGTCATGCACGCATCTCCAACATCATCCTCGAAAAGGCCAAACGACTGGTTGAATGCGGACACGATGTTGTTATCCTGCTTGACTCCATAACCCGCCTGGCCCGTGCCTACAATACCGTTGCCCCGGCTTCCGGCAAAGTGCTTTCGGGTGGAGTGGAGGCCAATGCCCTTCAAAAACCCAAACGTTTCTTTGGCGCTGCCCGCCAGATCGAAAATGGCGGATCGCTGACCATCATCGCAACCGCCCTGATTGAGACAGGATCGAAAATGGATGAGGTCATTTTTGAAGAGTTCAAGGGTACCGGTAACATGGAATTGCAGCTTGACCGTAAACTTTCCAACAAACGCATCTATCCGGCCATTGATATTGTTTCTTCAAGTACCCGCAGGGAAGACCTGCTTCTTGAAAAAGATGTCCTTCAGCGTATCTGGATTCTCCGGAATCACCTTGCTGACATGAACCCGCTCGAAGCGATGGAATTTCTTAAGGAAAGAATGAAGTTCACCTCAACAAATGAGGAGTTCCTCATTTCGATGAATGGATAAGCGTCGTCAGGTTCATTCCATCAAAATTTCCTGAACTCATCATCAGCAGCACGCAGTTATTCCAGTTGCCGTCATGAAAGCGTTTTGTCAACAGCGCTGAATCTGTATATACCTCCAAATCGGGAGTCCCGAATCCCTCTCTGACCTGTTCCGGCGTGATGGGCGCGAGACGTTTCAGTTGCAATGCATGCGGACTGAAATAAACCATGGCCACATCCGCTTCCACCATTGAATCGCGGTAATGGCTCAGAAATTCCCTGCTCAGGCTGCTGAAGGTGTGCAATTCAAGACAGGCGACAACCCGGAAACCCGAAAATTGTTCCTTCACGGCATGAATGGTGGCACTGACTTTGGAAGGCGCGTGGGCAAAATCTTTAAATACCTTCGTCGTTTCAATCCCGGCAATCAGTTCCAGCCGTTTCGATGCTCCTTTAAACGATTGTATGGCGTTGAAAAAGTCGCGGTCATCGATCCCCAGTTGACGACATACCATCCGTGCCCCGTTCAGGTTCATCAGGTTATGTTTTCCGAAAACCTGTAAGGGGATCGACAATTCCTTGAACCTGACATAGGTTTTGCCTTCCTGAATATAATAATCCGGAACAACGTAGGGCAGAATCTGAATATCCGAACGGGAACCCGGGCAGATTTCGGCCAATTCCCCATCTTCCTGACAATAGATCAGGGTCCCGCCTGGGGTTATGCACCTAATGAATATCCTGAACTGGTCAAGGTAATTTTCAAATGTTGGAAAAACGTTGATGTGATCCCATGCAATGCCGCTGATCAGGGCAATATCGGGCATGTACAGGTGAAATTTCGGACGGCGGTCGATGGGAGAAGTCAGGTATTCATCCCCTTCAAAGATCATGCAGTCAGCCTCTTCCGTGAGTCTGACCATCACGTCAAAACCCTCTAACTGGGCGCCAACCATGTAATCACAATCCCTGCCGACCTGTTTCAATACATGCAGGATCATGGCAGTTATGGTTGTTTTTCCATGGCTTCCGCCAATGACGATCCGCTTTTTATTTTTCGACTGTTCATACAGGTACTCGGGATAGGAAAATAACCTGATCCCCAGCTCCTTCGTACGTAAAAGTTCTGGATTGTCGGCTTTGGCATGCATTCCGAGAATAACTGCATCCAGTTCCCCGGTGATCCGACCGGCATCCCAGCCCTCTTCCGCCGGGAGGAGCCCATGTTTTGCCAGGCGGCCTTTGGAAGGCTCGAAGATCTCATCGTCGGATCCGCTGATCGAATACCCTTTTTTATGTAGCGCGATGGCAAGGTTGTGCATGGCACTTCCCCCGATGGCAATGAAATGAACCCGCATGATTTTCTGATTTTGTCCAAAATTACAATTAATCCTTGCTCCGGGTATTGCTTTTATCTCCGACTTTTTATTAATTTCACAAAGAAATTGGGAATGAAGAAAAACCGGATGAACGAAACCATCAATCAACTGAATCAGCTATTCGCCGGAAAAAGCACGGTTGAAGCGCTTGCTCACGTGGCCGGCAGGTATCACGGCAAGGTGGCATTTTCAACCAGCCTGGGCGCGGAAGACCAGGTGATCACCGACATGCTGGCTGCTGCCCGGGTTCCGGTAAGGATTTTTACATTGGATACCGGGCGTATGTTTCCGGAAATTTATGATTTGCTCGTTATCACTGAAAAGAAATACAACCTGCACATCGATGTCTATTTCCCGGAAGCTGGTGCCGTTGAAAAGATGGTTCGCTCCAAAGGCATCAACCTCTTTTACGATAGTATCGAAAACCGGAAACTCTGTTGTCAACACCGGAAAACGGAACCATTGAAACGTGCACTTTCGGGAATGGAGGTCTGGATCACCGGTTTGCGCCGCGAACAGTCGGTAACCCGTTCTGGCCTCAGGACTGTTGAATGGGACGAAACAAACCGGTTGATCAAGGTAAATCCATTGATGGATTGGACAAACAACCGGGTGTGGGAATACATTCATTCCCTGAAATTGCCCTATAATCCTCTGCACGACAAGGGATATCCCAGTGTCGGGTGCCAACCCTGCACCCGTGCCGTTCGTTCCGGAGAGGATATCCGCTCCGGCCGCTGGTGGTGGGAGATCCCCGAAAACAAGGAATGTGGTATTCACGTTGCCAATAAAAAAGATTAGACCATGAACACAATTGATTTAATTGAACTCGGCAAATCGTTCATTGAACGCTATGATAAACCGACCCCGCTGTACAAGGACGAAGAACATGCCATATACTGGCTGGGAGTCCCTGAAGATACTGCCTTCCGTTGCAATACCTACCTTATCGTGGATGGACATGAAGGCATCCTGGTGGATCCGGGAGGCCGGAACGGGTTCAGCTTTGTTAAGAAAAGGGTTGCCCAGATCATTCCACCCGAATCGGTCACCGCCATGATCTTATGTCATCAGGATCCCGATGTGGCCGGATCCATGGTGGAATGGCTCACGCTTAATCCTGTCATGAAAGTCATTACCAGCATCCGCACCAACGCGTTGATCTCTCATTATGGCAATGATCAGTATACCTTTTTTAACATCAACGAGGAATCAGTTTTCAATTTCAACTCACAACGTTCGCTCCGTTTTATTGAATCTCCGTTTTTGCATTCACCGGGAGCCTTCGTAACCCATGACAATACCAGCAAATTCCTTTTCTCAGGCGACATCTGGGCTGCTATCGATATGGACTGGCGGCTGATCGTCGATGATTTTCACCAGCATGAATTAAAATTGAATCTGTTTCATCTTGACTATATGTCGGGCAACATCGCTGCCCGTGGATTTCTCAACCGGATCAGGAATCTCGAAATCCATGCCATTTTGCCCCAGCATGGTTCAATCCTTCCCCGTGAGATGATCCCAAAAGCCTTACAATATCTCGAAAACCTGAAATGCGGGCTGGATATTATCTACCCCGGCTTGAAAGTCAGATAAACCAATCGTTCATTCAATCCTTGCCTTATGGAAAAACAGGAAATTCCGGAAGATGTCATACTGAAGATCCGGGAGTTGGAAAAGGAAAATAAAATCTTAAAAGAGGCCACCACCCATTGGCAGCAGATAGATAAAACGTTCCGCGAATCCCTCGACCAGTACAGAAAACTCGAGCAAACGCTGAGCGAAGAAAATGCCCGGCTGAACATGGCCGTGAAAGGAAGTAAACTGATCCTTTGGAAATGGGACTGCAGGACCGATAAAATCGGCTACAACGAAGATCGTTGTTTGTTGCTTGGCTATCGACAGGATGAATTGCCTGCCACCTTCGATGGGAATGTCAGGCTGATCCATCCCGATGATCTTGAACCGACCATGAAGCGCATGAAACGTCACATTGCCGGTGAGACTCCTGATTTTGAAGCGGAGTACAGGGTAAAGACCAAATCGGGTGATTACATCTGGATTTACGACCGGGGAACAATCGTGGAAAAGGATATCCTCGGAAATCCACTGGAAATTTGTGGGATACAGTTGGATATCTCAAAAAAGAAACGAAAGGAGCAGGAGGTCATCGAGGCATTCGAACAGGCCGATGCCAGCAGCAAGGCAAAAAGCCTCTTCCTGGCCAGCATGTCGCACGAAATCTACACACCCATGGCAGGCGTTATAGGCATGGCTGAGATTCTGAAGCAATCGACCCTCACGCTCGAGCAGACCGAATACCTCGATGTGATCGTCAAGTCGGCCAACAACCTGATGTCGATTCTTAACGATATTCTCGAATTTTCAACCCTTGAATCGGGAAAGGTTGATTTTCGCAGCAAGCCTTTCAGTATTCACCAGGTTGTGGAGGAGGTCGCCGATTCCTTTATGGAGAAAGCCCAACTGAAAAACCTTGATCTGATCACTTTTGAAGATCCGCAGATACCGCGCGAGGTCATGGGAGATCCTGCCCGCCTGAGGCAGATACTGAGAATCTTCACCGACAATGCCATCAAGTACACCGACAGCGGGGAGGTAAGGCTCGAGGCCGACTTCCTCGAATGGGATGACCGCGCGGTAACCATTCGTTTCAGCGTGTCTGATACGGGGATCGGCATTCCCGAAGAGGGAATGAAGAAGCTTTTCAACTCCTTCTCCAAACTTGATTCCGCGGCGACCAAAAAGTACGGGGGAAGCGGTCTTGGATTGGCCATTGCCAAGCGCCTCATTGAACAAATGAACGGGAAAGTGAAGGTGGAAAGCACACCGGGTAGCGGCACCACCTTTTCATTCACTGCTGTATTCGAACGCTATCAGGATGGAGAAGTGGCCGATGAACTGAGAGAAACAGTCAGGGATTTGAAGACGCTGGTCATCGATCCGGTCGAAAGCCGGAGGAGCGTTTTGCGAAGCTACCTTCTTCGCTGGGATGCAGAGGTGGAGGATACTTCGAACCCATTGGCCGGACTTGATCGTGTGCGACAACAGGCTCAGGTCAGGAAACCATTTGGATTGGTTTTCCTAGAATATCCCCAACAGGATATCGACGTTCTGAAAATCGCAGAATCGTGGAAGACCGATAGGCTGCTCAAACAGTCGAAACTGATCCTCACCGCCTCAGCATTGAAACCGGAAATCGTGAATGCCTTAAACCAGGCCGGCATCGAGGCCTTCATCCTTCGTCCATTCACTCTTGGAAAGTTGAAAAACAGGATCGCGGAAGCATTGTCAGGCGATGATTCAAAAACCTTCAGGCATGAAGAGAATATTCACCTGACCGAACCACAGAAAAAGGTTCTGAATATCCTGATTGCCGAAGATAACCTGATTAACCAGAAAGTTGCCCTGGTCACCTTAAACAAACTCGGACATCACATTGATGTGGCTGAAAACGGAAAAATTGCCGTCGAAATGGCGGGGAAGAAACCCTATGATCTCATCCTGATGGACATCCACATGCCCGAAATGGATGGTTTGGAAGCCACGAAAATGATCCGTTTAGTCGAAGCAGCACACCCTGAAAACAGACCGGTGCATATTTGCGCGATCACGGCCAACACCACCCGCGAAGACGAAGACCTCTGCTATGCCGCGGGAATGGATAGCTACATCTCGAAACCCTTCCGGCTGGAGGAGTTGACGAAAGTTTTAAACCTCCTGTAAGGAATTAACTGAACCGTATGGCTTTCAACGGACTGATCCGGGTCACCACGGTCGATGGAACGATCAGAAACAGATAGCAGATCAACAGGGTACCTGCATTCAGCAGCAGGATGTTCAGGCCATCCAGGTTGATGGGAACTACCGGCATGTAATAGGATTCCATGGGCAATTTGATCAGGCCAGATTCACGCTGAAGCAAACAAATCGTAAACCCGGTAAGGTTCCCCAAAAACATTCCCCATCCGATGATGTATACCGCGTTGTAAAGAAATATTTTTCGGATGTTCGAACTCCGCATTCCCAGTGCTTTCAGTATCCCGATCATGCTGGTCCGTTCCAGAATCAGGATCAGCAAGGTGGAAATCATGGTAATGGCAGAAACCAGCACCATCAATACCAGGATGATGAGGACATTCAGATCCTGAAGCTCAAGCCAGTCGAAAATCTCAGGGTATATCTGGGTAATGGTGGAGGCATCGAGGTTGAACCCGATCATCCGGTAAACGACCACGCCCATCCGGTCAAGGTCTTTAAAATTGTCCAGTTGGATTTCAAATCCGCCGATCTGGTTGTCTTCCCAGTTATTCAGTTTCCGGATGTGATGAATGTCACCAATAACGTACATCCGGTCGAACTCCTCAAGCCCGGTTTCATAGATCCCTGCTATCTTGAATTTCCGCCCAAGGGTGGTGTTCCCGGCAATAAAATACATCCGCAGATCGTCATGCAACCTGAGATTCAGCAACCGCGCCAGGGAACGGGAAACGATCACCGAATCGTTTCGTACCGTATCCTTGATGATAAAATGCTTTCCCTCCACTATTTTATCCCCGAGAAACGACCAGTCATAATCACTTCCAATGCCCTTCAAAACAACTCCCTGAATATCTTCCCTGGTTTTGATAATGCCAGCTTTAATCCCGAATACCTGCACATGCCTGACCCCCGGCTCACGTTTCAGTTTATACAGGAAAAGCTGATCCTTGTCAATGGGATGGGACTCGATGGCAGGGTTTTCTGCAAAACTGCTGATTTGAATGTGCCCTCCAAATCCGATTACCTTGTCCATGATCTCCTTTTGAAATCCTGTAAGAATGGCAATGGAGACAAACATGGTTGTCAGTCCCAGCGCGATGGCGGCAATGGCAACAACCACGATAGGCCGGGAAAAGTTTCCTTTGCTTCTCGAAAGGATGCGGCGGGCTATAAAAAGGTTCGTGTTCAAGCAGAAGTAGGGTGTACGGGCAAAGGTAATGCTTTTTTGTTTTTAAGATTGTTTCTTACTTTTGCCCGATTGAATATCAATCACCCGATCAATCAACCTCATCCCCACATGAAAAAATACCGGATTCTTTTTTTGCTCATTCCTTTATTGACCACTTTTCATTCGCAAGCCCAGGTAAAAACCGGGGCTGAACGAACCGATCTCTACGCTTCCGCCCTCAGGGGAAAGTCCATGGCCATCGTGGCCAATGGCGCATCCATGATGTTTGGATCAAATGTGGTGGATGCGCTCCTTTCCATGGGGTGCAATGTGAAAATCATCTTTTCGCCGGAGCATGGTTTCAGGCAATTTTCCGAAGCGGGACAAGGCATTGAGAATTTTTCCGATCCCGTGACAGGCATTCCGGTCATCTCCCTGTATGGGAATAAAAAGAAACCATCAGCAGAGGATCTGAGAGGCATTGAGGCAATGGTTTTTGACCTTCAGGACGTGGGGGTCAGGTTCTTTACCTATATTTCAACCCTTACTTACGTGATGGAGGCGTGTGCCGAAAACAGGATTCCGCTGATCGTACTCGACCGTCCCAACCCCAATGGATTTTACATCGACGGCCCTGTGCTGGAACCTGGGTTTGCCTCTTATACAGGGATGCATCCTGTTCCAATCGTGTATGGCATGACGATCGGCGAATACGCCCAGATGGTCAACGGAGAGGGTTGGCTGACCAATGGGATGAAATGTGACCTTCGGGTCGTTCCGCTGGAGAATTACACCCATCAAACCCTTTACGAGCTTCCGGTAAAACCTTCGCCGAACCTTACCAACATGAACGCGGTTTACCTGTATCCTTCCATCTGTTTATTTGAAGGAACTGTGGTGAGCCCGGGACGCGGCACCGACCACCCCTTCGAGATGTATGGCCATCCTGAACTGTTCTCCGGAAGCTATTCTTTTACCCCGAGATCAATACCCTCGATGAGTTTGCATCCCCCCTTTGAAGGAAAGCAGTGCTGGGGGTTTGCCTTTCTTGGCTGGACCGCGGCCTATCCTGAGAAAATGGGAAAAATACAACTCAGCTGGTTGATAGACGCGTTCGCGGAACTGGGTTCCAAAAAAGAATTTTTCACGGAATATTTTGATAAGCTCGCGGGGAATTCCTCACTCAGGGAGCAAATTTTAAAGGGAGTGAACGTGGAAGATATCCGGGACAGTTGGGAACCCGCACTGCAGAAATTCCAGGTAACCAGAGCAAAGTACCTGCTTTATGAATGACCATTGAGTCCGTCTTTTTTCGGGTAAAACATTGACCTTCAGAAACCCGGACTATTTTCTGCCGGGATAGACCTTCAGTGCCTCCTCCAGACATTTCATGGCATTTTTCAGGTCGGGCACATTCAGCACATAGCTGATGCGCACTTCATTGATCCCCCGCCCCGGTGTGGAGTAGAAGCCGGTAGCCGGGGCCAGCATGACGGTTTGTCCCTCATAACTGAAATCCTCCAGCAGCCACTGACAGAATTTATCGGAATTATCGATGGGTAAACGGGCCACAGCGTAAAATGCGCCGCCAGGGTTGGGACAAAAGCATCCCTCCATTTTATTGATCGATTCAACCACTACGTTGCGGCGGGCAACATATTCATTGAGAACATCGTGGATGTATGAGTCAGGAGTGTTGATGGCCTCTTCGCCGACAATTTGGCCGAAGGTGGGAGGGCTCAACCTGGCCTGGGCGAATTTCATGGCAGAACCGATGAGTTCTTTGTTCCTCGAGATCAGTACGCCAATCCTGGCGCCGCAAGCGCTGTAGCGTTTCGAAATGGAGTCCATCAGCACCACATTCTGGTCGATCCCGGTGAGGTTCATGACAGAATAATGTTGCTGGCCATCGTAACAGAATTCGCGGTACACCTCATCGGCGAACAGGTACAGGTTATGCTTTTTTACCACCTCCTTGAGCAACTCGAGTTCCTCCTTCGAATAAAGATACCCCGTGGGATTGTTCGGGTTACACACCATGATGGCCTTTGTTTTGGGCGTTATAGCCTCTTCAAATGCGCTGATGGGTGGCAGGGCAAATCCATCTTCGATGAATGAATCGATGGGTTTCACGGTGACTCCGGCAGCCATGGCAAATCCGTTATAGTTGGCATAGAAGGGCTCAGGGATAATGATCTCATCGCCGGGATCCATACACACCAACAGGGCAAAAAGAATGGCTTCCGAACCTCCGGTCGTCACGATCATTTCATCGGGAGTGACCTCAATGTCGTTTCTTTTGTAGTACTCCACCAGTTTCTTCCGGTAGGAGGGGATCCCCGCCGAATGACTGTATTCGATCACCTTCAGATCGATGCAACGGATCTTATCCATCACGTTGGGAGG
>Ga0247841_10009537_pt1 | contig 13564 bp, 16 predicted proteins | sample LaCruzMarch2015__2_FD_192410 | JGI IMG/M metagenome (GOLD analysis project Ga0247841, IMG submission 192410) | Freshwater microbial communities from meromictic Lake La Cruz, Castile-La Mancha, Spain - LaCruzMarch2015_18m | ecosystem: Environmental > Aquatic > Freshwater > Lake | place: Spain...
AGGCACCAAGATTGGAGATTTCTGAAAATAATGAGAAACTGATAGATGAAAATGGGCTTAAGTTGGATGGGTATTTTAATCAACTTACACATAAGGTTTATCATTGTAATGATAGTGGAAGATTTCCCAATTGGTTTATTGATTTGTTTTAGTGGCGCACTGTGTGCAAATTAGACCTTCGGTTTAATTATATGGTCGCCTAGCGGCTCCCTTTTGCCAATTATCTTATGTCTAGCTCATATAACAAAATCATTCCAGAAATACCAGTTTCTCTCTTAATCTTTAAATGCCCAGTGCTTACTTAGAAGGAAATTTATGAAAAATGTTATTATTGATGCTATAATTTGGGATAAAAGATAGTAGATTCCGAGATATTCTGTTAGGATGTATAAGATTGGGATATTAATTACTAGTGCAAAGATATTCGCAAAAAAGAATTTTGACCATTGGATGTGAATTTTGCCTTTTGATTTGAATGTTACTCTCCTATTGAAACCAAAGCTATAGAGGTGAGAAACCATAAAGCCAATTATTGCAGATGCTATGTAGTAGACTCTGAAAAATTCTGTGAAGATGTAGAGAATTGCAAGATTTATGAAAAACCCAACAACACTTGATAAAAGAAAGCGAGATAATTGTTTTAGTGTTTGTTTCATGGTTTTAGCTCATTGCAAATCTAAGAATTGCACCAACTCCGCCGAGATTTTCAAATTGAACTCCTTCTGTTGTTTCAGAAGTTACAATATGAACTTCTACTGATGTTTGTTTTGCTAAAGCTTCAAAATTCTTAATTTTTTCTCGTGGAAGTATTTTTGAAAGAATAAGAATTTTTACTGCACCTTCATTTAATCTCTGCTCGACATCCTTATCTCCATAGGCTACTTTTTCTGGTTCTTTTGCTAGAGTGTAGAAAAAGTCATCCAGGATTTTCTTTTGTTTTGTAACTGCTTGCTCTGCAAGAACATCTTGGGATAGGTCTACTAGGTCTCTTAGGCCTGATGCGTCTGTATTTCCTAAATCTTTAACTGCAATAACTTTATCTTTTAGAGCTGTTACCAACTGTCCTGTTTCTAAAAATTCATCTTTAGTTGGAACTGGTCCTCCAACAAGAATACCTTTTAGTTTTTTATTGTCAAAAAGTGCGTTTTTCATGTTATCTGCAACTCTTCTAAAAAATTCTTTTGCTAGTCCCTCTGTGATTCTATGGAATCTCTGAGCGGATTGGCCGCCAGCTCTGATTTTAGATGGAACACCAGATGTCATGTGGTCTAGGACTTTGATTGATTTTCCTTCTAGTAATCCAATTGTTGCTTCTTTTCTATCAATTACTAGTAATCCGTAGACATCATCTGTTTCTAACATTTCTTGAAGAGGTTGAACAATGAAAGTCTGGTCACATCTGTAGATTTTTACTCTTAGTGGTTTTGGTGGTTCTATTGTCCAGATTTGAATATCTTCCTGACCTTCTACTTCTGAGACATTTCCACAATAAATTGCTAGACCATTTTCCGGTGTTCTTTGAATAAGCTTCATTTTTCTAGAAATCATTTCAAGTGCATCGATAACTGATTTTCTTGTGTTCTTTGATTTGATATTTGATGCTGTGCCCTTTTCTGTTTCAATTTGTTTTCCTATTTGAGTAAGTGTAGCTCCAGCTGGTACTAGGACAGATATAAGCTCAGTATGTCTTCCCCTATATGCTTCTAGCTCTTTTACTGTTTCTTCTAATTCGTATTTTTGTGCTTCATCCATACAATAAGAAGATAAAGGGGTTTTATAAATAGTTAGGTTTTTGCTAGATTAAAGATTCGGGTTTCATTATTTTAATTCCGCTAAACTCTCCCAGTTTTAGCAGATGGTTGTCATAAGTTAAGATAACTTCTGAATTTGAATCTATTGCACACTCAAGAATCTTGTTGTCATCTGGGTCTTCTGTAATTATAGCAGCTTTGGTTGTTGTATCTATAAGAGTTATAAACTGCAAAGTATTGCTAATTACTTTTTCTGCTTCTTCTGAAGAATAATCAAAATCTCTTTTTAATATTTTTGCAAATTCTTCTAGAATTTCATTAGAAGAAAAAATCTGAACATTTTCTCTAATGCATTTTTGCAGAACTTTTTGAGCTACACTATTACCCCACAAAGTAGAAGAAATTAGTATGTTGGTATCAAATACAATTTTATTGAACATTTTTTCTTCTTTTATGTATTATATCTACAATGTCTTGTTCGTTTCTAATGCCTTTTGCCTCTAATCTTTTTCTTCCTTCTTTTGCCATTTTATCAAGTTCGCAGATGAGTTGTTCTTTTGTCGGCATATCTATTTTTTTAAGAATAATTGTGCCCTTGTCCCCCACAATTGCAAATCTTTCTCCTTCTTTAAGACAAAGCTTGTCTCTTATTTTCTGAGGAATTACTATTTGTCCTCTCGAACTCAATGCAGTTATTTCTATGTTCTCCATGTAAGATAGTAAGATAATCTTATTTATAAAGTTTTTGGTTTTGGCTGAGAAGTTCTTTAGTTCATCCTTGGCAGATAGTTAATCTTATACTCATCAAAGATTATCATGGATTCGTAGACCTTGATGATATCTGAAAACTTGTCCTTGATTTCCAGAAGAACTTCTTTGAACTCTTCAACGCTTTTGACGTGCATATCTAGCATGACATTATAATTACCTATCGTATTGGTTACATAATATATTGCCTTGTTGTTTCTGCAGAATTCTAGAAATTCTTGCTTTCTCTTATCATTGAGCTTCTGGAACTGAATAAGAAGAAGATGCCACTGGTAACCCAACTTACCTATATTCAATTTTGGCTTGAATCCCTCAATTGTTTTATTTTTTATAAGTTGTTTTAGGTGATAGCTTGCGACATGTAGAGGAATTTTTGCTTTTTCAGCTAACTCAGTAATTGGCATTCGTGCATTTTGTGAGATTGTCTGGAGAATTTTCTGGTCAGTCTTATCAAGTTTTAGCTCTTGTGCTTTTTCTGTTTGTTTTATAGAATGAGTTTCTTTTGCCTGAAGAAATTTATAGTTAAGATGTTCTGCGCCGATTAATGTTGTAAATATGTGCTCGTGGAGATGATTGCCGCAGAGATTTACTATCTGATTTAGGGATTTTTCAAATTCCAGGATTGATTTGGTGTTGATAAGAACTACTGCGTCCCATCTTCCCATGCCAGAAACGAGCCAGCCCACACTATCGAGAGAATCTATTTTTTCTAGAAGTTTTTTCTCCTGCTCTTTGTTAATGTTTTCAAGCTGGATAAATAGGTAGTAGGAATTTAAGCTGAAGTTACCTATGTTGACTAGAGTATAGAAGTTTGTAATTATTCCTCGTTCTACTAATTTTTGAATTCTATAGTTAACAAGTTGCTTGCTTATGCCTACTTTTTTTGCTATCTCCGAGTCTGTCTGCCTTGCGTTCTTATCTAACTCTGAAAGTATCTTTCTATCCCTTTCATCTATTACCCTGTCCATATTTTACTTATTAGTATTTAGTATATAAATATTGTCATTTTGACAAAAATACTAGCAAGAAGTTTTTAATAATAAATAATCTAAGAATAATTAACTAAATATGGAGAAAATAAGATGAAAAATAGATACAACAAACTAGAACGGGCTGAAATTTATGCAGCTACTACACTTGGAGCTATCCTTCCTGTTGCGGCCTATAGAGGCATAATGGGGGGGTTTAATCTTAGTTGGAATACTGAAATTGCCTCATGGATTTGTTCTGCGGTAACTATGTCTGTCCCTTCTGCTGTGGGTGCACTCGCAATGCATTGCGCTGCAGAAGAAGGTATTCTTCGCAGAAGAGTAAATGCCCTTAGACCAGAATATATTGCAGAAAGAAACAAGAGAAAGGAATTAACTGAGAAGGTTTGGAAATCAGTTTGGTTTTAACTCAAAAACTCAACATTAAAACTGCCTTCTTTGATTTCTTTTGCGCAGATAACTGATTTGAAATCAGGAAGCATGTCCTTAATTTCCTTAAGTTTATCTTTATCTGCTGTGAGGATGATTTCGGCTTTCATGGATTTCTTTGCAGTTGATTTTTCTTGTCTTACTTTTGTAAGAAGTTCGTAGAGGACATCTAGCTTGATGACATCTTTGGATATTTTACCTGCTTCTGGCCAGTCTGAGATATGGATTGATTTTGATTTTTCTGTTTTACTGAAGAAGTTTTGATAGAGTTCTTCTGTGATAAATGGCATTATTGGTGCAATTAATTTTAGGATTGTTAGAAGAGCGTTGTATAAAGTATATTGAGCAGAGAGTTTTTCTTCTGGTGTTCCATTGTAGACTCTGTTTTTAACAATTTCCAAATAATTATCGCAGAATGATTGCCAGAAGAATTTCTCTATATCCATTTTTGCTCTTGAGTACTCGTAGTTTTCAAAAGCTTCTGTTGAATTTTTTACAAGTTCACTTAATTTCTCTAGAAACAATTGGTCTGTTGTTTCTAATTTTTTAGGTTTTTGTCCTTTGTATCCTTCTAGACCAATAAAGGCAAACTTTGTAGCATTCCATAGCTTGGTGATCATTTTTTTACCTGATAAAAGATCTTTTTCCTGATAGTCTAGGTCTTCTCCTAGCTTTGAACCAGCTGCCCAGAATCTTAATGCATCTGCACCATGACTTGTTATGGCATCTTGAGGAGAAACTACATTTCCTTTTGATTTTGACATTTTTTCTCCACCAAGTGTAACAAATCCAGAAATCATAAGATTCTCCCATGGTAGTTTATTTTCGTGCATAAAAGATTTTGTTATTGTGTAAAAATCCCAGGTTCTAATTATATCGTGAGCATTGCATCTTAGAGAGAATGGAATTTTGATTTTTTCTTTTTGGGCTGTAATCTGAGGAGAAATGGAAGATGTCTGCCAAGTATCAAAAACCTTTGTTTCTGGTTCTGCTTCTTGTTTGCACTTAGGACATTTCTTTTTTGTTTCTCTTGGGTCAATTGGAAGTTCTTTTTCATCTGCAACAAAAATAGTATTACATTTCTTACATTCCCAGGCTGGAATCGGTATTCCAAAATGTCTTTCCCTGGAGATATTCCAATCCCATTCTAGACCATTAACCCAATTTTCATATCTCTTTAGCATAAATTCTGGTCTCCATGCTACTTTTTGTCCTTGCTCTAGAAGTTTTTGTTTTATATCTAGGATTTTAATAAACCATTGTGCTGTTGGAAGAAATTCTATTTCTGTTCCGCACTTATCATGAACATTAACTGCGTGAGTTATTGACTTTTGTTCTGTTATTAGGTCTGCATTTTTCAAATCTTCAAGTATTTTTTTTCTAGCTATTTTAACCCTGAATTCATAGCCAGGAAAATTAATTGTTCCGTCTTTATTTAAGATTATTTTAGGAGTTAGTTTATGTCTATTGATTGCTTCTGCATCAAATTTATCTCCATAGGAGCAAATCATGAGAACACCTGTACCCTTTTCTATTTCTGCTGATTCATCTGCAATTATTGGAACCTCGTGATTAAATAGAGGGACCTTTGCTTTTTTACCCACTATTGATTTATATCTTTTATCAGCTGGATTTACAAAAACAGCTACGCAGGCTGGAAGGAGTTCTGGTCTAGTTGTTGCAATTAGAAGGTCCTTGCCTTGACATTGGAATTTTATTGTTGAAAATAGTGTTGATTGTTCTTTATCTTCTAGCTCTGCCTGGGCAATTGCAGTCTGACACTCTGGGCACCAGATTGTTGGAAATTCTTTTTTATAGGCTTTTCCTGCATTAAATAAATCAACAAAAGACTTCTGAGACATTTTTTGAGAATTAGAATCTATTGTTGAATAGTATAAATCATAATCACAGGATATCGCTACGTTTTTCCAATCTTGAATAAAGGCAGGGGTTATTTCTTTTAGAGTTTTAATGCAAAGTTCAATAAAAGCACTTCTTGACATTGACTTGCTTTTTACATTGTTGAGTTTTTCAACTAGTCTTTCTGTTGGCAAACCATTATCATCTGTTCCAAAAGGATAAAAAACACTTTCTTGCTTCATTCTTTTAAATCTTGCAATGAAATCCATTTGAGAATACATAAATGCGTGCCCTATGTGCATCTTACCTGAAACAGTTGGGGGAGGTGTGTCTATTGAAAATATCTTTTTAGATGGTTTAAACTTGTAGATTTTGTTTTCTTCCCAAAATTTCTGAATTCTTGGTTCTGCTTCTTTAAAGTCGTATTGCTTGTTTTCTTCCATGGTTCTAGTTGGGTTGGGAGATTTAAAAATCTGTTTATTGCTATCTATGGAACATTGCAAAAAATTAAAAACACAAGGTTTAAATAGTTGCTATGGTTTTTAATTATATGAAGAAAGAGGGTGCTTTTCTCATATTTACAATTTTTTTAGCTGTTTTTGTGTTTCAGTTCTCTGTTGTGTTTGGAGAACAGAATGATACAATGATTCTTGCAGCAGACATCTTGCCTTATGTTACAAATGTGACAACTGTTTCAATAGAGGTTCCAGATTATGTATTTTTTGGAAATTTAACCAAAGGGGGATTTTCAGAAGAAATTAAGGTTACTGTGAATAACACTGGAACTGTTAATGTTATTGTAACTCCTGAACTTACAAATTCATCTGAAAAAATATTTAACAATACCTACTTTAGAACCAGAAAAACATCTGGAGGAATAGCTGTTCCCTTTACAAAACTAGGAGATTTTAATTTCAGGATAAATAAATCTGATTCTGAGTACTTTTACATAAGTCTTGATTTAACTAATTATACAGAAGATATTCCTGTGGCTCTTCCTAACCATCAAGCTGAACTAACATTCTTTGCATTGCCTGCATAGTTAGAATGAAATTTGCGATACTTCTTACTTTTATATTATTCATTGGTTGTGCATCTGCATTTCAAATTGGTGTTTATCCTGCTGAAATCAATATTAGTAGCAATGTGGGAGAAAGAAATTGTTTTGGAGTAGGAATATTAACTTCTACTAATGTAAGTATAAAAATAGGCGACAGATGGGCAGGTGAAGGAATAAAACCCAATGGATTAAAGGATTATAATTTGACTGCTTCTGATTTGGGGCTAGAAGTTTATCATGCAGATAATATCTATGTAGATAAAGAAAAGAGTCTGGAGATCTGCATATTAGCCCATAGGGGTGGAAATTTTCGTGGAGGATTACTATTTAGTTCTGGGGCATATGGGGTTGGAAATCTGATAAATATTCATGCAGAGAATAGAAATATGCTAGAATTAACTGGTGCTTTTATTGGAACTAATTTTAAAGGGAATGCTCTACTGGTAGTTATAATCTCTGTGGGCCTATTGGGAATTCTGGTGCTGGTTTTTATTTTAATTAAAATAAGAAAAAATTAGGATAGTGTAATATTTATCCAATCAATTGGAAGTGTTCCACCATAGTCTGCTAAAATAGGGGTGTTTATTACAAAATTAGCTTTGTTGTCTTTTATATAGAGTTCATCTACACCAAAGTTTTTGGAAACAGTTATCCAGTCAGAAAAATTTGCATAGGATGTGCGATTATAAAGAACTTGGTAGTCATAGACCCAGCTTGATGAATTTTTCACACCTAAGCTTATTGTGGAGTTATTCCTAAGCATGTCTTGAAATTTAATAGTTATGTTTATATCACTAAAACCATCTTTCATAGGAACATCAAAGTATACTAGGGCTGCTGTAATATTTCTATAGGTAATATTAGAAAGATTTTCTTCATAGGAAACTCTCTCTAAAGGATAGAGGTATTGCTGCTTTACATCGTCTTTTGAGCCAATATCATAGGAATAGGTTAGTGTCTTTGGCATAAAGAAAAAGAAGTAAACCAAAAAAACCAGGACTGCTAAAACAAGAATTATTCCAATAACTTGGAATGTTTTTTTAAAATTAATTTGGGGCATAGTCCATTTTTTCTTAGTCATTAGTGGGTCTTCTGCTATCTGATTTTGCTCTAGTTCTGATATTTTTTCTGAATCAATTTTGTTTTTTAGTTGAGAAACTTGTTTTCTTAAATTTTCTATTTTTTTATCTCTTTCTTTAAGTTCATTCATTAATTCATTGTTAAATTTAGAGATTTCTCTTTTTAGTAAAGCGATTTCAGAATCTGTATTAAAAATAATCTTGTCTGTTTCTTTTCCTGCTGAATAGATTAGCTCTTTCTTCTCTTGCTCTGAAGCTTTTTGGTGTTTTTTGAATTCATCTGAAAAATTTTGCCTTATTTCTGCTATTTTGTCAGAGAATTTTACAAAGCGAGACTCTATTCTTGGTTCAATTGATGAAAGAACTTCCTCTTTAATGCCTGTTTCAGAGATTTGTTTTTTTACTAGATTTATTTTACTGTTAAGTTCTTGCTTTATGCTGCTAATATCTTCTTTTGTTGGAATTTTCTCTTTAAGCTCATAGAATTCATTTAGTAAATCTTTAAGTTCAGAATTGGAAGATATTAGCTTTGATTTTTGTTCTAAATCTAGTTGTTTTGATTTTAATCCTGCAAGTTCAGAATTAATTAGCTTAAAATTATTGGAGAGTTTTTCCTTTAGAAGAGTTATTTCAGAAGTTACTCCTAAATTTGGCTTAGAAGAGCTAATTTTATCATTTAGGGAGGAGATATCTGCCCTTATTGATTGGAAACTTGCCCTTATTCTCTGCTCAATATCACTAAAGCGTTCGCCTATCTTTTTTTCTATTGAATTTGAATCACTTGCCATATCGCCACTAAAAAATGACATTATATAAAGATTGTTGTTCTTGATTATTAGAAAGCTATTTAAAAAAGAAGTTGTGCTAGATAATAATATGGTAAAAAATGATAGGAAAGAAGACGAAAAACCAAAGTCTCTGAAGATACTTGCGGCAGGAGATTTACACGGAAGCTCAGATATAGCTAAGAAGCTAGCTGAGAAAGCTAAGAAAAATAATGTTGATTTGGTTCTTTTATTGGGAGATATTCATGGCGCATTAAAAGAATCTAAGAATTTAATTGCTCCTTTTAAAAAAGCTGGACAAAAGGTTTTGTTTGTACCTGGGAACTGGGATACAACAGAAGAATCCAATAGCATTAGAGATATTTATGACATAAAGAATATTGATGGCTATTACACTATTCATAATGATGTGGGAATAATTGGCATAGGCAATCCTGACTTTCAACTTTCTTTAAATGCAGGACATATAAAAAAGATTAAGAATAATTTTGAAAAATTGAGTCATAAGAATATTAGAAAAAGCATTCTTGCTTCGCATTTGCATGCGCAGGGAACTACTGCTGAATTTTCTGGTTTTCCTGGCTCGAGTCATCTAAGAAAAGCAATTGATGAATTTAAACCTGATTTTTTTATTTCTGCACATATTCATGAGGCAGAGGGTATAGAAGAAAAAATAGGAAAGACCAAGGTTATTAATGTTGGAAGAAAAGGTAAGATTTTAGAGATTTAATATATACTCCACCATAGAAAACTATATATAAGCTGGGATTTTCAGGAATTTATGAGAATTTATGTTGGGCACGCAAGAGTTAATGCATCTCCTATAAATGAAAGCTATGAAATGATTAAGAAAAGTCCTGTAAATGGACTTCATGAAGTTGTTTTTCCAAGAGATAGAAACAATTTTGATTCTAAGGAATTTTTAAAATCGTGTGATTTAATGATTGCAGAAGTTTCGGTTCCATCAACTGGTTTGGGCATTGAGATTGGATGGGCAACAATGTATGGACTTCCGATTTTCTGTGTTTACAAAAAAGGTTCTAAGATCTCAAATTCTTTGAAATACATAACTGGTAATTTCTTTGAGTATTCTACAAACGAAGAACTTGTTGCATATATTGAGAATGTTATTAATAATATTAAAAAGTGATTTTTAGAATAATTTAAGTATATGGACATATTTATATAATTAATTTTACAACTATAAATATGGTAAGAAAGAAAAAAGAAGTTGCTGAGGCAGGAGAAGAAGTTGTAGCTAAAAAGAGTTCTATGCACACAACTCTGATAATTACTGAAAAGCCACAGGCTGCAGAAAAAATAGCTGATGCTTTGTCAGATGGAAAGGATAGAAAATATAGTGAAAATGGGGTTCCTTTTTATGAATTTAATAGAGATGGCAAGAGAATAATTGTTGGCTGTGCAGTTGGTCATTTATTTGGTGTATCTGAAGATAAAAAAGACAAAAGAGCAAGTATACCTAGTTTTGATGTTAAGTGGAAACCTGCCTATGAAGGCAAGAATAAGTCAGCTGGATTTACAAAAAAATATTATATGGCATTGAAAAAGCTTGCAAAAGAAGCAGACGAATTTATTGTTGCAACTGACTATGATGTAGAGGGAGAAGTTATTGGGTGGAATGTTGTTAGATTTATTGCAAATCAAAAAGATGCAAAGAGAATGAAATTTTCTTCTTTAACTAAAGATGAACTTAATAATGCCTATGTAAATGTTAATAGTTCAATTGATTGGGGTCAGGCAATTGCAGGAGAAACAAGGCATTTTGTAGATTGGTTCTATGGTATTAATTTATCCAGAGCCTTAATGAGGTCTTTAAGTAAGTCTGGAAGATTTAGAATAATGTCAATCGGAAGAGTTCAGGGTCCTGCATTGGCAATAATAGTTGATAAGGAAATTCAAATTAAGAACTTTAAACCAGAGCCATACTGGCAGGTTTTCCTTTTGGTTCAAGACTTAAATAAACAAAGAATTGAAGTCAAATTTCCAAAAGACTTGACTAAAGAGTCTGAACTTTTGAAATTTAAACAACTTAAGGGTAAAAAGGGAATTGCGAAAACAGAAATCAGAGAAGACAAAATTTATGCTCCTGCTCCTTTTGATTTAACAACACTACAGACTGAATCCTATAGATTATTTGGAATGACACCTTCGCAGACACTCGCTGTTGCACAAAAATTATATTTGGCTGGACTGATATCCTATCCAAGAACATCTTCGCAAAAATATCCTGAAGCTATTGGCTATGATAAAATTTTAAAAAATCTCGCTAAGCATTTTGTTTTAACTAAGTACGCTGTAAATAAAACTCCAGTTGAGGGCAAAAAATCAGATCCTGCACATCCTGCTATTTATCCAACTGGAGAGTATGGAAAATTAGAAGGACAGGAAAAAAGTATCTATGAAATTGTTGTAAAAAGATTTATTTCGTGTTTTGCAAATCCCGCTCTCATTGAAGATAAGAAAATAACTGTTTCTGTGAGTGGATTAGACTTTTTTGCAAAAGGATTACAAATAAAAGAAAAAGGATGGATGAGTGTTTATCCTTCAACTGTAAAAGAAGAAGAAATACCTACTATAAATGGAGAAGTTGATATTAAAGAGCTAAGAATTGAGCAGAAAATGACTCAACCACCTAAAAGATATTCTGCTTCTTCTCTATTAAAAGAGCTGGAAAAACAAAATCTTGGGACCAAAGCAACAAGAGCAAATATTATTGAGACACTTTACGATAGAGGTTATGTAAAAGAAAAATCAATTGAAGCTACTCCTTTGGGAATAAAGTTAATTGAAACACTAAAAAAACACTCACCTGTAATTATTGATGAAGCTCTTACTAGGGATTTAGAAAAACAAATGGAATCTATTCATTTGGGCAAGAAAGAATTAGACAAGAAACAGGAAAAAATACTTGATACTGCCAAGAAATCAATAACTGAAATTACTGCACAAATGAGGAAGAATGAAGAACAAATTGGAAAAGAGCTTTCAGAAGGAACAGAAGAGATGTGGGAACAGGAAAAAGAAGATGCAAAATTAACTGTTTGTAAAAAATGCGGAAAGGGTAATTTAAGGATTATGTTTAATAGAAACTACAAAAGGTATTTCATTGGATGTTCAAATTATCCTGAATGTAAAAACACCTACTCACTTCCACCTAATTCACTTATTAAGGCAGTTAAGGATGATGAAGGCAAGCCTGAATTATGTAAAGAATGCAATGGCCCAATGTTACTTGCAATAAGAAAGGCTAAGAGACCATGGAAGTTCTGTTTTAATCCTGAATGCCCAACAAATAAGGAATGGACCAAGAAAAGAGAAGATTATGCTAAGGAAAAGGCTGATGAAAAGAAAGAAGAAAAGAAGGAGTAGTTTTAACCTGTTACTAAAATTCTATTTTTTCTTGACTCCTCTTCAAATCTTCTTAAATTATCTAAACAATTAGAAATATCTTGATGGCGCTGTTGATATTCTCTTATTTCAAAGGGTGTTGGTTGTCTTCCAGGAACTGGCTCACAACCATGCCTTCTTGCAGAATCTGTAAATCTATCTAAAAATAGCTGATATCTATAATCCATAAAGAAGTATAGGGGTAATAGTTATTAAATATTTCCACAATCTTAATATCCATTAATCACAATAATCTTTATTAATATCAAATTTATAGTATTTTTATGCCAATTACATTAGCAGCTGGAGTTTATTATGCCCTAGATACTCCTGAGTCAAAAGCAAGACTTGCAAAAGTAAATATGATACTTCGACAAAGAGTAGCTGCTGAAAAAACCAAAATGGATGCAGAAAGAGAAAAGGCTAGAAAAAATCACTTAGCACTAAGAGATGTTCGTGTTTATGTTCCTGGAATGGGTGGCAGAGTAGAATGTCATGATGGTATATCTAGAAGATGTAATGCTTGGGAAACACCACTTTACTAAATCCAACCCTTTCTTTTAATTCCAGAATTTATGATTTCAAATTCTATTTCTTTTTCTGGCAAACTTCTGTGCTTCTTTAAAAGAAGAGTACGCTTTCCCCTTTGATTTTTTAGTTCAATTATGCATTTAGACCAGTATTTCAAAAGATCTCCACCAACCATTGCGACACTTCTTTGCTTTCCTTGCTTAAAGTCTTCATCTGAAAGAAATTCAGAATAAACTTGATTTGTTACAATTACTGGAATTTGCTGTTTTCTTGCTATTTCGTTTAAATCCCTGAGTTGCTCTGCGAGTTTTCTATTAACTTCTTTGATTTTATTATCCTCTCCAGATTGTATTGCATCACCCAACTCAAGACGATAGAGCATTGCAATACTATCTACCACAATCAGAGAGACATTGTCTTGCTTAAGTTGTTTATTTAGAGCTTCAAATGCCTCAATTTGTTCTTGAAATGAGGTTGGTTTTAATAGGAATATGTTTTGAAGAACTTTTTCTGTTTCTTGTTCTGCAAGTTGTTTTACTCTATCTATTGAAAAACCACCCTCAGTATCAATGTAAATTACTTTATTTCCTTTTTTTGCTTGAGAAACTGCAACTAAAATACAGAGATTTGTTTTGCCACTACCACCCGGACCATAGAGAGTTGTGATTATATCTGTTTCATAGCCACCATAGAGAAATTTGTTTAAATCATAACTTCCTGCTGAGATTTTTTGTTCTTTCATATAATGAGGGGGTTGGATGAGATTAAAAGCATTATTATGATTGAGTTGCTTGATGGAAAGGCTACTTTATGTTTTAGGTAATGGTTAAGGGCTATGGGCGTTCGTTCATTCCATTCACTCACTAAAACAATTTTAGAAAAGTTGTTTATAAGTTTAAAATAT
>Ga0247841_10009538_pt1 | contig 13563 bp, 8 predicted proteins | sample LaCruzMarch2015__2_FD_192410 | JGI IMG/M metagenome (GOLD analysis project Ga0247841, IMG submission 192410) | Freshwater microbial communities from meromictic Lake La Cruz, Castile-La Mancha, Spain - LaCruzMarch2015_18m | ecosystem: Environmental > Aquatic > Freshwater > Lake | place: Spain...
TACGGTAATATCGCCCTGGGGTATTCGGTTTCGGGAACAGCCACCTATCCATCGATCCGTTATACAGGGCGATTTAAGGGCGATCCCCCAGGCGTGATGACAGTGGCGGAGCAGGATGTAATTACCGGGAACGGAGTTCAGCTCAATTCAAACCATCGATGGGGAGATTATAGCAGCATGTCGGTTGATCCGTTGAACCACACTACCTTCTGGTATACACAGCAATATTATCAGGTAACCGGGAATCGAAGCTGGCAAACCCGGATTGCAGCGTTTAACCTGAACGAGATCCTGACGTTGCAAATCATGGTTGAAAATGACAGCATTTGCGCTGGCGACAGTTTACGGCTTTTTGCCCAACCGGCAGGTGGCCGGTTACCATATGTTTTTACCTGGACTTCTGATCCTCCCGGATTTGTTTCCTCCCGGCAAAACCCTGTGTTCCTTCCTGATTCATCGATCAGGTTTATCTGCACGCTAACCGATGGGATAAATACCGTGCGCGACAGCATCACAGTGGTCGTGACCGGTCGTACAAGCGCTTTTGCCGGACCCGATACCCTGATCAATGCAGGATCATCCCTGTTTATAAACCAGGCCGTTGCCGAAAACTTTTCATCCGTAAGATGGACAACCTCCGGCAGCGGTTCCTTCAACGACACTACCATGGTGAACTGCTCTTACACACCGGGTGGTTTTGATATCAATGCCGGATCAGTCATTTTATCCCTTACTGCATTTCCTTTGGGGCTTTGCGATACCATTAGCGATGCCATGTTGCTGACAATTGCTCCCTATACCGGTATGAAGGAAGGAATGGCCCCTTATGTTCAGTTACTGGCAGGCCTTTCAGGTGGGACCCTTGATATTATCCTGGGTAACTTTTGGCAAGAAGATGTCAGGGTTATCTTGCGGGAACTTTCAGGAAGAATGAGTTGGCAGGAAACAATCAATCCCGGCAACCGGCAAATACTTACTGTTCATCTGCATTCGCTCAAACCCGGCATGTACATTGCAGAAATCAGGTCGCAGCGACAAAATATCATCCGGAAGGCGGTTGTGTTGTAATGCCTGTAAATGATTAATCAGGGAATCTTGCAGGTTATACAACGATGGCCGCCCGCAGTTTTATATAGCCGGACAGGTCAATGAAAAACTCCCACAGGTCATGGAGGAGGGGAACATACCACCCATCAATAAAATGCCCAAGATGTAAGAGGGTTCCTGATTCATTCCATCATTTGCCGCTTCACCAGTTCGGTGAATTTGCCCCCTTTTTCCAGAAGCTCTTTGTAGGTGCCAGTCTCCTCGATACGCCCGTTTTCCATCAGGTAGATGCGGTCGGCGTTCTGCACGGTCGTCAGCCGGTGGGCAATAACAAGCCGTGTTGCCTGCAGCATCTCAAGACTTTGACTTACAATCTGTTGTGTGCGGTTGTCGAGGGCGCTGGTGGCTTCGTCGAAAAACAGGATACGCGGCTTGTTGACGATAGCTCTGGCGATCAAGATGCGCTGCCGCTGACCTCCCGAGATGGTGCTGATGCCTCCGGTGACCACGGTGTACATGCCCATGGGCATTTGTTTGATGTCGTCGTCAAGTCCCACGGCACGCGCAGCGTCCCAGGCATCATCGAAGGTGGCGCTGGTCATTCCCGTGATGTTGGTGAGGATATTGCCGGTCGACAGCCGCGCCTGTTGCAGTACGGTGCCAGTCTGCCTGCGAACTGACGATGGATCGAAGGATGTGATATCCTGACGGTCGTAATATACCGAACCGCTAACGGCCGTTTCGAATCCCAGTAAGTGCCTGAGCAGTGTTGACTTGCCGGAGCCGGATGTTCCCACGATGGCCACAAACTCGCCAGGCCTGGCATGCAGCGATACATTATCCAGTACCAGTGGTCCATCGGGTTGATACCTGAAAGATACATTCACCACCTCAATATCGCCCGTCAGCTCCTGGATCTCGGGTTTCAGGGTGACATTTTCAGGTGTGGCTTCGAGGATTGGCCTGATACTCTCCATCATCGGGATGGCTGTAAAATAGGCTACTCCTGCCATTCCAAGCTGGAGGAAAGAGGCCACGGCCACGGTGAGCGCCGTGAAAAAGGCCATGAACTGACCAGTCGACATGGTGTGGGGAATGCGACTGGCAAGGATGCCGAACACCAGCAGGGTTACAATAGCCGGCAACAGGGTCGACATCAGTGAGATCTTCAAATAAATTTTCCTGACTTCGTAGGTTAGGCGTTTGCTTTCTGAGAATTTTCCGGCCCATTCCGAAAAAGCATGTACCTCGGCGCCGGCAATCCTGATCTTCGAGATGCTTGAGAAAAACTGGAAGAGCATGCCGAAGATCTTCTGCTGAAGTTCAATGATGATGCTCTGGCGTTTCCGGATCCTCCGGCCAAGCAGGAGGATCACCACCACCGACATGGCAATTAGAATCATTGCCATCAGGGCCAGGCGTGCATCATAGAAAAAGAGGAGGAAGAGGTTGAACATCATAAAGAGCGATCCCAGCACGGTATAGATCACTGTATCGGAAAGCACTTTTCGCAGCATCATAATGCTGTTGGCCTTTGAGGCCAGCTGGCCGGCCTGGTATTTCCTGAAAAAGGGAACCGGCAGGTTCAGGAGGCGGTCCCAGATGGCCGCCTGGAGGGTGAAATCGAGTTTTGTTTCGATGCGGATCATCGCGAATCGCCGCAGCACCTGGGTAAAGGCAATAGCCACGATGCTGAAGAGGATGATCATCGCGTAAACATAAAGCTGCCGGGAATCGCCCTGTGGGATTACCAGGTCGAACACGGCGCCGGTGAGCGCAGGCAGGAGCAGGGTTAACAAGCCGCCAATCAGCCCGACCAAAACAATCATAAGAATGTCTTTCATGCAATTCTTTAACCCAAACTGCACCAGGTGTATTCCTCCGATGGGATGATCGGGAAGGGGCCGATAAAACTGGTGGGCCTCCGGTTGCAGTGTCAGGGCAACCTGTTCGGTGAGCGGCTGCCTGATCCGGCCGGCCGGATTCACATACTCGTACCGCCCCGGAGCGCGTGGAACCAGCGCCACCGGCAAATTTCCCGCCTTGGTGAAGGCCAGTAACGGTCCGTTATCCCTTTCCCACCAGTCGCTGGCCAGCCTGACTTTTCTCGACCTGAACCTCGACGCCCGCAGGATGTCGTTTAGCGTCAGGGGAGGGGCCTCTCCGTTCCGGGGCTGCTTGGGATCGGTCACCGTGATTCCCGCGTACTCTGCAACCAGCCTGCAAGCCACAAGTAGCGGATCCTGCCCGGGGTCAATGTAGGTCCTTCGCAGGTTGTCGTTAATCACCGATGCGATCCTGACCATGGCGTTCTGGCGGATCCGGGTATGCGTGACCGACTTTTCATGAAGCCGGTTGTATTCATCAACCGTGATCAGCCGGATGTTGAAAAATTCGCAAAAAGAGACAATTTCGTAAAAATGGGCAAGACAATCCCAGAAGTCCCCGCGAATGCTAACCTCCCCGGTCGTGAACGACCTGATGGAGGACTTTTCCATGGTCTGAAGCCACGAATCCTGTGAGAGCGGGAAGAGGTAAGACTGTCCGGGTTCAAGGATCTCCTTCATCCCCAGAAACAGAGCATTCCCCTGTTCAAACCCGACCCAGACAATTCCCTTTTTCGACCGGATCTTCAGGTTGGAGTCGAGGCCAACCGTCAGGTCGGGCTCGATCATGCGGTCGGTACGGGGATTGACGTCCTTCGAAATCCCCTGCGAAAGATGACCGATCCAGGTTTCGAGCATGCCGATAAGGCATTCGGTAAATGCCGGATCTTTCCACAGCTCCCTGAGGTTATCCATGTCAGCCAGGATGATTTCGGCGTCGGGCGATGGCACCGCAATCAGTCCCCGGTCGCTGACCGCGTTGCCATTCCGCATGCCAAAGAGCAGTTCTCCGGGGTCGGCCGAGAAGAAATAAAACCTTGATCCGGTAGGATGTTCCGCTTCGAGTTTCGAAGAGAAAACATCTACATGGCCTTGCAGAATAAGCCAGACATGGCCGGGGTCGATCAGCGGGAAATACTGGTTACCCCCCTTATTTGCAGGGCGCCCCAGATCTTTCATTGCGGTGGCTAACTTTTCGTATGTCGTGGTCCCGGCGCTCATTCTTTGATCAGTTCTTTGTACATTCCATGCTGTTGCACCAGCTCCTGATGGGTGCCGCGCTGCACGATTCGCCCCCGGTCCATCACAATGATCTCATCGCAATCGCGGATGGTGCTCAGGCGATGGGCAATGATAAGACAGGTCGCACCGGTTTTGCGGATGTTGCTGTCGATCATCTGCTCGGTCAGCGCGTCTAAGGCGCTGGTGGCTTCATCGAGGATCATGATGGATGGTTTGGTGGCAAGGGCACGGGCGATTTCAATGCGCTGCTGTTGTCCTCCGCTGTAATTCCTGCCGTTCTCGGTTATATGACTTTCGTAGGCGCCGGGCCGGGCGGCGATGTCCTCGTGGATGCAGGCATCTTTGGCCGCCTGGATCACATCCTTTTCAGCAATGGTTTCGTCCCAGAAGGTGATGTTCTCCTTCACCGACCCTTCAAAGAGAAACAGGTTCTGGTCGACCATCGCGATCGAGTTGTGCAGGGTAGCCGCAGGAGTCTCTTTTCTGCGCCTGCCATCAAACAGGATCTCACCCTGCCAGGGTTCGTAGAGGCCGCTGATCAGGTTGGCCATGGTCGACTTCCCGCAGCCTGTGCGTCCTACGATGGCCACACGCGAACCGGGACGCAGGTTCAGCGAAAAGTCAGTGATCAGCGGAGGTTCGAGCAGGCTGTATCCGAAGGTGATGTCCTTCAGCTCGATGTAACCCTCCAGCTTGACCTTCTTCCCGGTTACCGGGGCTTGCGCCTGAAGGAGATCGGGATGAACTGCGGGATAGTTATATACATCCTCGATCCGTTTCAGTCCGCCCTGCACATCCTGAAGCGAGCTGCCCAGGTTCACCAGCGAGACGATGGGCTGGTTGAAGCTGGTCATTAGTGACTGGAAGGCTACAAATGTGCCGACGGTGATGATCCCATCCATGATGTACCCGGCGCCCATCACCAGAATGATCAGGGCGCTCACCGATGTCAGCACAATGGGAATCACCTGGAGCGTTTGTGTCAGCAAACCTAGCTTTTGCTGGATGTTGAGCAATTTGGTCTGGTTGCCGGCCCAGCGGCCGAAGAAATCGGATTCGGAGGCTGAAGCTTTCAGCGATTCAATCATCTGAAGTCCGGAGGAGGACAATCCGAAGAGCCGGCCGTTATCCTGAAGGAGTTTCTGGTTTGAATCGACCCGTTTCCTTGAAATATATTGGAGGGCCAGCAAATTGACCAGCGAGATGGAGATGGCGACCAGGGCCAGGGGGACGCTGTAGAAAAACATCAGGGCCGCGTAAAATACGATGATGAAGAGATTCAGCAGGGTGTTGCCCAGTTGCCCCGAAAGCAGCGTGGCCACTTGGTCGTTGATATTGACCCGCATGGTGATCTCGCCCGAGGGCCGCTGGGTATGAAACGACATGGGGAGGTGAAGCACATGCCAGAGAAATTTCGCGGAGTTTTTCAGCGACAGACTCATCTCAAGCCGGATCAGGCTACGTTGCTGGATCCAGGCCAGGAGGGTGTGCAGGATGGTGGTAAGCGCGATGCCGGTCAGCAGAGGCACGATCCACGACTCCGAATGACGGATTAGAATCTGGTCGACAAATATCTTGGAGAAAACCGGGATTGCTAATCCGGGAATGATGATCGCAAGGCCGACCAGAAATAGGAACAAGAGGCTTTTACCATAGCCCTTCAGCCATTTGAGCAGGATAGGCAGGAATTTTGATTTTTCACCGCCGGGTTGGAATTCCGGTCCGCGTTTGAAGGTTAGCACAACCCCTGTGAAGGAATCATCGAAGGCCTTTTCATCCACCACACGCGGCCCTGAGGCAGGATCGTTGAGATAGACTTTGTTCTTTCCGAATCCTTCCACAACCAGGAAATGGTAGAAGTTCCAGAACACGATCATCGGGGTTGGCAACTCCCTGAGTTGTGCCGGTTCCTTTTTGTATGCCTTGACCTCCAGCCCGTAATTCCGGGCGGCCTTGGCGAGGTTACCGGCAGTGCTCCCATTGCGCGAAACGCCGCAGTCGATGCGTAGCTTTTCAAGCGGGATGAACTTGCCATAGTAAGCCAGAATTATGCCCAGCGATGCGGCTCCGCATTCAAGCGCCTCCATTTGAAGAACCGTTGGCGTGATTACCCTCCTGATGCCGGCAACACGGTAATACAGTGCTCTGATAAGGCTGGCGGGATTGAGGTTCATGGCTCCGGTAGTGAAATGTGGATCAGTGTAATAGGAATGCCATCGGGCTTTGCCTTGATACGGTTACCTTTACCCGGCAGTTCAGCCCGTTGAGCGATTTGATCATCGAACGGTCAGATGCAGACATTTTGCCGGGATCAATCATCACGGAAGCCCTGACTTCATGAAATTCATACTTATCCAGTTGCAGCGATTGAGCATCGTCGGGGAAATACTTCAGGATCGCGTTCCGGGATGCCGGATGGCCGGCGATAAAGGTGATCTTACCAGTTAAAAAATCAGGAGGCACACCGGCTTTGACAACCTCCATGTTGGCAACCATCCCGGTTTTAAGTTTGGGAATCTCCTGCTCTTTTACAAAAAAGATCACTTCGGGGGCAACATCAATGGTATCATAGCTCCTGACAAGCTCAAGCAATGGCAAACCTGCTGTAACGAAAGTTCCCTCTCTCACATTTAAACCGGTCACCTCTCCATTGAAAGGGGCAGAGACAGCGATGTGAGTTTTTCCCTCCAGACTACAGATGGTTAACAGTGTTCGGCCACCTTCGACCTGGTCACCGGTTTTGCAGAATACCGAATCGACCTGGCCATGACATTGAGATACCACCTCCCTGGGCAAATCATGGATCCTGATAATCCCGAAACCGCCGGCATCATGCGTTATAACCCCAAGAAAACCCCAGAGGAGCATTCCTGCAAGCACAAAACAGATTACGGCAAATAGCAACCAGGTCTTCACGGAATTGACCTGGAGCAATTCATCCAGCTCCTCCGGAGCGGTCATTTTCTCGAGCGAGGATTTTCTGAAGATCTCGCGGCCAAACATAGGTAAGATTTTAGTCAGTGAGTCGTTGAACAATGCAGCGTAAAAGTAAGGAGTTTTTATTATTCCGAAGAAATTTTCTTAACTCATCCAACTTTTTAGATTTACATTTGTATTTATACTGAAGAGAGGATTTGCGATTTAATAATAAACACCCAAACACTGAACTGAGTACCCGAACACAGAGCGAGGCCGTAGTGTCCGGGAATCATGGCAATGGCGTTTCGTCTCCTCTCAACGATCTGACATAACGAATACATCACAAAATAAACTATAATGCAGCATCAAGTGGAAAACCAAAACCAACTCAGAAACCAGTTCGAACAGCAGATCGTCGAAAAAGCAATAAAGGATGAAGCTTTCCTGAAACAGCTCCTGGAGAATCCGAAAGAGACGATAGAAAAGGAGACCAGCGTGAAATTTCCGGCTGATCTTAATCTCCGGGTCCTCTTGGAAACAACCGGCCAGGTTTACCTGGTACTGCCCGCCATGCACACAGAAGCTTTCCAGGAAGAGTTGAGTGAGGCGGAACTTGAATCAGTTGTTGGCGGCACCGCAGGGGCAGAGGAGGTTGCTTCCCACTGGACGTACTGCAACTGCTGAACCAGGATGTTGATTTTTCGGGGTTAAGCAATGTAGCCGGAGGGATACCGCCTCCTGTTGCTTCCGAAGACTGGAGCTGTTCATGTTTATGCTGATCCAATGGAGATAATCAACTGATAAATCCTACTGAGAAAATGAACATGCAGATCAGACAGTTACAATCAATCGCTTGGTAAAACTGAGACAAACCATGGAAAGACAGAGCCAAATGCGAAAGCAATTTGAGACGCAGATCACCGGAAAAGCCATGCTTGACCCGGTGTTCAGAAGTCGACTTTTGAAAAATCCCAAGGAGGTCGTTGAGATTGAAACCGGGATCAGGCTGCCGGCTGATTTAAACATCACAGCGCTCGAAGAGCATGCCAATGAAGTTTACCTGGTTCTGCCTGTCAAAGAGATTCCGGAAACAGCTGAGGAGTTGACCGAGGCTGACCTGAGCCGGGTGGAGGGAGGCGGATTGAACCGGATCATGAGTGACGGCTGGACCTGCGCAGAATCAGGATGGTTTTAATAATATTGTTAACCGCAGATGTTGATGAATAAATGAACCCCGAAACAACATTGTCATATTACCGAACAATCGCATCAAAGGCAGCCGGACTTCGGGAGCGAATCGATGATTTTCAACGGTTGAATTTTATACCTGCAAGTGAATCAGAATTTGAACGCCGGCTCGCGGAATGGAAGCATGCATCGGCATCAGATGATGAAGCCCTGTTTGAAAACCGCTTGAAAAACGAAGCCATCGGTCAGGAGATGCTCAGGTCACTGTTGGGAGATGTTTCGATTGAACCGGGTGCAGAACAACCAGAATGGCTCTCCATGTTTGCCAGCCTGATGGATTTTATGGAAGGTTACGATAAGGAGCATCTGAGCCCGGATATCAACCGCCTCTGCGGGGCTGAAAGGATCGCAAAGATCCCTTACTTTGCCTTGATTGCCCCGGTCGTGATCTATGCATCACAAATGCTGGATGAAAAGGTGAGTTCGCCAAAGGAGCGATTATTAAGCGCGGAGGCCCTCGAGGATGTGCACATGCAGTTGGCCCGGATGCTCGCATTTTACACAAGTCAAACTTTTCACCTGGAGTTCCAGGTTTACCGAAGCACCAGGCAATCGACCCTTTGGCGCTTTGCTGCTGCTCCGGAAGCCGGCGAACAACCGGAAACAACCCTTTATCAGGAGTTTGTCGATACCTTCATGCAATCGGGTTATCGGCGTTTTTTTGAAGAATATGCCGCGCTGGCCAGGATCATCTCCATCATAACCGGAAACTGGATCCGAAACACAGCCGATTTCATGTCGCGGCTGAATGAAGATTACCAGACCATCACGGATCATTTCTTTGCCGGAACACCTCCCGGCAGGCTGAAGGAATTCAAAGGGGGCATCTCCGACTCGCACGACCAGGGGAAAACCGTGGTCTCGCTGAGGTTTGAATCGGGCATGAAACTGATCTACAAACCCAAAAACCTTGAACTTGAACAGGCGTGGTCGGATTTTCTGACATGGTTTAACCATCATGGACTGGAACCTTCGCTCAAACCGCTTGAGGTGCTTGCGCGGGGTCATTACGGCTGGGTGGGATTTATCGAATCATCGCCGTGTGAAACCACCGTTGAGGTAGCCGATTTTTACCGGCGCACCGGATCGCTCGTGGCGCTGATCTACCTCCTGAACGGCAACGATTGTCACCACGAGAACCTCATAGCCTCAGGCGCTCACCCGGTCATCATCGACCTTGAGTCGATCATGCACCACGAGGGACGGTCGTTCGTTGACGAGGGACCCGATTCCGCAGTCTTTTTAGCCAACAGTCAGTTCGGGACATCCGTGTTCCGCACCGGCCTCCTTCCCTCCTGGATTGTGGGAAAAGACGGCTATGTCTTCGATGTCAGCGGAATTGGCGGGTACGGTCATGGCGAATCGCCTTACCGGCAGATCCGCTGGGAAAACACCAATACCGACCGGATGGAGTTTTCACTGGCGCACATGAAGATTCAGGAGCTTTCAAACCTGCCGGTTTTCGAGGGCAGGAAACATCTGCCGGTAGCGTATCAGGAGGAAATCATCGAAGGATTTACCGTTGTTTACCGGATGTTTCTGAAATTCCGTCACGAAATCCCCATTCATCTCTTCGACGGAATGGAGCTTCGGTTCATCTTCCGTGCCACGCGCATCTATGGACTGATCATGAAAAAGCTGATGAACCCGAAGTTTATGCGGTCAGGATTGGAACGCAGCATCCAGATGGAGCTGCTCTGTCGCGCGTTCATCCACTCAGCGCCCCCAAACCCTTTCTGGAATATCTGTAAATCAGAACTCCGGCAGATGGAGGGGGTTGACTTCCCGATTTTCAGGGCCGGCTCCGACAGCGTCGATCTGCGGGACAGTACCGGGGTTATTTTGCAGGATTACCTCGAAGGAGCAGTTTACCAACATGTTCAGCAAACCCTTCAGGATCTTGACGAGGAGGATCTCCGAAAACAGGTGAAATTCATCCGGGCATCACTGTTTTTCAGGGATGTTGATCACGGAAACAAGGAACAGGAGGGGAAATCGATGCCGGTTGACCCGAAAAGCAATCCGGTAACGCCTGTGACAGAAGCAGGCAGGATTAGTCCAATCCGGAAAGATCATCCGGATGACGCTGCCGGCAAGCTCTTCGTTACTTTAACCGGTTCAGGAGCGGTAAAGGTCGATAAGGAGGTAAAGCAGCGCTTCCTTTCAACGGCAATGACCATCGCAGGAACCCTTCGCAGGGAGGCAATTTTCTCGAAGGACGGCAGTTGTGCCTGGATTTCGGTTGGGATTATCCCCGGGGCCGACAAGTTCAGGATGCAGCCCACCTCCATGTACATGTACGATGGCCTCTCTGGTATTGCCCTGTTCCTGTCGGCTTTATACCAAATGACCGGAGATCGGGAAATCGGGCAGTTAAACGAGGCGACTCTGAAATCACTATTCCGGGGAATAGAAATTTATCAAAAGTTTACCGGGCTCTCGCGGATCGGTTCAGTGGGAGTGGCCTCCGGGTTATCCTCGGTAGTTTACGCTTTAACCGGTATCTCAAGGCTCCTCGGGGAGCGGTTATACCTTGACAAAGCGCTGGAATTCAGTCGATTGATTACTCCTGAAATGATCCGAAATGACAATACCTTCGATGTTATGACGGGTAGCGCCGGATGTGCATTGGCCATGTTCAACCTCTTCAAGGCAACCGGTGACAGTCAGTCGCTTGAAAAGATAGCGCTTTGCGGAGATCATTTGCTTGAGAAGGCCGTTTATCGCGCCGATGGCAGCTGCGGATGGCAAACCATGCGCGGCAAAATGTTAACCGGCCTTTCGCATGGCGCCGCCGGGATCGCTCTCGCATTGTTCAAGTTATTTGAGATTACAGGGAACAACAGGTATTTTGATGTTGCCGTAAAGGCTATCCTGTATGAAAATAGTCAATTTTCTGCCGAACATCAGAACTGGTATGATCTGCGCGACCTGCAGGGTCAGGTGGAAGGGCAGCCAAAGTTTATGATCAGCTGGTGCCATGGCGCTCCCGGCATCGCGCTGGGCAGGCTTGCTGCGAGACACATTTACGATAACGAGATGGTACAATCTGATATTTCGGCAGCGTTGGATACCACGATGAAAACAGTGATGATGAATGCCGATCATCTCTGTTGCGGCAATATGGGCCGGGCCGAAGTTCTTTTTTATGCAGGCATGGCAAACAGGGATTACGGATTGATGAATATAGCCTATGCAAGGGCGCTGCAGATTATTGAACGGGCTAATGCCAATGGGAATTTCAATCTGTTCCATCAGAACGGCGGGCATTTCTTTAATCCCGGTTTTTTTCAGGGACTTTCGGGGATCGGTTATGAATTACTTCGGCTGGGTTCAGGCGGCGAAATACCGTCAATTCTTATTCTTGAATAATGATAGTTCTAAACAAATAATAAGTTACTAATTTTGATTATCGATCATTCACAAAAATAAAATGCCATGAACCATAAAAAGCAATTTGAACAACTGATCATTGAAAAAGCCATGAAGGATGAGTTCTTTCGTGATCAATTGAAGAGCGACCCGAGAGGGACGATTGAACGCGAACTTGGGATTACGATCCCTGCATCGATGAACCTGAACATTCTGGAAGAAATGCCCGATAAAGTCTATCTTGTATTACCACATTCCGGCGGATCTGATAATGCAGCGGAATTGACGGAGGCTGAACTTGAAAGTGTGGCCGGCGGATATAACATCTGGAGTCAGGGCACCGACTGTGATACGTGTGTTGTGGGGTGCGGTGCGCCATAATAAAGAAATTCCGGAAAACTATGATTAACAGACATGCTGTAGCACAATAAACAGGAAAGAACATCTAACCCTGGATTGTATTATGCACTGACCAGCCCTTTTACCCCTTCACAGATTGAGTCCGCTATGAAAAGACATTTTCATTGTAAACCGGACGTTTATTGATTCTCAAACTATTAAAAACTTAAAACTATGAACCAGAAAAAGCAACTTGAACAATTGATTATTGAAAAAGCCATGAAGGATGAGCTTTTCAGGGAACAGTTGAAGAGCGATCCCAAAGAGACGATCGAACGTGAACTGGGATTTAAAATTCCCGCCTCATTAAATCTCACCGTTTTGGAAGAAGACCCACAGACCGTATTTCTTGTTTTACCTGATAGAGGTGGATCGCTTTTAGCGGATGAGCTGACCGAGGCTGAACTTGAAGGTGTGGCCGGTGGATGGGGTGGAGACACGGAAGGCAGCTCCTGTGATGATGAATCATGCCCGGTATAAACAGGAAATTCCAAAAACATCATTACCCCATGAAATCCGATGATTAAACAAAGAGTTTGAATAGCACCTTGTTGGAAAGGCCATAGCAGCCTTTGCCAAAAAATTGAACTATGAACAAAGAACTAACCCCAAAAGAGATGGCCGGGAAGCTCGGTGTTAATCCTGAGAAGGCTGATTTTGAACTCGATGAAAAAGAGATCCAGCGACAGTCATAATTCGCATCATCAGGGAAATTGGGACAGCCTGAAATTATGTTGAAGGAGTAAGTCTGAAACCAGACATCACTGAATCCTGTTGGCATCGCAGTCATTAACTGACCTATACAAGGCATATGATTATGTTGATTGTCAGATCATTGGTCATAAAAATAATGGAACTAACGACAGAATCTGTAAACGGTCATTACCTGGTCAGCCGGCCTTCCACAGGAGCGGTAAGTCTTTTCTCGCCTGCAGAGTACCTGGTATTTATGTGCATCAGTGAATCGCAGGGCCAGGATCCTGAATTGGTGATCCGGCGGGTGATGCTAAGCTACGGCTGCACCGACGATCAGGTACATCGTTTTACAGGTGTTTTCCTGAAAAAGCTGGAGCAACAAGGATGGATGAGAACACAGCGGGAAGATGTCGATACTCAAAGTGTTCAAATCTCGCTGGCGCCCACACTGCATACGAAGAACCTGCACGAAGTGGCTGACATCGCCCGTTTTGCCGTTGAAAACGGAGGGGTTTATGCGCCAAACCACCTTCGCCATTTTCCGCATGCACCCCATGCCGGGGAGGTCTCGCTTAGCCCGGGAGAACTGCGCAACAGCATCATCCGTACCTTTCGTGATGTGAAGCCTGTAGAAAAAACCGAATCTGATACCGGCGATCGTTGCGGCGACATCCGGGAGGCAAGGCAGCAGGCCCGCTGCCGCTATGTTTGCGGCAATGCCTGGTATTCAGTCGATGTCGACTGGAATGGCGAT
>Ga0247841_10009540_pt1 | contig 13561 bp, 11 predicted proteins | sample LaCruzMarch2015__2_FD_192410 | JGI IMG/M metagenome (GOLD analysis project Ga0247841, IMG submission 192410) | Freshwater microbial communities from meromictic Lake La Cruz, Castile-La Mancha, Spain - LaCruzMarch2015_18m | ecosystem: Environmental > Aquatic > Freshwater > Lake | place: Spain...
TATATTTGTTTTCTAATCATTGATCTAAAACACCTCCCTATGAAAGTTACCATCGTTGGATCTGGTTACGTTGGTTTAGTGACCGGAGCTTGTTTTGCTGAAGTTGGTATTGACGTTGCCTGTATTGATATCGACAAGAAAAAAATCGAAAACCTGAAACAGGGGATCATTCCTATCTATGAACCCGGACTGGAAGAAATGGTTCACCGGAATATGAAAAAAGAACGGTTGAAATTCACGACTGATCTTGCTGAATCCCTGCAAGATTGTGAAGTGGTTTTCAGTGCGGTCGGAACTCCTCCCGATGAAGACGGGAGCGCCGACCTGCAATATGTTCTTGGTGTTGCGTCTGAATGTGGTAAACACATGAAGGATTACCTCCTGATTGTCACAAAGAGTACCGTTCCGGTGGGTACCGCCAGGAAAGTAAGGGAAGCCGTACAAAAAGAGTTGGATAAACGTGGCGTTCAGATTGAATTCGATGTTGCCTCCAATCCTGAATTCCTGAAGGAAGGAGCAGCCATTGATGATTTTCTGAAACCTGACCGTATCGTGGTCGGATGTGATTCTCTACGGGGAGAAGAGCTGATGAAAGCTTTATATAAGCCTTTTACGCTGAATGGCCATCCGGTCATCTTCATGGACATCATTTCTGCCGAAATGACCAAATATGCCGCTAATTCAATGCTTGCAACAAAGATCAGCTTTATGAACGATATTGCCAATCTCTGCGAGATCGTCGGGGCTGATATCAATATGGTAAGAAAAGGGATCGGATCCGATTCCAGAATAGGTACAAAATTTATTTACCCCGGGGTCGGGTACGGAGGATCATGTTTCCCGAAAGATGTCAAGGCGCTGATCCGTACCGCTGATGATTACAAATACTCACTTCGTGTCTTAAAAGCCGTCGAAGCCGTCAATGAAGACCAGAAAGCCGTCCTGTTCAATAAAGTCATGAAGTTTTTCAATGGCAACATCAAGGGAAAGACCGTTGCAATATGGGGATTATCCTTCAAACCTCAGACCGATGACATGAGAGAGGCTCCCTCCCTCGTCATTATCAGAAAACTGATTGATGCAGGAGCAAAAGTCAAAGCTTATGATCCCGTTGCCATGAAAGAGACAAAACGCATTCTCGGAAACCTTATTGAATATGCAGAAGATCAATACGACACATTGATTGATGCCGATTGTCTGCTTTTGGTTACCGAATGGCCGGAATTCAAATTCCCTAATTTTAAAATTATCCGGAAACTGTTAAAATCCCCGGTGATCTTCGATGGAAGGAATATTTTTGATATTGCCGAGATGAAAAGAAATGATTTCCATTATTTCTGTATCGGCGTAAATACAGATCATTGACCTGCGACCGAAGATCGGAAGCCTGACCGTTCTTCAACGGACTGATGGGCTTTTCATTTCTAAATAAAATTCTTAGTATGATCAAAAAAAAGATTTTAGTCACCGGTGGCGCCGGATTCCTTGGTTCGCACTTGTGTGAGCGTCTGCTCCGGGACAAGAATGAAGTGGTTTGTCTGGACAACTATTTCACGGGTCAGAAACAGAATGTGGTGCATCTGCTGGACAATCCGTTTTTCGAGCTCATACGCCACGATGTAACCATGCCCTTTTTCATCGAGGTTGATGAAATCTATAATCTGGCCTGTCCCGCTTCGCCCATCCATTACCAGTATAATGCCATTAAAACGGTCAAGACTTCCGTCATGGGCGCCATCAACATGCTTGGATTGGCAAAACGGATTAAAGCGAGAATACTCCAGGCCTCTACCAGCGAAGTATACGGCGATCCGGATGTTCACCCTCAGCCTGAATCCTATTGGGGGCATGTGAATCCTATCGGCCCGAGAGCCTGCTATGATGAAGGAAAAAGGGCTGCAGAAACACTCTTTATCAATTACCATAAACAAAATAATGTCAGGATAAAGATCATGCGTATCTTCAATACGTATGGTCCCAGGATGCACCCGAACGATGGCCGTGTCGTTTCAAACTTTATTGTTCAGGCTATCCATGGAAAGGATATTACCATTTATGGCGATGGTTCTCAGACACGCAGTTTCTGTTACGTCGATGACCTGATCGAAGGGATGGTCCGCATGATGAACTCAAGGGAGGAATTTACCGGACCTGTCAACATAGGTAACCCGAATGAATTTACGATTACCGAATTAGCCAGGATGGTCATCCGGCTGACCGGTTCCAGATCGAAATTAATCTATGAACCGCTTCCTACCGACGACCCGGCACAACGCCAGCCAAATATCGATCTTGCCAGAAAAGAACTCTCCTGGGAACCAAAAATCCCACTGGAAGAGGGATTGAAGAAGACCATTGATTATTTCAAAACAATTGTCTGAAATGGCGAAATAGTGAAATACAAAACATTCACGAACATCCGGTAAAAAAAATGATCATTTCTAAATGAGAAAATCATATTTTTAACAATGAACATTCTGGTAACAGGGGCAAAAGGACAGCTGGGTAATGAACTGAAACTGCTCGGGAAGGAATATCCGGCGTATACATTGAATTTTACCGATATTGAAGAATTGGATATTACAGATCCTGTTGCCGTATCGAAGTTTTTTGATACGCATCATCCTGAAGTTGTTATAAACTGTGCAGCCTATACTGCCGTCGATAAAGCCGAGCAGGAACCTGATCTTGCCATGAAGATCAATGCCCTTGCCGTTGCAAACCTGTCAGATGCATGCAGCAAAACTAACAGCCTTCTCTTCCATATTTCTTCCGATTATGTATTTAACGGAAAAAACTTCAGACCCTATATCGAAACCGATCAACCCGACCCGGTTTCATCCTATGCAAAATCAAAATCGGCCGGAGAAAAAGAGATGCTCCGTCATTGTAAGAACGGGGTCATCCTCCGGACTTCATGGCTCTATTCCTCCTTTGGAAATAACTTCGTTAAAACCATATTAAGACATAGTAAAGAAAAGAAAACGCTGAATATTGTCTTCGATCAGATCGGCTGCCCCACCTATGCCAGGGATCTTGCCGGAACAATATTGAAGATCATTCCTGAACTCCGCGATCAGAAAGGAGTTGAGATATTTCATTATGCCAACGAAGGAGTAGCCTCGTGGTACGATTTTGCAAAGAGGATCACCGAATTTGCAGGATATAACATTAAAATAAATCCCATTGAGACCGCCGAATACCCGCTTCCGGCATCCAGACCTTTTTACAGTGTTCTCAATAAATCGAAAATCAAATCGAGGTTCGCCATTGAGATCCCCTATTGGAAAGACAGTCTGGAAGAATGTTTAAAAAAGTTGCTATAGAAATTATGATCGCCCTTTCACCACTGCACAATTCCATCATTTATTCACGATCATTTTCTTTTTTTCCGGATGTTCGTGAATACTTCGTATTTCACTACTTCAATATTTTAATATGAATATCGACCCACAAATCCTGGCCAAAGCGAATTCCTGGCTAACTGGCAATTTTGACGATAAGACCAAAGAAACGATCCGTACACTTATTCAAAACAATCCTGCTGAACTGACCGATGCCTTTTACCGCGAACTGGAGTTTGGTACCGGCGGACTGAGAGGTATCATGGGTGCAGGGACCAACCGGATGAATAAATATACCGTCGGGATGGCCACTCAGGGACTGGCCAATTATCTGAAAAAAATGTTTCCCGGTGTTCATCCCATCAAAATGGCCATCGCCTGCGACAGCAGGAACAATAGCCCGTATTTTGCCCGGATTACCGCTGAAGTATTATCTGCCAATGGATTTCTTATATATCTCTTTGATGATCTTCGCCCGACACCGGAACTCTCCTTCGCCATCCGGCACCTGGGATGTCAGAGCGGAGTGATGATCACAGCTTCCCATAACCCTAAAGAATACAATGGTTATAAAGCTTACTGGGATGATGGCGCGCAATTCATTGCCCCTCACGATACCAATGTTATCCGCGAAGTCCAGAAGATAACCTCTGTCGATGAAGTTAAATGGACAGGGGCCGATGAGAATATTATAACGATTGGCAAAGAAATTGACGATCTGTATCTTCAGAAAATACGATCTTTATCCCTGACCCCGGAGGTTGTCTCCGGCCATAAGGATATAAAAATCGTCTATACCCCTTTGCATGGGGCCGGCAGGAAGCTTGTTCCTGAGATTCTCCGGCAATACGGTTTCAGGAATGTAACAGTCGTCAAGGAACAGGCCATAGCCGACGGGAATTTTCCAACTGTAAAATCTCCCAATCCGGAAGAACATGATGCACTTAACCTTGCCATTGAAAAAGCTGAAGAGATCCATGCTGACCTGATCATGGCGACAGATCCGGATGCAGACCGGGTGGGAATAGCCATCAGGAACGACCGGGATGAGATCATCCTTCTGAACGGTAACCAGACAGCATCCCTGCTGTTTTATTATATGCTGCTGAGGTGGAAAGAACTTGGGAAGTTGACCGGGAATCAGTTTATTGTCAGTACCATTGTCACCACCGATCTCCTGCGGGAAATAACCGCTTCCTTCGGAGTTACCTATTTTTCTGTTCTCACCGGTTTTAAGTTTATTGCCGACATAGTCAGGAAGAATGAAGGAAAGATGGAGTACATCCTGGGCGGAGAAGAGAGCTATGGGTATATGATCGGAGATTTCGTACGGGATAAAGATGCGGTAAGCGCCTGCGCAATGATTGCCGAATGTGCTTCGTGGATGGCTGATAAAGGGAAGACACTCTTTGATCTCCTCCTTGAGATCTACCTGAAGTATGGAATTTACAAGGAAAAGCTGATATCTGTCGTAAGGAAAGGAAAGAGCGGTGCGGAAGAGATCCAGCAAATGATGCGGGAATACCGCAAAAACCCGCCGGCTATGATCAACAAATCGAGGGTGATCAGGATCAAGGATTATCTTTCACTGACAGAGAAGGATCTGGTTGCCGGAACGGTGACCGGCATTAACCTGCCCTCTTCAAATGTGCTGCAGTTTTTCCTGGAAGATGGCAGTATCATCAGTGTAAGGCCGTCGGGGACAGAACCGAAAATCAAATTCTATTTTGGAGTCCATCAACCACTGAAAGAGGCTTCCGGATTTTATCAGACCGACAAAGGTCTCGAAGAAAAAATATCAGGGATTATTGATTCTATGAAGTTGAATTAAGGACCTTCTGATCTGTTCCGGATTTTATTATTGTCATTCAATTATTTTTCAACATGCACCAACAGATGGATCAGACTGAAACACCAATTCCAGACGACCCTGTCTATTCCCGCAACGTTCTGGAGATGATCACGGTTGCCAATGAGTACTGCTATTTTTTGGAAAATTCACAGAAATATTCCTTTATGGAATTTCTCAACTATCTTCAAAAAATGCTTCCCCTGGTATATCTTAAAGCCTCCTTATTGCCCGATATCATCGTTGAAGATGAAAGTTTTACTGAACATTATCTGACGCTGGAGCAGTGGGAGTCGATGTTCAATGACCTCCGTCAGAAGATGGCGGAGTGCGAAACCTTCTATTATATCGATCATGATAAAAACAACGAGACGGAACCGATCATGGGAAGTGTTGCCGAATGCCTGACCGATGTTTACCAGGATCTGAAGGATTTTCTCCTGTTGTACCAAAAACCCATGAAAGCATTTAAGGAGAATGCGGTAAGAGACTGTAAACACCTTTTCAAAACCCGTTTCGGATACCGCCTGCTGGATGCACAGACGGCAATCCATAATTACCTGTTCCAGCAGGACGAGACACCAAGCGATTTCTGAATCATTTTTACCACGGCACTATTCCACTATGCCACCCTGCATCATTTCATAATGAGATTTATTTACCTTTGCAAAAAAACCGGCAACTATGATTGATCGAATAAAGTTTGATGAAAATTTTCAATATTTTGACAAAGAAATTGTTGTGGAGATCATCGATATTTTTGAATCCGAATATCAGGAGCGATTTAAAAATATCGGGAAAAACATAGAAGAAAAGGATTTTGTCCAGCTTAAATTCAATATCCATAGCCTGAAAGGCGTGGTTGCCAACTTCATGGACCCGGTTGCGATTGAACTCTCCCGTAAAATGGATGATGTTGCCCGAAACAAAGAAGAGAAAGGTCTTCGGGAATTGTATACGGAATTGAAAGTCGCCTGTGATTCATTGCTTGAAGAACTCAGGAAAATCCGGAAGGAATTTACTTCCTGACCTTCAGACGGTCCAGTCTGTTCAGGCCCTCAACAGCATTCGGATAATTCACCTCTATTTTTAATGCCTTCTTATAGTCGGCGGTGGCATGATCGTAACTTCCCATCAGTTCATAAGCATATCCGCGATTGAAATAAGCTTCGTAGTATGAGGAATCCGTTTTTATGGCTTCCGTGAACGAGGATATTGCCGAAGGGTAATCTTTCAGGTAAACCAGGTAAACATACCCGGCATTATACGGCGCATTCCGTAAGGTATTATCCACCTTCTGCAACCGCTTATAGGTTTCTATTGCCTTATACGCCTGGTTTGTCTCCTGGTAAAACATTCCCAGAAGGTACAGGGCCTCCTTGCTTTCGGGACGAATCGCGAGGGCATTCTTCAGGTAATCGGCAGCAATCGCGTCTTTTCTAAGGGAAAATAATTCTCCGAGTTTGATATAAGCATCATAATAGCCCTGGTTCTGATCAACTGCCTTTTGAAGATCAACTACCGCTTTACCCGTATCACCCGATTCGAGCAGGGCTATCGCCCTGATGAAATAAGCTTCCGGGTTGACTTCACTGTTGGAGAGAACCTTATGGATATACTCAAAGGTCTTCGGATAGTTACGTATAATCAAGTTTAGCTTGGCCAATTTGAGTAAAGCCAGATTTCCGGCAGGATCCAGGTCCAGCGCTTTCGTAAGCGCATCCGAGGCTTCATTGACCTGCCCCATAAGTAAATATATTTCAGAAAGGGTAACAAAGTAATCCGGATTCTTTGGATCCAGCGATATTACCTTGTTCATATCTTTCAGTGCATTGTCGAACTGGCGGTCAATAAGGTAGAATTGTGCCCTGGCCTGGTAGAGAGCAGGATTGTTGTCGTCATCAGCTATCTGACGATTGAGATTTTCCAAAACCATCCGCGCTGAATCGGCCGCATTCTTTGGTTTGGATCCGTCTCCTCCGCGGTTACAGGCGAACAGGGCCAGGAAAGAGATCGCAATACAGATCAATACACGGTTATGCATCTTTTTTCAGGCCTCCCAGGGCTTCTTTAATTTTCTTTTCCAGTTCATCGCATAGCTCGGGGTTGTCCTGGAGGACTTTTTTAACGGCGTCCCGTCCTTGTCCGAGCTTAGTATCCCCGTAGCTGAACCAGGATCCGCTTTTTTTGATAATATTCTGATCCACGGCAAGATCTATTATTTCATAACCCCGCGAAATGCCTTCTCCGAATATTATGTCAAATTCCGCTTTCCTGAACGGGGGCGCCACCTTATTCTTTACCACCTTCACCCTGACGCGGTTCCCCACTGCATCCTCCCCATCTTTGATCTGGGTTATTTTGCGGATGTCGAGCCGGACCGAAGCATAGAATTTTAAGGCATTCCCGCCGGTGGTGGTCTCCGGATTCCCGAACATTATACCGATCTTCTCACGAAGCTGGTTAATAAAGATGCAACAGGTAGCCGTTTTGCTGATGGTGGAAGTAAGCTTGCGCAATGCCTGCGACATAAGCCTGGCCTGAAGTCCCATCTTTGAATCCCCCATCTCGCCTTCGATCTCACTTTTTGGCGTCAGGGCTGCGACAGAATCGATAATGATGATATCGATCGCACCCGAGCGGATCAGGTTATCGGCGATCTCAAGTGCCTGCTCGCCATTATCGGGCTGTGATACCAGAAGATTCTCGACATCGATGCCAAGCTTCTGGGCATAAAACCTGTCGAAAGCATGTTCGGCATCAATAAAAGCCGCAATACCTCCGTTTTTCTGCGATTCGGCAATAGCATGAAGTGCAAGGGTCGTCTTGCCGGAAGATTCAGGTCCATAAATTTCGATGACCCTTCCCTTGGGTAACCCTCCAATACCGAGAGCAGCATCCAAACCTATGGATCCGGTAGGAATAAAATCAACCGGTTCGATGGGATTGTCTCCCAGACGCATAATGGTTCCTTTTCCGTAAGTCTTATCCAGCTTATCCATGGTAAGCTGCAAAGCCTTCAGTTTTTCTTTATTAACTTCATTTGCCATAATATTGTCTTTATTTAGATGCAGCTATTAAAACCGCTGTGTGTCATTCTGATACTCGATCCGGCTGGTTCCCGTTTACCCTGCCACTCTTTCCGCTTTATCTGTTGAATGTGCGAAAGGTGATACATTAACCGATGAAAATATCACGAATCAAAAATAAAAAATAATCGTTGTTCGAGTCCGGTATTGTCTCCTGAGTTATGAACAAATTTACGAGTTCTTACGGTTTTTATAATACTTGCAGAAAGCGTTGATTCCGCATTCCGCGCACCTGGGTTTACGTGCCTGGCAGATGTACCGGCCATGAAGGATCAACCAGTGATGTGCCAGGGGAATGAGCTCCTGCGGAATATGCCTGACCAGTTGTTGTTCGGTTTTCAATGGTGTTTTGGCATTCCTGGTCAGACCGATCCTGGCAGCGACGCGGTGCACGTGAGTATCCACAGCCATCGTTGGCTTGTTATAGATCACAGCCGCGATCACATTAGCAGTCTTGCGACCGACCCCGGGAAGTTTCTGAAGTTCTTCCACTTCGGAAGGCATGACACCTTGATAATCAGCAATCAGCGTTTTTGCCATACCGATCAGGTTTCGGGTTTTGTTATTCGGATAGGAACAACTTTTAATCAGGTCAAAGACCTCCGGAGGTTTGGCCACAGAAAGAGAAGCGGCATCAGGAAAACGCTTGTAAAAAGCAGGAGTAATGAGGTTGACCCGTTTATCGGTACACTGTGCCGAAAGGATGACAGCCACCGCCAATTCATACGGGTCCTGATAAACCAGTTCTGTTTCCGCCACGGGTTGGTTCTCCAGAAAATAACCTATAACCTTCCTGAATCGCTCTTCAATCCTCATAATAAAATGTTTTTAACAAAAGTAGTACAAAAACCCCGTGAAAAACTAAGTTTGCATTGGCAAAAAGCCGAGCAGAGATGTATGACCTGATCATCGCGGGAGCCGGTCCTGCAGGATGTACTTTAGCGCTGAACCTTGCAGGGTCAGGATTAAATATCGCCATGGTGGAAAAAGAGACATTCCCGCGTAAAAAGATCTGTGGGGATGCCTTGAGCGGCAAGGTACTGAATATTCTCAGGCGTCTGCCTGAACCGATATTCCAGGATTTCCTGAAAAATGTCGAAAAAGAACCTTCCCGGGGAATACGGTTTGTCAGCCCGAACCTGAAAGGACTTGATCTGCCTTTTATTACGGATTCCATAACCGGTTATGAATCGCCCGGCTATATCTGCCGGCGGGAAATATTCGACGAATTCCTGTTTAAGAAGTTGAGTGATTATACGAATATAAAAGTATTCGAAGGAACAAAGATCTCCGCCATTTCCGTTCAGAAGGATTTCGCAGAAATTACAACGGATAAGGGAGAACTGAGAAGCAGGATCGTCGCCGGAGCCGATGGAGTCCATTCCATTGTCCGTTCACTTATTTCGCCCGGGATTCCGAAGTCAGGCTATTGTGTCGGGATCCGGTCTTATTATAAGAATGTCGCCGGACTTCATCCGGACAACTTTATCGAACTCATCTTTCTCCGGGAATTATTACCCGGTTATCTGTGGATTTTTAAAGGTCCGGCCGGACTTGCCAATGTGGGTCTGGGTATGCTACAGCAACAGATCGTCAGGAAAAGGATCAATCTTTCCAGGCTTTTCCTCAATCTGATCCGGAATCATCCCTATCTGTCTCCCCGCTTTGCTAATGCCCTTCCGGTCGGCAAGCCGGAAGCCCATACCCTGCCACTCGGAACATTTTCCATGAAACGATCGGGCAATCGTTTTCTTTTACTGGGTGATGCTGCTTTTCTGGTTGATCCTTTTTCGGGGGAAGGGATCGGGAATGCCATGGCAAGTGGAGAGTGTGCGAGCCAGGTGATCAGGAAATGCTTTAAAAAAAATAGTTTCACCGGTACCGACCTATCCGAATATGATCAGAAATTACAACGACGAATGGGGAATGAACTCAGGATAAGTTCAATGCTTCAGAAGCTTTCCCGTTCACCCGCTCTGTTTAATTTTGTGATCAATAAAGCAAATAACAACAGAAAGGTCAGAGAACTGCTATCAGGAATGTTTACCAATGAAAATCTCAGGTCCAGGCTGACAAGACCGTCATTTTATCTCAGTCTGATGTTCAGGTAAGCGACATCACCGGAGTATCGTGATGGATCCTTTGTAAATATCGTTACTATACTGGCCGATTCCTTTGAAAATATAAAAATAAACCCCGTCGGAAACATTTCCGCCATCCCAGTCACCGCTCTTATAGTTGGTTTTACTGTAAACCTTTTTTCCCCAGCGGTTTAAGACAACCAGCTCATTACCTAAATAAACCTTCTGCAGGTCGATATCTTTGTATGTATCTTCACCTGCTTTTTCCATGATCTTTAAAAAATCGTTAGCTCCGTCGGAATTCGGAGTAAAGACATTCGGAATAAAAAGTTCAATGATCTTAACGATGACTTTTTTATAGAAAACCGTATCACAGCCATTGATATCAGTTACCTGGAGCTTGACGTAATAGATTCCCGGTTCGGTAAAAGTATGAGGAGCTGGATTAACATTCGGAATTTTCACGGAATCCCTGAAATCCCAGGTCCAGTTGGTGACAAAAGGAATGATGGAATCAGGGAATAAAATATCGATGGTGGGATTCGTAAGGTAAACAACTGTATCGGGTAAGACGGTAATATCAATTTTTGGTGATTTCAATACATCAACAAAATAGGAACTGTCGATGGTGCATTTATTTGCATCGGTGACAAAAAGCCAGTATTTTCCCGGACATAATCCAAAAACGATCGTATCCTGCGAATGTCCCCCACCCCAGTTGTAGGTATACGGAGGCAATCCTTCTGAAATTAAAGTTTTAAACTGTCCTTTACAAACTCCGCTGCATCCCAGTTCGTTATACCGGTACAAGGTATCGATTATCATTTTAGGATGCATGCGGAGATGAGCATCGTTACTTATTGCCGAATCGGCACCGGATTTCACAATACAACGGTAATATGCAGTATCACCGGCGTCCAGGGAAGGGAAGGTAAGAAGGGTATCTGTTTTCTCCGTCATGTACACATTGTTCCTTTGCCAGCGATAAGTTACCGTATCCGTCCCGTTTCCTGTAACCTTGGTGGTAAACGCAATGCTGTCTTTAAAACAGGCGATGGTATCGGCCGGGGTTACTATACAGGTAAGCTGACCAAGGGTAGTTTGTGCGAGGAAGCAAAAAAGAAAAAGATGAAAATACTTCATAGGGTCGAATTCGGGCGTAAAAATAAGAATTTCTTTTAAATCTCAACTCTTACCGGACAAGAAGAGAAACGTAAAAACTACAGTTTTAGTGTCTTCAATTAAACGGTCAAAAAGGCCGAAATGCATTCATTTTTCATGACAAAAATTCTTATATTCAGTATTGGTAGGTTTTTTGACGGTTTTTAGCTCGTGCGATTCATGTGACTAAAATAAAAAATATTAAAAAATGAACTTTAATAATTTCACGATCAAAGCGCAGGAGTCGGTTCAGAAGGCTCAGGAGATTGCCCAGGCACATCAGAACCAGGCGATCGAAAATGCCCATTTACTGAAGGGAATGATGACTGTCGACGAGAATGTTGTACCGTTCCTGCTTAAAAAGATGAATGTCAACCTGCCTCTTTTCATCAAGGCACTGGATAAAATGGTAGCATCATATCCTAAGGTGACCGGCGGGGATCTATTTCTCTCAAACGATGCCTCAAAGGCATTGCAGAAATCCGTATCGTTTGCCCGGGAGATGAATGATGAATTCGTCTCCATCGAACATCTTCTGCTGGGCATCTTTGTTTCAAACGATCCGACATCGCGTTTGATGAAGGACAACGGTCTGAATGAAAATGATCTCAAGACGGCCATCCGGCAGCTCAGGCAGGGAAGCAGTGTAAAGAGCCAGACCGCAGAAGACACCTATAATGCCCTGAATAAATATGCCCGGAATCTGAATGATCTTGCCCGCAACGGTAAACTTGATCCGGTGATCGGCAGAGATGAAGAGATCAGGCGGATCCTTCAGATTCTTTCGCGGCGAACAAAGAACAACCCGATCCTCATCGGAGAACCCGGAGTCGGCAAGACCGCGATTGCCGAAGGACTTGCCCATCGTATCATCGACGGTGATATCCCCGAAAACCTCAAAACAAAACAGATCTTCTCACTCGATCTTGGGTCACTGATCGCCGGCGCAAAATACAAGGGCGAATTTGAGGAACGTCTGAAGAGTGTGGTAAAGGAAGTGATCACCTCCGATGGGGAGATCATTCTGTTCATCGATGAGATCCATACCCTCGTCGGCGCCGGTGCCGGAGAAGGCGCCATGGATGCAGCCAACATCTTAAAACCGGCGCTTGCCCGCGGTGAACTGAGGGCGATCGGTGCAACCACATTGAAAGAATATCAGAAATACTTCGAAAAAGACAAAGCCCTCGAAAGGCGTTTTCAGCCGGTAATGGTTGATGAACCATCCACCCTGGATGCTATTTCAATCCTCCGCGGGCTGAAAGAGCGCTATGAAACCCACCATCACGTCCGGATCAAGGATGAAGCCATCATTGCTGCCGTTGAATTGTCGCAGCGGTACATTTCAGACAGGTTTCTTCCTGATAAGGCGATAGACCTGATCGATGAAGGCGCCTCAAAACTCAGACTGGAAATAAATTCCCTCCCTGAAGACCTTGAAAAGATAGAACGGAAGATCCGTCAGCTTGAAATTGAACGGGAAGCCATCAAAAGAGAGAACGATCCTGAGAGACTGTCGGCGCTGAATGAGGAGATCGCCAACCTGAACGATGAAAGAAACAACTTACGGGCCAGATGGCAGGCAGAAAAAGATATTGTCGAGAATATCCAGGCCGAAAAAAATAAAATAGAAACGCTGAAGCTGGAGGCCGATCAGGCTAACCGGAGCGGAGACCTTGGCAAGGTAGCTGAGATCCGGTATGGAAAGATACCCCGTTCGGAGAAGGCAATAAAAGAATTCAAGGAGAAATTATCGGAGATCCAGAAAGATTCTCCCCTGGTCAATGAAGAGGTGGGGGCTGAGGAAATTGCAGAGATCGTGTCGAAATGGACCGGTATACCGGTCAGCCGGATGCTGCAGAGCGAACGTGAAAAACTTCTGAACCTGGAGACTGAATTACATATGCGGGTTGTTGGTCAGGAGGAAGCTATCACGGCGATTTCCGACGCCATCCGGCGAAGCAGGGCCGGACTTCAGGACCAGAAACGTCCGGTTGGTTCCTTCATCTTTCTGGGCACTACCGGAGTCGGCAAAAC